>Ga0114129_10008278_pt1 | contig 14831 bp, 11 predicted proteins | sample RhiMetdeltSRZDD1_FD_80071 | JGI IMG/M metagenome (GOLD analysis project Ga0114129, IMG submission 80071) | Populus rhizosphere microbial communities from Tennessee, USA - Rhizosphere MetaG P. deltoides SRZDD1 (version 2) (version 2) | ecosystem: Host-associated > Plants > Roots > Rhizosphere >...
AGCAGGACCAGGTCCGGCCGGGCGGCGGGCGACGACAGCCTCCGCCCCGCGTCCCGGTACGCCCCCCAGATCGCCCGGGCGCTCCCCAGCACCTCGAGAAACCCGGTGACTCCCAGGGCGCCCGCATCGCCCAGTGCCTGGATGCCCGCGGCGCGCATCGAGGGGCCGCCGATTCCGGCAAACTCGACCGGTCGGCCCCCCCCCGACATGGCCCGCATCACCAGGCTTCCGTAGAGATCCCCCGAGGCCTCGCCGGCGACGATCAGCACGCGGGCCGGGAGGCCGCTCAAGACGCGCCTCCCGGGGCGCCGGCCGGCCGGGCCCCTGCCTGCGCCAGGGTTTCCGCCTCGGCGGTCAAGCGGTCGAGGGCCGACTGCAGCTCGCGGCGCCTGGCCTCCATCCCCTCCCGGTCGGCGTCCGGCGGGACGCTGATCGGATCACCGTAGAGGAACACCGCACGGGCCGGAGGCAGCGGGATCTGGAAGGCATCCCAGGATCGAAGAGTTTTTTTTTAGACGACGCGAACGCCACCGGCACCACCGGCGCCCTTCCGAGCCGGGCCGCCTCGATGACCCCGATCTGCACATGATGACGGGGACCCCTCGGTCCATCGGTCGCGAAGCCGGCGTCCCGTCCGGCCCGCAGGTGGCGGATCATCTCCTTCAGTCCCGCCGCACCGCCGCGTCCCGTCGAGCCACGGACCATCACGTGGCCGAACCGCTCCAGCGTGCGCGAGACATACTCCCCGTCCCGGTGGCGGCTGCTGAGCACCGCGAGGCGGCGGCCGCGTTCCTGTCCGAGGTAGGAATAGGTCATCATGAGGAGCTGGTCGTGGTAGAAGGCGTGGACATAGGAACGCCCCTCCCGGTGGAGCCCCCGCACGACCTCCTCGTTCACATAGGAGACTTTCAGCAGCCGCCGCAGGACCCGGATCAGCCCGCTCGCCACGATCGGCCCGAGCCACAACGAGGGTCGCCATCTGGCGGACGCGACAGCGCCATGCTCTTCCATCCGTCCTCCCGGGCGGCATTATAGCAACACCGCTCGAGGCGCACGGGTGCGGCGGCGCGCCGGTTCTGCGTCATTCCCCGGGCGCCGGGCGGCGCGGCGCTTCGGCGATGGTATAGTGCCCGCGCCAACTGGGAGGCTCGCGAGATCACCATGACACTTCGCTCGCCCCGACGCTCGCGTTCGCGCCGCCGGCCCCGCGTGCTGATTACCGGCGGCGCCGGCTTCCTCGGCTCGCATCTCTGCGACTCCTTCCTCGCCAAGGGGTTCGAGGTGGTGTGCGTCGACAATCTCCTCACGGGGAGCACCGACAACATCGCCCACATCCGCGACGCGTCGTTCAGCTTCATCCAGCAGGACGTGGCGAACTACATCTACATCGACGGCCCGGTCGACTACATCCTCCACTTCGCGAGCCCCGCGAGCCCGAGGGACTACCTGGAGCATCCCATCCAGACCCTCAAGGTCGGCTCCCTGGGGACCCACAAGGCGCTGGGGCTGGCGAGGGCCAAAAAGGCCACCTTCCTGCTCGCCTCGACTTCGGAGGTGTACGGAGACCCCCTCGAGCACCCGCAGAAGGAGTCCTACTGGGGCAACGTCAACCCGGTGGGGCCGCGCGGGGTCTATGACGAGGCGAAACGGTTCGCAGAGGCCTTGACCGTGGCGTATCACTCCGCGCACGGCATCAACACCAAGATCGCGCGCATCTTCAACACGTACGGACCGAGGATGCGGCTCCAGGATGGACGGGCCATCCCGGCCTTCATGTCCCAGGCCCTGACGGGCAGGCCCCTGACGGTGTTCGGGGATGGATCCCAGACCCGCTCCTTCTGCTACATCGACGACCTGGTCGAAGGGATCTACCGGCTCCTGATGTCAGCGCACCACGGCCCCATGAATCTCGGCAATCCCGTCGAGTTGAGCCTCATGGAGATGGCCAGGACGATCCTCCGCCTGACGGGAGGCAAGGGACGCATCGTCCACCGTCCTCTCCCCACCGACGATCCCAAGGTCCGCCAGCCCGACATCTCGCTCGCGCGCCGGAGCCTGGGCTGGGAGCCGAGAGTCTCCCTGCACAAAGGTCTCACGAGGACCATTGGGTATTTCCGCTCCCGGCTGGCCGACCGGCCGGGGGACCGGTCGCGATCCCGCAAGGCCCGCTAGACCTTCCGCGCCAGCACCAGCAGGTGGGACCGCAGGAACGGGATGCGCTCGAGCAGGCGGCACGCCGCGATGGAGTAGGGCGCCAGCGCGCGCTGCAGCTGCGGAATGGCGGTGTTGCTCCAGATCGTGAGGGGCCAGCCCGGAAAGGCGTCCCGGAAGACTCGCGCGGGCAGCGGACGCGTATGGGGATTCCACGGGTTCGGATAGCGCGTGTCGAAGGACAGAAAGACGCCGCCGGGGGCCAGGACGCGATCGATCTCCCGGAAGGCCGCCGCCCGCCGGTCGGGTTGCGGCACCGACGACAGCATGGTGGATTGATAGACCAGGTCGAACCGGGCGGCGGGCAGCGGCAGCCTGCACGCATCGCCGGCGATCGTGCTCATCCAGGGATTCCTCTCACGGGCCCCGCGCGCGCACCGCTGCAGGAAATCGAGTCCCAGGAACCTTTCGGCCCTCGCGCCGAGATCCTTGAACCGCTCACCGTCCGCTCCCAGCCCGATCCCGAGGTCCAGCACCCGTGCCGATCGGAGGTCGATGCCCTCCTGCGCGAGGAGCGCGGTGATCAGGGCCCATTTCCTCTCGACCATGAGCCGGGATGCGGGGCTGTCCGGCCGCCAGATTTTCCGGCAGTAAGGGCTGGTGGTGTACGCGGCCTCGAGCCGCCGCTGGCGTTCGTATTCGGTTCGTTCTTCGAGGTTCCCGCGGAGTTCCGGAGCGCCATCCGCGGTCATGGGGAGGAGGGACTCCGTTCAGCCGACCGAGCTCTTGGTCTCGACCTCGGAATCGGAAACGGCCGCGATGGACGCGCCGCCCTTGCGACGGCGGGCCTTCTTGGTGCCGGTGGACTCGCCGTAGTAGTAGTAACCGACGTAGTAGTAGTCCTTGTAGTGCGACCGGTCCAGATCGACGTTGTTGAGGACGGCGCCGATGACATTGGGGTTGATCTTGCGGACGTTCATCACGCAGCGCCGGATCAGGTCCTTGTCGTTCTCATTGTGCCGGACGACGAACGCCACCATGTCGGTGAGCGACGCGAGAATCATGGAGTCCGCGAGGGACACGACCGGCGGGGAATCGATGAACACCCAATCGAAATTGGCCCGCAGCTCCTTCAGGAGGCCCAAGAAACGCTCGTGCCCGAAGACATCCGCGGGATTCGGCGGGATCGGGCCGCAGGTCAGCGCGTAGAGGTTTTTCTGGTCCGTCTCCTTGATGTAGTTCCGCCAGTCGTCACCTTCGGCCGAGAGGATGTAGTTGGTAATCCCGTTGTCCCGGCTGAGATTCAGACGCTGGTGGATCGCCGGCCGGCGCAGGTCGCAATCCACGATGATCACCCGCTCCCCCGAAGTGGCCAGCGTCCGGGCGACATTCACCGTCGTACAGCTCTTGCCCTCCTGGGGACCCGCGCTGGTGATGAGCACCGTGTTCGCGGCGCGGTTCTTTCGGGAGAAGAGCAGGCTCGTCCTCAAGGTCTGGTAGGCCTCCTTCACGGCGGACTGCGTCCCCTCGGCCTGCTTGGGAACGATCGCCAAAAGGTTCAGCTTGAGGTAGTGCTCCACGTCCTCGGAGGTGCGAATGGTGTTGTCGAGGTAATCGAGGAAAAAGACCGTCCCGACGCCCAGCATGAGGCCGAGCAGAAGGCCGACCACCATGTTGAGCACCTTGCGCGGCCGCACGGGCACCTTGGGCACGGGGGCCTTGTCGAGGATATGCAGGTTGTTGCTGAGAAGGCTCGAGCTGAGGTCGATTTCCTTGACGCGAGTGCTGATCAAATCGTAGATGCGCTTGGTTTCGGTGGCCTCGCCCTTGACCATTTCATAACTCGAGGCCTTCCGGTTGACCTGGAGGCTCTCTGCCCGTGTCTGGTCGATCGCCTTGCTCATCTTGGCTTCGCGGTCCTTCAGCAACTCGTATTGCGACCTGAGCCCGCCGATGAGACGCTCCACTTCCGATGAAATCTTGTCGTTGATCTCCTCGATCTCCTTCTGCTTCTCGAGAACCCTGAGATGCCGGTCCTTGAAGGTGACTAGAAGGCGCTTGTATTCGCGCTCGAGGCCGACCTTCGCGCGATAGAGCTCCTGGACGACGGGATCGCTGCTGATCTGCTGGATGTTCTCGAAAGACCCGTGATTCTCCCGCACCGAGTCGACCTGCTTCAGCAGTCCCTCGAGCTCCGCCTTCTTGATCTGCGTTTCGGTCAGCTCGACCTGCAGAGCGGAGAGTCGCCCGTTCGTGATGGTCTGCTGATTCTCCGGAACATAGAGATTGGCCCTCTCGGCGAACTCGAACGTGTCCCTTTGGCTGTCTTCCAGCTTCTCGCGGAGCGGTGCGATTTCGCTCAGGAGCGCCTTCAGGGCCTTGGATGTCGCTTCGACCACCTGGCCGATGTTTCGATCCACGTAAGCCTCGGCGATGGTGTTGACCCACGAAGCAACCTCCTCCGGATTCTCGCCCTCCAGGCTGATTTCGACGATGCCGGTTTCCTTCAGAGGCTCCACCTCGATCATGCTCGTGAGGACTCCGATCGGATCATTGCTGGTCTTGAAGAATGGATGGTTATAAAGATCGAGACTGTCGAAGACCCGCTGGGCAACGTCCCGACTCCTGATGATCTCGTACTGCGTATTGAAGTAGCGCTCTTCGGCGAACCAGCCGAACTGCGTGGAGCCCACCTCCGCGATTTCCGCAAGGGGTGTGACCTTGCGCGATTGCGGCATGATCTCCACGGTTGCGCTCGCCCGATACATCGGCTTCTGGGTGAAGGTGCCGAGCGCGACAAGCGTCACCACGACGACGAAGATGCTGAGGATGGTCCAGCGACCGCGCCAGATGGCGCGCCAGTAGTCGAGAAGGTGGACGTCCCGCTTCTCGTCGTCCGGGGTCAGAATTTCAGGCATGTCGTAATCCTATCACCAAAGCCGCTGTTTGCAAGGCCTTTGTGAGGCCTCCCCTATCAGAATATGCGACGGGGGACGATAACACTGTCGCCAGGGACCAGTGGAAGGTCTTCCTTCTTCCCCTCCTCGATCGCCTTCAAATTGACGGTGAGCTTTTTCTGGACACCGTTCCCTCCGGGTCGCAGGATGTCCACTTGCTTCCGGTTCGCGAACTGGGTGAATCCACCCGCGTAACTGATGGCCCTGAGTATGGTCAGCCCGCTCTCGAACTGGTAAGGGCCGGGGCGCGCCACCTCGCCACGGATGTAGAACAAATCCCGCTCCCCGACCGCGAGGATATCGCTGTGTTGCAGCACAACGTTCACCTCCTCGTTGTCCTGGCTCATGAGCCTGCTGCGATCCAGGACGATCTGCCGGGGAGCTCCATCCGCGTTCCGGCGGGTGATCAGGATCTGCGATCCGGCCTCCTTGGTCACGCCTCCTGCTTCCGCCAGCAGGTCGATCACCCTCATGTTTCTCTTCAGGACGTACTTGCCGGGAGTGTGGACCTCTCCAATGATGGTCACCCACTGGCTCTGGTACTCGCGAACATCAACGCTCACCTGGGGATCGACAAGATAGTCCTTGCCTAGAACGCGGGTGATCTCGGCATCGATCTCCCCCACGGTCATTCCGGTCACGCGGATGTCGCCGATCAGAGGGTAGTTGATCGTGCCGTCGGAGCGCACCTCGACGATCTTCGCAAGGTCCTCGTGCCCGAACACCGCGATCTCGAGCTTGTCGCCGACACCGATGCGGTACTCACTGTTCCCTTGCGACGCGGTGCGGGCGAACCGGAGAAGCAGCCCTCGACCCGTCTGTTCGATCCCCTGCAGCGTGACCTGCTCGCTCGAAAGCCGCACGCGCACGCCAACGCCGCCGCCAGGGCGCGCCTCGATGGAAGCGCCCGGGACGACTGGATTCTTGAGGTCCAGATGGGAAGGCAACTGTGTGGTTGCGCCCGGAATGTCAATCACCAGATCCCGGGAACCAGGAGGAGGGACGGTGCAGGTGAACGAGCCGAAGGATCCCGAGGTCCGCAGGCGGATGCTTCCACCTCCCTCGGATTCCTCGAACCCCAGGCTCTCCACCACGACCGCGGAGCGTTCTACCTGGGCGAAGAGGGGCGCCGAGATACCCGCGCCCAGCAGAACGATCCCCAAGAACGCTGCCAGCCTGCCCTGTTTCAGTCTCACAGCCACCCCGCCTCGATTCGGAAGACCAGGCGGTTCACGGTGTAGTCAAAGGGATCGAAGACTCCCCCGCTGCCTGCCTCGTCAATGTTGGACGACCGACGCTGGCCATTATAGCCGATGAAAACTCGCAGCGTCCGGACCGGCTGCCAGCCGGCCCCTGCCAGCAGGTAATAGACCCGATCGCGACGGCGGCGGCCCACGGAGGGTGCGAACGGCTCGAAGTCGTCGATCCGACCATCCCCGACGCAGATCGTGTTGCCGTTCGGATCGACCGTCGTGGAATTGCAGTCGAGATCGGCGGGCGTTTGGGCGGTCACCGAGATGTCGAGAGGATCGGCGTAGGCATTGTTCACGTAGGCGAGGGACGCGTCGAAGTAGACGCTGTGGCCGAACTGGTGCATGAGCCTGATGCGGGCTTCGGAATCGATGTAGTAGTTGTTGTTGACGAAAAACGACTGGTAGGCTTGCCGGCCGACCGACAGATCGAGGACGGTGGCGTCGTCTAGGTTGATGGTCGCGCGCGCATCCAGAACGGGGCCGGAGAAGTCACTGTCCGAGCCGCCCTGGAACAGGACCGACTTATAGCCTGCGGTGATGGAGGTCACGATCTCCCGGTTGAGCGTCCTGCGCAGTCCGACGCCGAATGTGCGGGAGTCCAGGCTCACGTCACCGAAGATGACCTGCTCGCGCTGCTGGTCCGTCCTGTCGAACGCGTAGTAGACAAAAAGGGAGGTCGGCTCGCTCAGCGCGCGGCTGAAACGCGCCTCGAGCTCCTTCCTGCGATAGCTGAAGAAAACGGCCGCCCCCTCTTCTTCGAACCGCACTGTCGAATAGCGGGGCAGGAGTGACAGTCCATTCCTGGCACCCGCCTTGACGGTGAACTCGAGCTCGGGCGCATGGGTCGTGAAGGGAACTGTGCCGTAGACGACCTCGCCTCCGCGATCGACCTCCTGCAGCTCGATCGTGCCCCGCACCAGATGGTCGGCCGCCCGTATGGACAGCACCGGACCGTTCCTGGCAGCCTCGAAATCGAAGAAATGACTGAACCGCTTCGTCTGCTGGAACGTGCTGTTGGTGTACGCGCGGTACTGCGGCGAATACACCCACCGCACGCGCCCCGTGCCGATGGGAAGGTCCACCAGCAGGCGGGGTCGCACGACGTAAATCCCCGACCGGGTGATCGACTCGCCGGGAGTGTCCTGGCCCCGGTAAGACACGTTTCCGTCCTGCGTGAACTCCAGGGACATCGAAGGGTAGATCACGAAGTGGCCCGCGGTGAGCCCCTCGGTGTTCGTCTTGAACGCCTGAGCATCGACGGCGCTCGGCACCAGGAGGCACAGGGCTGCCCCCAGGAAAGGCAGAGCTCCTCGCCCGAGAATGGAGTTGACGGATTTCATGTTAAGCAGAGTGTTCAGGTCTGGGCATCCATCCGTCTCTTGGGGATGAGATCCACGACGTTCTGCGCGGACGTGCTGGAAGCGCGGGAAGGGACCGCTACCGCGGGGAAATAATCCGGCACCAGCCTGCTCAGGACGGCCAGCGCCTCCTCGGGGCGTCCGTCGATGGCTCTGCCTTCCAGCGACTCGAGATCACCCCATTCCCCACGACTCAGCGGTTCCACGCCTGTCAAGACCATGATCTTGTCGTTCGACGTGGGAACCGCCTCCTCGGTGTCGTTCTTCAGCTCCTCGTGGAGCTTCTCGCCGGGTCGCAGCCCGGTGAACGTGATCTTGATGTCCTCGCCCGGCTTCAGGCCGGAGAGCTCGATCATGTTCCTGGCCATGTCCACAATCCGGACGGGCTGTCCCATCTGCAGGAGAAACGTCTCGTTCCCCTCTCCCATGGCTCCGGCCGTGAGGACGAGCTGGACGGCCTCCGGGATGGTCATGAAGTAGCGGGTCGCCTCGGGATCGGTGACCGTCACGGGTCCCCCGGCGGCGATCTGTTTGCGAAACGTCGGAATCACCGAGCCATCGCTCCCCAGGACATTCCCAAAACGCACCGCGATGAACCGGGTCGCCTCGGTCCCGAGGCTTTTGACCAGGCGCTCACCCAGGCGCTTGGTGGCCCCCATCACGCTCGTCGGCCGGACCGCCTTGTCGGTCGAGATGTAGATGAAGCGCTCGACGCCGGCGTCGATGGCGGCCTGCGAGAGGAGGCGCGTGGCCAGGACGTTGTTCTTGATCGCCTCCGCGGCATTGCCTTCCATGAGCGGCACGTGCTTGTACGCGGCCGCGTGAAACACGACCTGAGGTCGATGCTCAAGGAAAAGCCGGGATAGCCGTTGCTGGTCGAGCACATCTCCGACCGCCGCGACGAGGGTGAGCAGGGGATAGCCCTCGCGCAGCTCGGCCTCGAGGTAGAACAGGTTGTTCTCGTTGCGATCGAGGACGAGGAGAAGCGCCGGCTCGTAGGATGCGACCTGGCGTGCCAGCTCGCGCCCGATGGAGCCGGCGGCGCCGGTCACCAGGACCGATTTGCCGCTCAGGCTCATCCGGAGCATCTGGTTGTCCAGGCTGATCACCTCCCGCCCGAGCAGGTCCTCCAGATCGACGAGCCGGATCTGGCTCACGCGCGCAGCCCCGCGCTGCAGCTCGCCGCGCGTCGGGACCGTCCTGAAACGAGCCCCGGTGCGCCGGCACACGTCGAAAATCGCCTGCATGGCGTCCTTGGACGCTCCGGGAAGAGCGATGATGACCTCGCGGGCGCCGTACTCCTCGATCGTCCTCTCCAGGGACCGCGTGTCGGCCAGGACCGGGACGCCATGGATCTTGATCCCGATCTTCTCGACGTCGTCGTCGATGAAGCCGATCGGGTTGTAGTCCAGGTGGGGCGTTTTCTTCAGCTCCCGCAGGAGCGACTCCCCGGTGTCTCCGGCGCCGACGATCAGCGTCCTCCGGCCGGCATTCCGCCTGCGCGCGGAGAAGAACTCGAAATGGAACCGGGGGCCGAGCCGCAAGGCGCCCGTGAACATCAGGAGCAGGACCGTGTTGATGATCACCACGGCCCGCGACAGCCCCACGAATCCCAGCGCATAGAACAGGATGATGAGCCCCGCGGTCCGGAAGGCTACCGCCCTGACGAGGCGCAGCAGATCGTCGAGCCCCGCGTACTTCCAGTAGCTCTGATACAGGCCCATGACCGAAAACAGCACGGGTGTCAGGATGATATCGATCAGGAGCAGTTCGGTGGCGCGGAACGCCGGCTCGGTGATGCTCGCCCATTTGAAGTCGAACCGCAGGGCGAGGGCCAGGACGTTGGCGAGCAGGACGGCCAGGACGTCGCCCGCCACGAAAAGAAGATTGGTCGTGTGCCGTTTCAGCTGCATGCTGTCGACGCGCCTGCCCCGAACATGCTCCTCCGGCGCGTTGCGATCTCCTTGTGTCGTCTTGTCGGATGGACAGGCCTTATATACCGAGGTATCAATACCTTGTCAACAAAAACCCGTGGGGCACACGGAATATTAGCGGTCCTGGGCCAGCCGATTGCAGGGCTGTAACGGGGTGTCAGGAACGCGCCGGCCGGAGCACGGCCATCAGGGTCCTCAGAAGCAGCAGGAAATCGTAGCCCACGCTTGCGCGGTCGATGTACTCCAGGTTCAACCCCAGTTTCTTGGGCAGAATCGTCTGCACGTAGTAAATCTCCCTGGACTCATCCGGAACCGAGCCCAGCAAGGCCTCCTCGTCCCGGAACAGGATGCTTGCCGGGTCGGTCAGACCTGGACGGGTCGCCAGCACACCCCGCTGTCCGGGCGTGTACTGCGCGACGTAGCGCGGGACCTCCGGGCGCGGCCCGACCAGGGACATCTCCCCCTTCAGGACATTGACCAGCTGCGGGAGCTCATCCAGCTTGGTGGCGCGCAGCAGCCGGCCGATCCGGGTGACCCGTCGGTCCCCGGCGGCGGTGACCGGGAGCCCCCCCGAGGCATCCCGGCGCATCGTCCTCAGCTTGAGCAGGCGGAAGGGCTGCCCATCCATGCCGATGCGCTCCTGGACGAAGAGCGCGGGACGCCCGGAGGTCAGCAGGATCGCGGCCATCAGGAGCAGCACGACGGGAGCCAGAACAAGAATCGCGGCAAGCGCCATCACGATGTCCACTCCCCTCTTGAACGCCCCCCGGCAGTAGGAGCGGCCCCGGCTCATCTCCTGTGGCGCCGCGCAAGGTCCAGCAGCGTCCCGACGACCCGGTCCTGGGCCTCCAGGCTGAGACCCGGATAGAGGGGCAGGGAGATGGCCCGCGCCGATTCGCGCTCGGTGTGCGGGAAGTCCCCCCGACGATAACTGAACATCTTGCGGTAGAGGGAGTGAAGGTGCAGAGGGAGAAAATGCACGCTCGTGCCGATGCCCTTCGCCTTCAGGAGATCGATCAGTCGATCACGGCCGACGCTCAGCACGCCAGGGCGAAGCCGCAGGACATAGAGGTGCCACGCGTGCACTACCCCGCGCGGCTCCATCGGGCGGTCGAATGCATCGCAACCACCCAGCAGGGAGGTGTAACGCCTGGCCAGCATGCGGCGACGGGCCTGCATGGACGGGAACTTTCGGACCTGCGCCAACCCCAACGCCGCGGCCACGTCGGTCATGTTGTACTTGAATCCCAGCTCGACCACATCGTATCTCCACGAGCCCCCCCGGGTGTAGCGCTTCCAGGCGTCACGTGACAGGCCATGAAGGCTGAGCCGACGCACGCGGGCAGCCAGCTCCTTGTCGTCCGTCGTGACCATCCCCCCCTCTCCTGTCGTCAGGTTCTTCGTGGCGTAGAAGCTGAAACAGGTCAGGTCGGAGATCGCTCCGATAGGTCGCCCCTTGACGCTGGCTCCCAGGGCGTGGGCCGCGTCATCGATCACCCTGAGGCGGCGACGGCGGGCCAGGCCCAGAATGGCCTTCATGTCGCAGGGAAGGCCCGCGATGTGCACGGGCACGATCGCCCTGCTCCGGCGCGTCACCGCGGCTGCGGCCGCTTCCGGATCGATGTTGAGAGTCAGGGGGTCGATGTCCACGAGGACCGGGCGCGCTCCCAGGTAGAGAATGGCCTCGCCGGTGGCCGCGAAGGTGTAAGGACTGGTGATCACCTCATGGCCCCGGCCGACTCCCGCGGCCGCCAGGGACAGGTGCAGAGCGGCGGTGCACGAGTTGAGCGCCACCGAGTGCCTGGCGCGCACCATGTCGCGGATACGCTCCTCGAATCGGGCCACCTTGGGACCGGTGGTCAGCCAGCCGGATCGCACAGCATCCGTCACCTGCTCGAGCTCGGAGCCATCCGTGAACGGCAGGCAGAACGGGACATGCCCTGATCGTCGCGCCACGCCCTAGCCCCCCACCTGATCCCCAAACAGGTTCTGGATTTCGCCCCGGCGGAATTGCAGGGGCAGCTTCGAGATCACCCATCGGTATTTGCCGGACGGGCCGATCGGGATGTCCTCCACGATCTCGACGCGGATGTGCATGTCCTGTCCCACGCGGCGCTGCATCTCCCGCAGCAGATGTCGCGTGTCCTCCTCGCCGTAACCCGGCCGGGGCACGATCCGGATGAGCAGTCGATCCAGCGCTTCCTGCACGATCTGGCTCCTCTCCACGCGCTCGAGCGGTTTGAACGGGTGCGTCAGTGTGGAGGAGGAAATCAGGCGCCCGTCGGGAGCGATCACGATGTCCTCGGCCTTGGTGGTGACCGGACCCAGCCTCGGGAGCCCCCGGCCGCACGCGCAGGCTTCCGGCTGCAGGTTGGCGACATCACCGATCTCGTAGCGCACCAGAGGCATGGCGCGGTTCACCAGCCCGGTGCCCAGGAGCCGCCCCGGGCGGCCCGCCTGGACAGGCGCCCCGAACTCATCGACGATCTCCGCGATGCCGATCTCCGCGTGCAGATGATAGCCGACTCCCTTGCCACACTCTCCTGCGAAGAGCACCGCCTCGGACATCCCGTAATAGTCCAGGACCCGCGTGCCGAAGACCTTCTCCATGAGATCACGCTGGATCGGCAGGAGGGTCTCGGAGGAGGTCACCACGTGGCGCAGCGGCAGCCGCTCACCCCGGTCCTCGAGGAAGCGCGCCAGGACGTAGCCCGTGGAGGGGTAGCACTCCAGGGCCTCGATCCCGAACGCGCGCATGGCGTCCACGTAGGCCCCGATGTTGCCGGCCTTGAGGTGGAATGAGGAGAACAGGACCTGGTTCCAGGGTCGGTTCCATCGCCAGAATGGCGGCCGCGACTGCTCCAGGGGCACGACGACGCGGCCGAGCAGACTGGCGTACCGCGTTCCGAAACGGAAGCCGCTCCATGATCGGTGCCTCCACAGGACGGCGTTCCAGAGCACGTCGGTCTCCCGGTCCCACAGGACCGTGAACGAAGCGCCGGTGGTGCCCGAGGTCGGCGACTCCTTCAGTCGGGCGGCCCGCACGCCCCGTGCCAGAAAGGCGGTCGGGTCCCTCCGGATGAGTTCCTTGGTGACGATCGGGAGCTTGTGCAGGTCCCGCCGCGTCGTCACGTCGGCCGGCCGCAGCCGCCGCTCGTCCATGGCCGCGCGATAGAAGGGAACCCTCTCGTAACAGTGGGCCATCAGCGCCGCCAGGGCCCGGTCCTGGTGGGCCCCCATCTCCTCCGGCCCCCACCATTGCGAGCGCTCGAAAAGCTCCCTCCACCGCTCGTACCCACCGTGGAAGCGCTGCCGGCGGATGCGCCGGCCATACAGCGATATGTAGAGGTTCTGCAGGAAGACCGGGCTGTGGGCGTAAATCATCTCCAGCCGGGGATTCACGCCGAGGCGTCCTCGTTCGCGGCGCGAACCGACCGGCCGTTGCGCCGGGCGCGCCATTTCGTCCCGAATACAACCATGCCCGCGAGGAATCCGAGCCCGTAGCCCGTGTGGATGATGCCGTAGACCAGGGGGAGCAGCGGCGCGATCGACCATCCGGCGGTCCGGGCCCGGACCATCGATGCGGCCAGGTTCGCCACCGCGTACATCAGGGGAACGGTGCACCACAACGGTGCGACGCCGGGGGACCTCCATGCCGCCGCAGCCGACAGGATGAGCGCCGCCACGAAGACCGGCGGGGCAAGCTGGCGAAGCCGGACCTGGCGAGGGTGTTTCTGCATCACCCGGACTTTCCAGAACCCGTATTGAAAGTACTGCCGCCACAGGGAGCGCGGTGTCCCGCGGACCGTGTAGGACGACCGGATCCTCGGGCTGAGGAGAATCCGCCCCCCTCGATCCAGAAGGCGATAATTCAGCTCGTCGTCCTGATCACGAACCAGCTCCTCGTCGAACAGGCCGATCCGATCGAATGTCTGCTTGCGCCAGGCCCCCAGGTACACCGTGTCGACCCATTCCTCCCCTTCCGAGTAGTGGAAGCGCGCGCCGCCGACGCCGAACGGCGAGCTGGTCGCGGCGGCGACTGCCTTCCCGAACCACCCCTCCCCGATCCCGCGCATCGGACCGCCGACGTTGTCGGCCGACGATCGCCGCAGGGCCGCCAGGCACTCGGACACGTAATCGGGCGCCACCACGGTGTGGCCGTCCACCCGGACGATGACCTCGCCGCGCGCCTCGCGAATGGCGGCGTTGAGCCCGGTCGACACGATGCGGGAGGGATTGTCGATCATCCTCAAGCGGGGGTGGCCCGCCATCATGTCGGTCACGATGGCGCGCGTTCCATCCTCGGACATCCCGTCCGCGACGAGGACCTCGAGCAGGCCGGGCGGGTAGTCCTGGCTGAGCACCGCCCCCAGAGTGCGCCTCAGGCACGCCCCCTCGTCGCGCACCGGCATGATGATCGTGACGGTCGTCTCGTGAGTCGCCCGTTCTCCGATGGTGTTCAAGGGCGCTTCCAGAGGGTTCCCAGTTTTTTTGCGGCGAATCGCGCCAGCATCCCGATATGTCCCGGCCGCGCGCGCAGGAGGTTGGTCCCGAGCTCGCGCCAGTTCCCTTTCCTGAGATGGACCGCCAGAACGGCCAGCTCGTTGCCGGTATTCAACTCGACCCTCTGCCGGGCGAAGCCCGCAACGTATTCTCCGGAAGCGACCTCACGGGTGATCCTCTCCAGTCTTTCGAGGATTCGCGACGCGTGATCGTCGGCGGCGACAGTCACCCTCAGATCGGAAGTGGTCGCAATCGGCACGACACCGACCTCGACGACGCCGCGACGGTCCAGGTCGATCAGGAAGATCGCCGACTCGAGCTGAAGATCCGGAACGACCGTCACGCCCGTTTGGCCTTCGTAGATGTCGGCGATGAAATTGCCCAGGTTGTAGATCGCCAGGCGGCCCCTCCCGGCTGCATAGCCCTGCAGGACGTGCGCGTGATGCATGAGGACCACATGGGCTCCCTCCTGCATCAGCCTGTCCGCGGCCTGCTTGAATTCCGGCTTGGGATAGTCGATCCACATGAAGCCGATGTGGATTGAAACCACGACGACGTCGACCGAATCCCGCAGTCGCCGGATCGCCTGCACCGCCAGCTCTTCGTCCCACTCGACGAAGCCCGGCACGGCGGGATCGTTCTGCGCCTGCAGCGTGCGAGCGAACCCGAGAAAGC
>Ga0114129_10008280_pt1 | contig 14829 bp, 14 predicted proteins | sample RhiMetdeltSRZDD1_FD_80071 | JGI IMG/M metagenome (GOLD analysis project Ga0114129, IMG submission 80071) | Populus rhizosphere microbial communities from Tennessee, USA - Rhizosphere MetaG P. deltoides SRZDD1 (version 2) (version 2) | ecosystem: Host-associated > Plants > Roots > Rhizosphere >...
CGTCGAGGCGGAAGCGATCGAGAATCGGCATGGCCGGCTACTGCGGTCGTGCCATGAGGCCGTTGAGCGCGAGCCGCCCGCCGTCGGCGTAGATTGTCGTTCCGGTCACGTAGGACGCCTCGTCCGAGGCCAGGAAGACCGCGACGCTCGCGATCTCGTCCGCCTCGGCGATGCGCCCGAGAGGGGTCCGCATGAGAAACCGGTCGACCATGCCCGGCATGCTGAAGAAGTTGGCGTTGATCGGCGTGTTGACCGTGCCCGGCCCGATCCCGTTGACGCGGATGCCGTGCGGCGCGAGCGAGACGGCCATCCCCTTGGTCAGCATCGAGATGCCGCCTTTGGACGCGGCGTAGTGGACCAGCACGGGGTGCGCGACGACCGCGTTGACCGAGCTCATGTTGATGATCGTGCCCCGGGTTCCGGTCTCGACCATGTGGCGCGCGGCGGTCTGCCCGCACAGGAACGTGCCCTTGAGGTTCACCCGGATCACGCGGTCGAACTCCTCCTCGGTGAGGTCCAGGAAGGGAATCTCGGCCTGGACCGCGGCGTTGGCCACCATGCAGTCGAGCCGCCTGAAGCGCTCGACGGTGCGTGAGACCAGGCGGCGCACCTCCGCGGCGTCACCGACGTCGGTGGTGACGGCGAGCGCCGAAGCGCCGAGCCGCGCCGCCTCGGTCTCGACCTCGGTCGCGAGCCGGTCAGCGAGCGCGACGCGGGCCCCCTCCTTGACGAACCGCTGGGCGATCGCGAGCCCAATCCCTCGGGCCGCGCCGGTAACGACGGCGACCTTGCCCGCGAGCCGCATCAGCGGCCCTCGATGAAGGCGATTGCCTCGATCTCGATCAGGTAGTCGGGGTGGGCGAGCGCCGGCGTTGTGATGAGCGTCGAGGCCGGCAGCTTCGGCCCGAAGAACTCCTCGCGAATCGGGACCAGGTCCTGGCGGTAACGCACGTCGGTGAGAAAGAAGGTCAGCTTCACCACGTCGGCGAGCGTGCCGCCTCCGGCCTCGACCATCGCCTTCAGGTTCTTGAGCGTCTGTCGGGCCTGGGCGGGGAAGTCGCCACGACCGACGACACGGCCCTTCGCGTCCTGGGCGATCTGGCCCGAGATGTAGAGGATCGTACCCGACCCGCTGACCTTGACACCCTGGCTGTACGAGGGCGAGTCGAAGGTCGTCTTCGCGCAGTATCGCTGCTTGGGCATCGTAACCTCCGGGTGGTGGAGTGGCATCCGGCCGGTGCGCGCCGATTCTCGGCCAGGATGTTCCGAAGCGCAAGTCACGCTTCGGTGTCACAAACGCCGATGGCCGGTGATACCGGACGGGACCTCGCACGTTCTTGACCCGCTCACCCGCGTGTGCTACGACACGGCCTGACCATGGATTTCGCGTTCTCCCCCGCCGAGGAGGCCTTCCGCGTCGAGCTGCGGAGATGGCTCGAGCGTGAACTGCCCGCTCACCGCGCGGAGTGGCCGGCCACCGACGACGAGTTCACGCTCCACCCCGACCGGTCGTTCGACGCCTGCCTCGCGTGGCACAAGCGGCTACACCGCGGCGGATGGGTCGGCCTGGCCTGGCCGGAGGCGTACGGCGGGCGGGGTGCGAGCCTCGTCGAGCAGATGATCTTCCGGGAGGAGATGGTGCGGGCCGGGGCGCCGCCGGGGGTGAACACCATCGGCCTCCTGCTGGCGGGCCCCGGGATCATGGAGTGGGGGACCGAGGCGCAGCGGCGCCGCTTTCTCCCGCCGATCCTCGCGGCTGACGACATCTGGTGCCAGGGCTTCTCTGAGCCCGGGGCGGGGTCCGACCTCGCGGCGCTCAGCGCCCGTGCGGTCCTGGACGGCGAGACCTTCCGCGTCTCCGGCCAGAAGGTGTGGACCTCGAACGCCCACCGGAGCCAGTGGTGTATCCTCCTCGTCCGTACGGCCCCGGCGGCGCCGCGACACGAGGGGATCTCGTGCCTCCTCGCCGACATGCGGAGCCCCGGCATCACGGTCCGGCCGCTGGTCCAGCTGACCGGCGACGCGGAGTTCAACGAGGTCTTCTTCGACGACGTCCGGGTGCCGCGAGACCACCTCCTCGGGCCGCTTCACGGCGGCTGGAAGGTGGCCATCACCGTCCTCATGCACGAGCGGACGGGTCTGGGGAACCAGACGAACCTCCACCACTTCACGCGCTGCCTCCTCGACCTCGCCCGGCGGACCCCGCGGGGCGACGGACCGGCGTCGAAGGACCCGGTGATTCGGCAAGCGCTGGCCCAGTGCTGGATCGAGACCGAGACGCTCCGGCTCACGAGTCTCCGCTCCGTGACGCGCCGGCTCCGCGGCGAGCCTCCCGGTCCCGAGGGGTCGGTGCTGAAGCTCGCCTTCAGCGAGACATACGTGCGGATGGCGGAGACGGCGGGCGGTCTCCTGGGGCTGCGCGGACAGCTGTGGCGAGGGACGCCGCGGGCGCCGGACGGCGGCCGCTGGGCCTTCCAGGCGGTCTTCGCGCGCCGATTCGCGATCGCGGGCGGGACGTCGGAGATCCAGCGCAACATCATCGGCGACCGCGTGCTCGGGCTGCCCCGGTCGTGACCGACCACGCCCTCGAGGCCGCGCTGGATGCGGCTCGGATCGGCGGCGCGATCGCACTCCGCTACTTCCGCGGTGACGTGCGTGTCATGCGGAAGGCCGACCAGACGCCCGTCACCCAGGCCGACCACGAGGCGGAGGTCGCGATTGTGGAGCGGCTCCGGCCCGCGTTCCCTGACATCGGGTTCCTCGGCGAGGAGTTCGGGGCCCAGGGGAGCCAGTCGCGGCGCTGGATCGTCGACCCCATCGACGGAACGAAGAACTTCGTCCGGGGGATCCCGTACTGGGCGACGCTCCTCGCCCTGGAAGAGGACGGGGAGGTCACGCTCGGCGTGGTCTATTCACCGGCGACGGGCGAGCTCTTCTGGGCTCGGCAGGGGCAGGGGGCGTGGGCGGACGGTGTCCCGCTCCATGTCTCGCCCGTGGATCACCTGGCCGACGCCATGCTGGTGCACTCGAGCCTCAATCTCTTGCGCCCGCTCGCTGGAGGGCGATGCTGGGACGGGTTCGTCCGCCTCGTCGAGCGGACGGATCGCCAGCGGGGGTTCGGGGACTACTTCGGCTACACCTTCGTCCTGCGCGGCCAGGCGGAGCTCATGCTCGAGGCGGACGTGAAGCCCTGGGACGTCGCACCCTTCAAGGTCCTCTTCGAGGAGGCCGGCGGGCGGTTCAGCGACTTCTCCGGGCGACCGACCATCTACGCCGGCTCTGCGCTCGCCTCGAACGGGCGCCTCCACGAGGAAGCGCTCTCGCTGCTGAACGACTCTTCGGACTGAGCCCGGCCCGCGAGAGACCCCTGCGCGGCGCCCGACGCACTTCGGAGGGCCCGCTCCCGATCCCCGGCAATGGGCACGCCCGCCGCGGGGCCGTTGTGGCGTCACGCCGAGACGCGCTACACTCCACGCACCATGAGAACAGAGCCCGCGGGTGCCGCTGATTCGGCGGGAGCGGTTGAACGTCGCTTTGGATGGGCAGGTCCGGGAGAAAGGGGGACAGCCGCGTCCTCGAGGACGCGAGGTACCCACGAGGGATGATGCGCCCCTTTCGCCGGCTGCCGGTGTTGCTCGGTGTGAGTAGCGTGTCCACGGGCGAACCACAAAGGAGACATGAACGATGAGCCGCGAGCACGAAGTCGAGGGGAGCGATCAGAAGAAAGTAACGCGACGTGGGATGCTGACGGTCGGCGGCGGCGTGGCGATGGCGTCGACCCTCGTTGGCCTGAGCGGGCGCGGCGTGGCCCACGCTCAGACCCAGGCGCCCGGCAAGCCACTGCTCGACGACATCCTGGACCGGAAGGAGCTCAGGGTCGGAACCTTCCTCCAGTATCCGCCCATCATGTTCAAGGACAAGAATGGAGAGCCTCAGGGCTTCGAGGTGGACATGGCCCGCGACATGGGCCAGGCGCTCGGGGTGAAGGTGACGTTCGTCGACAGTGCCTGGGAGGGGTTGCTGCCCGGCATCCAGGCGGGAAAGTTCGACGTCATCATCGCGCAGATGGCGATCACCGCCGAGCGAGCCAAGGTCATCCACTTCGCCAAGCCCTTCGAGGCCACGGGCCTGGTGGTCGTGCTGTCGCCCAAGGCGCCGCTCACGGATGCCTCGGACGTGAAGGCCGTCGCCGGATACCTCAACAAGGCCGACAAGAAGGTCGTGGTCCAGCTCGGTAGCGTCAACGAGAAGGGGAAGAAGCTCTACTTCCCCACGGCGCAGACGGTCACCATCCAGAACCTGCTGGACGGGTACCTCCAGGTCGGCACGGGCCGCGCCGACGCGTACATCACCGATGACGTGAGCGCCCTGAGCTACCTGAAGGAGCACCCGGGGTCCTGCAAGGTCGTGCTCAGCGGGCGGAAGCAGCCCTATCTGATCAACTTCCCGGCCGGAGGGGGCGTGCCGCGTGGGCAGATCGAGTTCTGCCACTGGGTCGACATCTTCGTGCAGAACTGGATCGACTCCGGCGACTACAAGCGGACGTATCTTAAGGACATCGGATGGGAGCCGCCCATCGATTCACTGCAGCTGCTGCGCGGGGGCTTCTGATCTCAGCGTGGTCCGGGCGGGCGGGCGTTGCCCGTCGGCCCGGGCTGCGATGCACCGCGCGAGCTGAGGGGACCGCCGAGGCTCGATCGTGACGAGTCCGTTGAGCCCGATGGCGCCGACGATCCGCGTCACCAACCTCCAGAAGCACTTTGGATCGGTCGAGGTGCTGCGTGGCATCTCGTTCGACCTCTCGCGTGGGCAGGTCCTGGTGCTCATCGGCCCGAGCGGATCGGGGAAGACGACCTTGCTCCGGTGTCTGGCCCGCCTCGAGGTCCCGGACTCGGGGGAGATCTGGGTCGACGGCGCCCGGCTGGACGGGCGGGCGAAGCAACAGCAGAACGTGGGCATGGTCTTTCAGCACCTCAACCTGTTCCCCCACCTGTCCGTGCTCGACAACATCACGCTGGCGCCGCGGCTCGTGAGGAGGATGAGCCGAGACGCCGCGGTGGCTGAGGCGCGAGAGCTGCTCCGCCGGGTGCACATCCTGGAAAAGGCCCAGGCCTTTCCGAGCCAGCTCTCGGGCGGGCAGCAGCAGCGGGTGGCGATCGCCCGTTCTCTGGCGATGCAGCCCAAGGTCATGCTCTTCGACGAAGTGACCTCTGCGCTGGATCGCGAGCTCGTCAAGGAAGTCCTCCAGGTGATGAAGGAGCTGGCGGAGGACGGCATGACCATGGTGGTCGTGACCCACGAGCTCTGGTTCGCTCGAAATGTCGCCAACCGGATCTACGTCCTGGACCAGGGACTGGTCGTCGAGGAGGGGTCGCCGGAGAAGATCTTCTCGGCCCCCGACGAAGAGCGGACGCGGCGCTTCCTGGGAGACCTCCTGTGAGCCCCGTGTTCTTCCAGGTCGCGCCGTACACCTTCCGCTGGAACGTCCTGATTCCCTACCTCCCCGCGTTCGGGCGGGCGCTCCTCATCACGTTCCAGGTATCGATCGTCGCCGAGCTGGTGGGAATCGCGCTGGGGCTGATCGCCGCACTGGCGCGCCTGTCCCGATGGCGGCTCCTTCGGGCCATCGCCATCGGCTACATCGACTTCTTTCGCGGGGTGCCCTTGCTGGCCACCCTGGTGTGGCTCTACTACGGGGTGACGCTCCTGTTCGGGATCAGCTTCTCGGCGTTCTCGGCCGGCGTGGCGGGCCTCGGAATCACCTATGGCGCCTACCTGGCGGAGATCTTCCGATCGGGGATCCAGGCGATCCCGAAGGGACAGACGGAAGCCTCGCGAACCCTCGGCCTTTCCTCTCGCCAGATCATGATGTACGTGATCCTGCCGCAGGCCGTCCGCATCACCCTGCCGCCGATCGGGAACACCTTCGTCAGCATGCTCAAGGACTCGTCGCTGATCGCGGTCCTGGCGGTCACGGATCTGATGCGGCAGGGGATGATCGTGGCGTCGGACACGTTCCGGGCGTTCGAGGCGTACACGTTCGTGGCAGTCATCTACTACCTGGTCACGGTCGTCGTGGCCCGCGGTCTCGGCGTGGTGGAGCGGCGCTACGCGATCACCCGCTGAGCGGAAGCGCATGAGTCGCTCGGGAGTCCCAGTCGCGTCGCTCGGATCGGGTGAGCGATCGGCGATCGACGGAACCCGATCGCGCGCACCGGGGCCTCGGAAGGAGGGCACGTGGTGAGCCCGCTTAGCCGTGAGCAGAAGGAGCGTTACGCAGCGGATGGCTGCGTGTTCCCGATCGACGTGCTGACGCGGGCGGAGGCCGCGCACTACCGGCGGCGGCTCGAGGACATGGAAGCTCGGTGCGGCAACCTGCACTATTCACCGAAGCCCCATCTGACCTTCACGTTCGTCGACGAGCTGATCCGGGACGCGCGAATCCTCGATCGGGTGGAGGACATCATCGGCCCGGACCTCCTGGTCTGGGACTCGACCTTCATCATCAAGGAGGCGAGGGACGCGCGCTTCGTCAGCTGGCACCAGGACCTGACGTACTGGGGTCTCGAGCCGCCGGACGTGGTCTCAGTGTGGCTGGCCCTCTCCCCGAGCACGCCGGAGAGCGGGTGCATGCGATTCGTGCCGAGCTCGCACACCGTACAGCTGCCCCATCACGACACGTTCGCGGAACAGAACATTCTGTCCCGCGGGCAGGAGGTGACCGTCCAGGTCGATGAGCGGCAGGCGGTGGACATCGTCCTGGCGCCCGGCCAGATGTCGCTCCACCACGGCCGAGTCGTCCACGGCTCGGCGCCCAACCGGTCCGGCGACCGGCGGATCGGGTTCAACATCCAGTATGTGCCGACCCACGTGCGCCAGGTGGTCGGCAGACGGGACAGCGCCACGCTGGTGCGCGGCGTCGACCGCTACGGTCATTTCGCGGAGGAGCGCCGGCCGAGCGCCGATTTCACGCCGGAGGCGCTCCTCGCGTTTCGACAGGGGATCGCGGAGCGACGATCGGAGTACTTGTATCGAGGAGCGAACCGACCCTAAGGTCATCCTCAACGAGGAGCGCGGCTCTCACGATGCATGACCTGACGATCGAGCGGATCGGCGTGTATGCCGTCGGACCCAAGACCGAGCGGTACACGTGGGCGTCGGACATGTCGGAGCAGTACATGACGAACAACATCGTCCGCATCCACACGCGAGGCGGTCTGGAGGGGATCGGCGGAGCCGCGTCCTACACGGAATACGCGTTCGACCGGGCGGTGGCCGAGACGATGCGGCCGATGCTGTGGCCGTTGCTCGGCGCGTCGCCGCTCGACCGCGCGGCCCTCTGGAGCCGACTCTGGACCCTGAACATCCCGCTGGCCCCCCAGGCTCAGTCGGCGATCGACATCGCGCTGTGGGATCTCGCCGCCAAGGCCGCGGAGCTGCCGCTCTACCGGCTACTGGGTGCCTCACGCGATCGGATTCCCTCCTACGCGAGCACGCCGCTGCTACCCGATGCGCGGGCCTACGTCGACTTCGTCGATGACGTCAAGCGGCAGGGATTCAACGCCGTGAAGTTCCACGCCTGGTGCGAGATCGACCGGGATCTCGAGATGTGCCGGGCCGTTCACGAGCGCTTTCAAGGGAGCGGCATGACGCTGATGCTCGACGTGGAGCAGCGCTACTCGCGCGTCGATGCGCTGCGGGCGGCTCGCGAGCTCGAGACGATGGGCTTCCGCTGGTTCGAGGCGCCCTTGCCCGATACCGACCTCGAGGGGTACCGGGAGCTTCGCCGCCAGGTCAGCATCCCCATCCTTCCCGCGGGCAACTGGGTCCTCGATCCACACCTGATCGAGCTCGGCATTGGCATGGGCTGCTGGAGCGCCGTGCGAGTGGACGCGACCGTTGCCGGCGGCATCACGCCCGGCCGCAAGATCATGGCGCTCGCGGAGGCGCACGGGCTCGACACCGAGCTCCAGTGCTGGGGCTACACGCTGACCCAGGCCGCGAACCTCCACCTCATGCTCGCCCACCGGAACTGTACCTACTTCGAGCAGCCGGTGCCGTATCCGGCCTTCGAGCACGGCGTGCGGGACGCGATCCGGACCGACTCAGCGGGCCTGGTGCACGCGCCGCAGGGGCCGGGGCTCGGGATCCGTGTGGACTGGGAGGCCGTCGAGGCGGCCACGATCCTGCACTACGAAGTCACGGGCTGACCCCGCGGCCAGTTTCGGTCTGGCCGGAGCGTAGCCGGTCAGCGACTGGAACGACGCGACGTCACGACGTCAGCTCGCGGAACCACAGCACCAGCCAGTCGGCGACCATGCCCGGCTTGTCGAGCCCCTCGACCTCGAGCGTGTTCGTAGTCTTCTGCAGGTAGCGGTCAGGAGCGCGCTCGCGGAAGTCGGTGAGCACCACGTGATTGCGCACGCGCGAGCCCGTCCGCACGGGCGCCAGGAACCGCACCCGGTCCAGCCCGTAGTTCAGCGCATAGGCGGTGTCCTTCGGTTGGGTACCGCCCATGTGGCCGAAGTAGATCACGAGCGACAGCATCAGGAAGCCCTGGACGATCGTGCCGCCGTAGGGGCTCGACTCTCTCGACCGTGCCACGTCCACGTGCATCCAGTCGGGATCGAGGGTGGTCGTCGCGAAGCTCGTGACCATCTTCTGATCGATGGTCAGCCAGTCGGAGACGTACAGCTCCTTGCCGATGAGCTGGTGGGCCGTGTCGGTCCGGAACTCGACCATGTCCGCTTCTCCTCCCTTTGCTCGCCCGCGGTATCACCCGACATCGTGCGACAATCGCCCGTGTTCCACCAGCCCTCGGGGAGACGCGCATGACCGACGCGCGCATGCGCCGCCTCCAGGCGCATCGGGCCTTCGAACTGGAGCCCTACCCAGACTCGATGGGCGCCCTTCTGGATCAGGCCGCCGCGCGATTCGGCGACCATCCCGCCTTCGTGTTCTTTCAGACGGGCGAGCGCCTCACGTTCCGCGAGCTAAAGGAGCGAGCCGACCGGCTGGCGGCGGCGCTCGCGCGCCTGGGTGCAGTCAAAGGCACGCACGTGGCGCTGATGGTACCGAATGGCCCGGCGTTCCCGATCACGTGGCTGGCGCTCGCCCGCCTGGGAGCCGTCATGATTCCGGTCAACAACCGCTACACGGCCCGCGAGCTCGCCTACGTGCTGAAGGACGCGGACGCCGACTTCCTGGTGATCCATTCCGACTATCTGCCGGTGCTCGAGGGGGTGGACCGGGCCGCGACGGCCATCACCGAGGACCGCGTCATCGTCGTCGGCGAGCGTCGCGCCGGCCCCAGGCACGACTGGGACGATCTGATCGACGGCGCGCCTGCCGCCTTCGTGCCGCGCGAGCGGCCGTCGTTGGACGACCTCCTGAACATCCAGTACACGTCGGGGACGACCGGCTTCCCCAAGGGCTGCATGCAGACGCACCGCTACTGGCTGCTCATGGGCGCGACGTCGCTCCACACGGCGGGGTTCCCGGTGAAGCGCATCCTCGTCAACCAGTACTTCTACTATCTCGACCCGCTCCTGTTCATCACGATGGGACTCTTCGCCGGCGCCACGCTGTACGTGTGCGGGCGCCCCTCGGCGAGCCACTTCATGGAGTGGGTCCGGGAGTACGCCATCGACTTCTGCTTCCTCTTCGAGCCGATCTTCAAACAGCCGCCCCACTCGCTGGACGCCCAGAACTCGCTCGAGCTCGCCTGCATCTTCGGATTCACGCGCGAGAGCCATGCCGACCTCGAGCGCCGGTTCGACACGACGGCGCGAGAGTGGTTCGGCATGACCGAGATCGGTGCCGGACTCTACGTGCCCGGGGAGGACAGCCACATGGTCGGCTCCGGATCCTGCGGCATCCCCACGCCGTTCCGGGAGGTCATGATCGTCGGTCCGGACGGACGGCCCGTGACACGCGGCGAGATCGGGGAGCTCTGCGTCCGAGGTCCGGGCATCATGCTCGGCTACTACCGGAAGCCCGAAGCCAACGCGGTCTCGTTTCTGGGTGAGTGGTTCCGGACCGGCGACCTGTTTCGCGAGGACGAGCAGGGCTACTTCTACATCGTCGGTCGCATCAAGGACATGATCCGACGGAGCCAGGAGAACATCTCGGCGCGCGAGGTGGAAGAGGTGCTTCGCGCAATGCCCGAGATCAAGGACGCGGCCGCAGTGCCAGTGCCCGATCCGCTGCGAGGCGAAGAGGTCAAGGCGTACGTCCAGCTGTTGCCGGGCCTTCGCCCCACGGATGTCCCGCCGGAGCGCATCTTCGCCCATTGTGAGCGCCAGCTGGCGTCCTTCAAGATCCCGCGCTACCTCGAGTACCGCGACGTCTTCTCCTACGGGCCGGCCGACCGGGTGGAGAAGCAACAGCTGATCGCGGAGAAGGCAGACCTGCGGCGGGACAGCTACGACCGTGTGGACAAGGTTTGGCGATGACCGGAGATCGGGGCCGGCCGGGCATGTCTCCCGGCTCACGAGAGCGGTGTCGGGCCGCTCGTGGTCAAGCCGAGGTCCGGTCCGATCTTGGAGCGATCCCCTCAGCCTTCGTGGGCGGGCGTCCGAGGTCTCTCTTCGCGAGAGTGGGTGTCAGGCCGATTCGTCGCGAGGCGCCGGCGGGAGGGGTGGCCGTCATCCGGATCCCGTCGGCACTCCAGTGACCCCTCCTACGGAAGGCTCGAGATGATCTTGCGTGTCTCGTCGCGGGTGAAGGCGCGCATGGTCCTGGTGCGAACGTTGCCGAGGGACCCGGTGGCAAGCGTCAGCCGGGCCACGGTCTCGTCGTTGGGCGCCTCCGTGATCACGACGAGATCGTACTCACCCATCACCAGGTACACTTCCTTGATCTGGCCTCCGGCGGCCTTGACCGCCTTCTCGAACGCCTCGGCACGCTTGGGGGAATCCTTGACGTTGCGGATTCCCTGGTCGGTCCAGTTGACGAGCGTCACATAGGTCGGCATCGCTTCCTCCTGTGGGGCCACCCCGCCCACCGTTCGTTCTACCGCGAACGGAACCAGTCAAGGGCCTGGACGCTCCATGGCGGTTGTTCGACCGTCGGGTCGGCCGACTTGGAGCTACGCCCCGCCAAGCTCCTTCACGGCCCATCCGGAATTCCAGATCTTCATCATGTGCCGGATCTTGTCACCTTCGAATTGCATGACATATACGTAGTCCGTCCTGAGGAAAACGTGGCACCTGACTGGCAATACTGCCGACAGCCTTGCCATCCTTTGCCGGATTCACACGCCGCAAAGAACTCCTTGGCGATTGCGGTAATCGACGCCATAGCTGTTCCTCCGTCGAGGTTTGAGTGGCGGAGACGCGCGATCCTCGCATCCTGGCCGGGGCAAACCGCATGTCAGTGGGTTCTCCAGGCGCGGGGCGCGAACGGCAACCGGCGCAGCCCTCCGGACATCAGCGTCCGGGAGCGTCTCCCGCCTCCAGAGCCTTCAGGCCCACGACGTTGAACGCGGGCACCGGCTTCGAGAACCCCTTGAGCGGAAGCTCCCCGACCGGCTCCGCCTCCGCGAGTGTCTCCACGGCCCCCAGGAGGCGCTGCGAGACCAGGATCTGACCGGGCTTCGCCTCGCCGCAGAGACGCGCGGCCAGGTTCGTGACCGTTCCGACGGCACCGTAGTCGAGACGCCCCTCGAAGCCGATCGCGCCGATGGTGGCGAAGCCCTGCGCGATGCCGATCCCGACGTCGAGCTCGTGCCCGCGCTTCTTCCACCGGGCACCGAGCTCCCCGACCCGGTCCCGCATCGCTACGGCCATCCGCACCGCCCGCTCCGGAGCGTCCGGGACCGGCACGGGGTCGTTGAAGAACACCATCATGCCGTCCCCGGCGAAGCGCTCCAGCGTACCCTCGTGGGCGAGGATCAGGGCACCCATCGCGGCGTGGTACTCGCGAAGGACTCCCATGACCTCCTCAGGCTCGGCGGTCTCGGCGAACGCCGTGAAGCCGCGCAGATCCAGGAAGACGACGGTCACCTCCCGCCGGTGCGTCTCGAGCGGATCCCCGGCGCCCCCGTCCACGATCAGCTCGGCGAGCTGGGGGGAGAAAAAGCGCTTGAGCCGCGAGAGCCGGTCGAGCTGGGTCACCTGCGCCTGGACGCGCTGCTCGAGCGTCCGGTTCCACTCGGCGCGTTGCGCCGCCATCGCCTCCACCGAGTCGTGGAGCTCCTTGATCCGCAGCATCGACTTGACCCGGGCGACCAGCGCGGTCTGGTCCACGGGCTTGGTCAGGTACTCGTCGCCGCCCGCCTCGAGGCCCGCGACGACGTCCTTCGGATCGGCCTTCGCGGTGACCATGATGATCGGCGTGAACGGGAAGGAGGGGTCCGATCGGAGCTGCCGGCAGACCTCGAGCCCGTCCACCTTGGGCATCATGACGTCCAGGAGGATCAGGTCCGGCAGGGCCTTTCGGGCCGTGGCCAGCGCCGCCTCGCCGTCGGTCGCGGTCAGCACCTCGTAGCCCTGGGCGGCCAGCCGGAGCTGGAGGATGTGGACGTTCGCCGCCATGTCGTCCACGACGAGGATCCGCGGCGGCGTTCGCACGGGGCGCGCCTCCCGCGCCTCTATCCCAGGTACTCGCGGATCTTGGCCAGGAGCTGGCGGGGGACGAAGGGCTTGGTCACGTAGGCGTCGCAGCCGGCCTCGAAGGCCTTCACGTCGTCGCCGCTCAGCGCGTACGAGGTCACCACGATGAGCGGGACGGCGCGGAGTGCCGGGTTCGCCTTGATCCGCCGGGTCGCCTCGTAGCCGTCGAGGCCGGGGAGCTGGATGTCCATGAGGATGAGATCGGGACGCTCCGTTTCCGCCAGCCGCACCCCGTCCTCCCCGGTCTCCGCCTCGATCAGCTCGAAGCCGGCCTTGGTCAGGAGGAGGCGCAGGATGCGCCGGTTCTCTTCGTGGTCCTCCACCACCAGGATCCGCTTGCTCATGACGCCGCCACGGACCGCTCGACCCGCACCGGCAGCGCGAACCGGAAGGTCGAGCCCCGGCCGAGGGTGGACTCCACCCAGATCCGGCCGCCGTGGAGCTCGACGATCCGCTTGGCGATCGCCAGGCCGAGGCCGGTCCCACCCTTCTTCCGAGTGGTGGAGCTGTCGGCCTGCTGGAACTCCTCGAAGATCTTCGCCTGGTCGGCTTCGGAGATCCCGGGGCCCGTGTCGGCCACTGACACCACGAAGGCGCCGTCCGAGACGGTCACCTCCACCCGGACCTCGCCGGCCTCGGTGAACTTGAGGGCGTTGCCCACCAGGTTCAGGAGCACCTGGGCGATCCGCCGCGAGTCGCCCCGGCCGGGCGGGAGGTCCGGCGGCACGGTCACGTGGAGCGCGAGCTTCTTCTCGGCGGCGAGCGACTCCACGTTCGTCGCGACGGCGTGGGTGACCTCCTCCATGGCGTAGTCGGCGAGGGACAGCGTGAGCTGGCCGGCCTCGATTTTGGAGAGGTCGAGGACGTCGTTGATGAGCCCGAGGAGATGCTGGCCGCTGTTCCGGGCCCGCTCGAGACTGTCCCGGATCGGCTCGGGCACGTCCCCGAAGGTCTCGTCGAGGATCAGCTCCGTGTAGCCGAGGACGGCGTTCAGAGGGGTCCGGAGCTCGTGGCTCATGTTCGCGAGGAACTGGGACTTGTGCTGGCTGGCGATCGCGAGCTGACGGCCCTTCTCCTCGACCTCGCGGAAGAGCCGGGCGTTCTGGATGGCCAGCGCCGACTGGGTGGCGAACGTCTTCAGGAGCTCCACGACTTCCGGTGGAAACTCCCCGGGCGTCCGCCGGATTAGCGAGAGCGCGCCGATGACCTGGTCCTCCCGCACCAGCGGCACCGCCAGCAGCGCCCGGTAGCCCTCCCGGAGCACGACATCGCGAAGATGGCTCTGGTAGGTGCCCTCTTGGAGGATGTCGGGCACCTGCATCGGCTCCCGCCGTTCGGCGGCGCGTCCGATAAGTCCCTCGCCCATCTTGAGGGGCATGGCCCGGAAGCTCTCGAAGAGTTCCGAATCGTAATCCTGCGTGGTCGCTCGAATCGGGAACTCCCGCGTGGCCTCGTCGTACTCGTGGATTGAGGCGCCGTCGGCCCCCGCGAGCTGGGCGGCCCGCGACACGATCGTGTTCAGCACTGTCTCCAGATCCAATGTCGAGCTGACCGCGCTGCTGACTTCCCCGAGCGCCGTGAGCTTTTCCACCGAGCGCGTCAGCTCGGCCGTTCGCCCCCTCAACTCGTTGAACAGGCGGACGTTCTCGATGGCGATGACCGCCTGGTTGGCGAAAGTCTGGAGCAGCGCGACCTGCTTGACCGAGAACGGTTGGACGTCGGGCCCTCGAGCGATGAAGATGACGCCCAGCGGCGTGCCCTCCCGCAGCAGCGGCGTCCCCAGCATTGTCCGTACGAGGGAGCCGGCCTGTCTCATGCGGGACACGGTGGCCGGGAATTCCGCTTCGGCCGCCATGATGTCCTCGACATGGATCGTTCGTCTGTCGCCGATTACCTGTCCGCCAACGGTGTCCCGACTGACGGGGAAGGTGTCTCCGATCCTCGTTGACCGGCGCAGGGAACCATGCACCGCCACCAGAGACAGGCGATCCCCCTGTAACTGCCAGATCGACGCATCAGTCGCCATGCATACTCGCGCGGCGTTCTCCGCGACGGCATCCATGACCGGCTGGAGGTCGGTCGGCGAGCTGGAGATGACCCGCAGGATCTCCGCGGTGGCCGTCTGCTGCTCGAGCGCCTCGGTCAACTCGTGGTTGCGGGCTTCCAGTTCCTGGAAGAGCCGCACGTTCTCGATCGCGATCACTGCCTGGGCGGC
>Ga0114129_10008281_pt1 | contig 14829 bp, 14 predicted proteins | sample RhiMetdeltSRZDD1_FD_80071 | JGI IMG/M metagenome (GOLD analysis project Ga0114129, IMG submission 80071) | Populus rhizosphere microbial communities from Tennessee, USA - Rhizosphere MetaG P. deltoides SRZDD1 (version 2) (version 2) | ecosystem: Host-associated > Plants > Roots > Rhizosphere >...
CTTGCGATTGCTCAACAATTGCTGGGTCCAATCCGTAAAGCCACCATCCACAATAAAATAATCTGTTCCTCCTTTATCTCTGGCATACATTTGAAATCTAACCCCAGAGTAATACCCCTGACGGCTCTCTTGCTCCCGGTTGACCATAAACTCTACTGTTGAGTAGCTGCGAGAAAGCTCGTCCAGAACTTCGGCTTTCAAGACATCGTGACGGGTTTCATCAAAGACTGTAATACTGGTCCGCGCTGCCTCCAGCTTAAAGCCGGCCTGTTGTGCACTTTGCAAAAGTCGTACATAGAATTCCAGATGTTCTCTCAGCGCCGCCACTTCAAATCCATAGCTACCCACGTCGCGTCCGGCCGTGCACAGACTGAAGATCCGGAAATGCGGAAAGGAGGCCGGGTCCTTGGGCAAATGGGGTCGCAATAGCCTGTGGCTGGCACAGAGTTTCGTATCTGCTTCTGGATGGCCCTTGCCTCTATGACTTGATCGCCGACGCCGGGCACATTCCAGGGCCAGGACATTGGTTGAATCGGAACACACTTCTGTATTGCGAATGGTGGTTACAGCTTTGTCCTGGTCAACGGGGGCCACGATGGAATTTGTTCCAAGGGGACAGACAGGGGACAGCTCAAGGAGTTCAAAGGAGGAGGGCAAAACAGAGTAAGCCAACCTGTCGAATTCAAGCAACTGTTTGGGATTGACGGCCGCTGGCTGGACAAAGCGATTTTGTTCATATCCTTGCAACAAATGCCGGGGTGTTAAGGTACGGGCTCGTTTTCGGTAGACTTCGAGTAACAGGGATTGTAGATCGGACTGACTTAAGCGTTGTGTAAGGATCTCCAACAAGTCTGGCACCTGGGTTGTTTTCAAAATCCGTTCGATGATTTTTTCTTTCATAATTCCTATTTCTTTAGAAGATTAACCAGCTAACGGTTTGCGTTATCCCCTGTCGGGGACGGCTGGGAAGGAGCAGGCTTGAATAACGGGCAGTGGGGTCGAGTTGGGCGGACGTGAAATTGCAGCTTCAGCGTCCAAACAATGCCAGGCTGAAAGTGTAATACAGGAACCAGCGCCCCTGGCGACGCTGTTCTCCATCTTGAGCCCATTGCCATAGCGCATAGCCCAGGTAGCGCAGCCCCATGTAGCGACTTATTTCGTGATAGCGCTCCAGAAACTCCACCTCTGGAATGGGGTAGTTGTGCCGCGCCAGTGCGTCCCGGTAAACCAAGGCGGTCTCGACGGTGAAGTGATTCGGCAGATCCAGATACAATGAACCATAGGACGACTGCTCCCAATCAATGAAGCACGCCTTCCCGCGCCAGAGCCGAATGTGATCCGGGATCAGATCCACATTCAAAACGGTGAGACTTGTGCCCTCGGCTGTCAGAGCTTCCAGTGTCCGGATGAAGCGTTCCATGGCAGCTTCGAGCCGGGAGGTGTGGGCACCGAATTCCGTCGCAAACGCCGGATCCTCTAGATTGGAGTGCCACTGCTCGCGCCAAGCGTGTAACCACAGTCTTTGCAGGAAGTCTTCGCTGGTATGCGGTAACCGGGCCGGCGGCTGATTTCGATTGGCGGCGTGGATTCCCGCCAGCCCTTCTGCAATGGAATGGGTCAGTGGACTTTCCGGATGACCGAGGTCGAGCGCAGGGCGCTCATCCAGATAAGGCATGTAGACCAGCGCGCGTTCGTCGCTGGTCATATCTGGGATAACGCTTGGTGGAACCGCACAGCCCTGACGCGACAGCAAGTGAAGTACGCGCCGTTCCAAGAGCGAGGCCGACTTGGTGACCAGGCGGTCCTGGTGAACGGTACCTCGCGGGTCGGTGTTCGTGACATAGAAGTACCGAACCTGAGAACCAGACGCACCTTGTGGGCCATGGGATTGTGCCTGGATATCGACGATGATGCGCTGTTCCCCGTGGATCTGAGAGAGAAGCTCATCGAAGGCAGGCTGGTTTTCAATGGCGACTTGGTGCAAGGGTTTACCCTCTGCTTGAAAAAGGTGTTTGTCAGATAACGAGTCTGGTGGCGTACTCGCAGGCTGATTGTATCAAGAACTGGACGCGCCCAACGGTGTAGCTCAGGGTCGTGAGTGAGAGTCCGCGGGAGTGTGGTGTCAGGTGTTGTCCTCAACGAATGCAAGAAAACACCGGACGTACACTTCTTCCACCGTCATCTCTGAATTATCAATAATCCATTTGTCTTCGATGTAGCTTGACTCAGTGCAAGCCAATTGGTGTCTTGTGTTTTTCAACTCCTGCTCATAATCCTGGTCATCAGCTCTGCCACGAATCTTTTGGCTCTCTCCTCAACCTACCGAATCTATGTATGCGCCCCGCTCGCGCGAGATCTTCGACTACAGCGACGCGCGCAGCGGGCAGTGGTTGGAGTACCCTTAAGTTACTCTCCATTCCGAAGGTCAGATAACGGGCTCAGGGTATATCGAATTTCTGAAAAAATCACCTCGCACCCCTCACCCAGCGGAGATTGGGCTGAAAACCCAACACTCACCTGCTCCAGATCCCCCAACGAGAAATGACGCACGAAATGCCAATAACGCCCATCCTGCGAGTAGTGAAACGCCAAAACTCTATCCTGTCGATAGAGGCGCAAATAAACCGAGCGATCCTCCATGGGAACTGAATTACAATCATCGGAAACGCCGCGCGTTACGACGGAAACGACCATGGGTTGTCCCTGGGGTGAATATTCAAAACACAACTTCGCCCAGAGCGTATCATGTCCATAGATAAATAATGTTCCCGCATCATATGTGGCAGCGAAATCTACGGTGACTTTGGCCTGGAGCTGAAAGGTCGAATCAGGTGGCTTAAAGAGCGCGATCGGCGCATCCACTTTGACTGGTTCCCCGGTGGGGTGAATGAACCAATCTGTCTGAGGACCTGTCGTAATGCTGATTTGTCCTTCGGCATCGCTCGTACTTTTCAAAGGCTGGTTCTTCCAAGTCAGGTTCACCGGAAGAGAAGCTAATGGGAATGAATCGCTCATAATGGCTCCAGGAATTGTTTTCGCACCGATCTAGTCAAGCAATCCAACGGCTGGCTTTATACAAAACGCCTCGCTTTGGTACTTCAGTAGTAGCGGAGGACGCTCCCGTCCATCGGCGAATACCACTGTTGTAGCACTTCGCGTCTATGTGTAGAGCGCACCTTGGGATCTAAAACCTGAGAAGGAAAACGGGCACCAATGCTATCAGCGCCGCGCCCCCTTGCAGCACCAACACCAATAGCGCTTCCTTTGGGTTCTGCGGCAACCACTTGAGAGCGAAGAAAGCGATGATTGGTATTTGTCCCGCCATGAGTATTTGCCAGAGGTGGGCCGCAGTCCCTTCGTCCGCCTGGGGAGCGGGCCCAAACACAGCGACATAAATAAGCACCGTGGCGAGGGCGCCAAACGACATGGCCAGGGGAAGAAAAGCGCTCGGCTTTTTCAGTATCGCTTTCATGATCAACTCCTTACCGATGATAGAGACGGCAGCTCTAAAGGTAGTCCAATCCATTCGTGGATTGAGCTTGTCTCCATTTTCGGCCTTTTCCCCCCGCTGATCAACTGTGGAATACCCCAGCTCTTCGATGTTCGCGGCTCCTGTGGCAGGCCCCAGTTTCAAAAGCAACTCTATTCTGGAGCTCACTTGAAATTTGGCATAGACATTTTTCAAATGAAATTCAACCGTGCGAACAGATATAGCAAGCGACAAGGCAATCTGCTTATTGCTTTTCCCTTGCAGAACAAGTTTGAATACTTCCGTTTCGCGTTCGCTTAACGGAACATCTGGAATCACGGAAAATCCCTTTGATTGCATGTATTTGTACGGAAAGCAGTATACATGCCCGACCTTCACAAATCAATAGCCAGTAAACACCACGCAGATGTGCCAAACATTCAGAGTCGAGGAAATGGCGCGCTTTTGATACAGGTTTTATCTTTTGCGTGAAAACCCCGAATGGTCCAGAGCCATCCGCCAATCACAAGGTACGCCCCTTTTGTTCAGGAGCCATTACCTTTTCTTGAGTCCGAAAATCGCAGTAAATATTCCAGACAAGAAAGATGCAAGCAGCATGCCTAAGAGAATGCGCCCGGTCTGACGGTTTTGTTGTTCTATTTGCCTTTCTCGGACCGAAATCGCCATCGCGGCTGGAGGCGCCAGCCAGGGTCCTGGCGTGGGCTCTTTGCCTTCTTCCGTTTCTCGTTGCACCATCGTTTTTTCCCCTTCCGGAGCGATCTTCGAACCATATTGGTTTGCATAGACTTGTGTAAATTCGGCACCAAAAAAGAGAATTAGTGCAGAATAATAAATCCAAAGCAGAATCAGGATGAGTGAACCAGCTGCGCCGAAGATAGAACCGACCGCACTATTTCCAAGGTAAATTCCGATGGCAGCCTTGCCTAATGAGAATAGTAGAGAGGTGATGAAGGCTCCTATCCATGCATCATGCCAGGAAATTTCAGCATCTGGAAGAAACTTGAACATGAGCGCAAACAAGATTGTGATCACTCCCACCGATATCGCCAGATTCACAATCTGTATGAAAAACTCCGAGAAAGGGAAGGCGTTGCCAATCGTTTCCTGTGTGGCGGAAAGGGCGGCAGTGACCACCAGGGAAACGAGTAGCAGAAATCCAATTGCCAAAATCATCGCAAAAGACAGAAAGCGATCAATCAGGAGTTTTTTGATGGACTGAAAGAAACCTTTGGTCTTCTCCGCTTTGATATTCCAAATGATATTAAGAGAAGTATGTAATTCATTGAAGACGCCCAAGGCACCAAAAAGCAATGTAATGATTCCAAGGAGTAAGGCCACGATTCCTTCGGCCGGGCTACCTTTGTCAGCGATCAGATTCGCAACAAAATCTGTTCCTTCCGGGCCGATGAGGTCTTGTACTTGACTCAGGATCTGCATCCGTACCGCTTCTGTTTCCCAGATCAGTCCTGTGATGGCGATGATAATGATCAGCATGGGAGCCAGAGAAAAGACTGTATAGTAAGCCAATGCAGCAGATAGCCGCGAGGCATTGTCTTCTTTCCAATCCCGGTATGTTAGTTTCAAAATCGTGGGCAGGTTTAACAAAAGCTTGCTCATTTTGTTTTCTCCATTGACGATAATACAGCCTCAACCCCGAGTGGTACGCGATCAAAATCGATCATTCTTGGTATTGCTGAGCATACAGGTCTGCGAAAGTAGATCATTACGCAAGGCCTCCCATCTGGTGGAAGGGTTCACCGATACACGTCCGCTGAATACCAGTCCAACACTCGTAAGGCGCGCAGCGTGTTCCAGCGGCTCGGCTGGCCTTCGCCTTCGTCCATCTCGATTGGCATGTTGCCGGGGTACTGGGTCTCGAGCGGCCACCGGCCATCGCTGTCGCGCTTCGACACGACCAGGTCGATCGCCTCGGCCACCTGTTCGCCCGCGGAGGGGGTGACGCCGGCTTTGCGCAGATACTCGAGCCCTCGCAACACGTCGTAATGCCACCAGGTCGGGAAGGCGAAGCGGGTCCACACGGTTTCGCCCTTGCGATCTCGCTCAATCACCTCGCCGGTCGATAAGCGGCGGAAGAGCCTGCGCTCGAGCAGGTACTCCTGCCCGCGGAGACGGGCTGCGGTTACCTCGGCATTGTTCCCACCGGCCAGTTCGTATTCGAGCAGCGCCTCGAGCACGCAGATCGTGGTGTTGAACGACGATCGCGTCGAGCCGTTCTCGGCCTCGCAGTTCCAGCCGCCGTCGGCCAATTGCTCCCTGAGCAGCCGGCCAATGATCCGCTGGATGTCCTGGCCGAAGTACGCGCCGGCCGCCCCCACCTGCCCGTTGATGCACGGCTCGACTTCCCCCGCGAAGAAAGGGTTGCCGACAAAGTCCATTCCCCGCCAGTTGCCATCCCAGTCCCAGCCCGGCCAGTGCACATGGTCATGGACCAGGCCCACGGCGCTCCGCGCCTGGTCGCTGGCGGGGTCGAGACCCATCTCCCGCAGGAGCGTCAGGACGTGCATGGTGGAGTCCCACCCCTGGTTCCATGCCGCGCCGCCCCACGTTCCGTCAGGCGCCTGGAGTGCGAGCAGCCGCGCACCCCAGCCCTCGGTGGCGACCTTCGCGCGTTCGGCGGCTATCTCATCCGCAGGCGCATCGGTCAGGTCGCGCATCGTCTGCCAGCGGATCGAAGGGTCAGAATCAAGCAGCCACTGTATGACCGATTTCTCTGGCTTCGGAACTTGCTGTTTGGATGGGTGGGTTGTCATCTGTTGGTCTTCCTTACTTCTAAAATATGAAATACGTCGTCTCAGGTTGTTGCTGCGGATCATCGCCCGCCGAGGCACAGGCTTAGGATTATATCCATATATTGCGATGACGCACGCGCCTTGCCCATCGTTACGCAGTGCTAACGGTTTGCCTAATCATCCCCGAGGGTGTTCTTCCACCGATACGAGAAATTCTGAAACCGCCTGCAAGACCGGTTCCTTGCCGTGGGGTTCGTTGAACAGCATGTGACTTATGCCCTCAAAACGCACATGCCTCGGTCGGGCTAACAACTGCAGGCTACGCGCGACCTCAGCATCCGTTAATGCGCCTCCGCTTTCCGGATCCGCCTGGAGTAAAAGCACGGGGCATTGAATCGCTGGAAACAGTGTTTCCATTTCGTACCCCTCGGCTGTGGACTCGGGCTCCTCGAGCAAAGCCGCAAAAAAATCAGGGTCGGTCTGGTAAAGATTGTCAGCCAGCCAGGGATAATGCGGCGAATCCTCGCCAAAGGCTTCCCGCATAGGAATAGGAATTGCCTGATGAGGCACCTCGACCGGGGCATCTTTGAGTCGTTCAATGATCTCAGGGATGGAAAGCGTTCCGCCAGACAACTCCCGCCAGCTCGCCAGCCTGTCTCGAGTTCGATCCAGGGCAGCTAACCAGGTTTTGCTGGTCAAGGGTGAGTCCCCGACCACGACCGAACGAACCAGATCGGGGGCTTGAGCCGCTACCATTAACGCCACGATGCCACCGAGCGAAACACCGAACAGATGCGCAGGTTCTCTCACACATTTCTGGAGGAAGCTGATCGTATCATCTGTGTAATCTTGTAATCGGTAGCGGCCCGGTACGCGCCCGGACTTACCTTGTCCACGCAAATCCGGTATATAAAGATGCCATTTCTCGCTAAGACCTGGAATAATCTCCCAAAAGAACTGCCAGCGGGCATTTCCGCCGTGAAGCAAAACGAGAGATGAGCCAGCTACTGACCCTTCCGCATAGTTAAGCGTGACAACACCCGTATCAAATGACTGTTCCTGAATGTCCATTGACTAATTCCTTTTCATATCCATGGTCACTGGCCAGGTCGGACCTGCAACAAAGAAAGCATCAGATATACCCCAAAGGGGACCATATCCACGCTTTCTGGGTGACGTTTTGAGAACGCTTTGCTGGGCATCAGCCGATGGGGGACGGTGGACCCTGATCAATGATGGATCGTACCTCGGTCAAGGCGACATCAGGCCACACTTGCTCCAGCCACCATGTTACTCCAGCAGCGGCATAGTCCGCTACATGCTTGCCACGTTCTTCCGCTGGGACTTCATGGGCGCGTCCTTGAAAGGCCACATCAAACGGTGTGGTCGCGGTTCGGTAATTGTTGATATAGGCCCGCATCTGCCGAATATCGTCTGGGCTAGGCGTGCCGTTCCGTCCGGTGGGGATAATGCCATCCCAGTGCCCGGCACGGCGAAACGGGCGCGTGCCGGGCCAGACACCCGCGATCCAAACCGGAATTCGGGGCGTCTGGTACGGCGGTGGCAAAAAGTGAGCATCCTCGACGGTGTAATAGGTTCCTTTGTAGGTTAAAGGTGTTCCGGTCCACAGACCAGTTACGACATCCAAGCCTTCGTCGAGCATGGCTCCACGTGTGCGATCGTCGCGTGACTCGCCAACCGCGCTATACTCGCGCCACCAGTCGCCGCCAATGCCTGCACCCACGACGAGCCGCCCAGCAGAATAATGATCCAGCGTAACCGTTTCACGCGCCAGTTTCCACGGACGACGGCGGGGGAAGGGAGTGACTAACGCGCCGATCCGAAGACGACTCGTCGCGCCGGCGATGGCGGTTAAGGCAATCCACGGATCAGCAACGGGACCGTGGGCTGAGTCGGCGTCAGGCAACAGGTGATCCCACAGAAAGAAGCCGTCCCATCCAGCGGCTTCGGCGGCTTGGGCCAGCGTAACAAGGGTGTGAACAGAGCCAAAGGTATCAAAATTCGGAACGTACATGGCAAACCGCATCGGGTCCTCCTGTTGCTGCCAGCGAATTGTAGCATGCCGGGCAAATGAGCTGCAATGCACGCGACACTACCTGTGCATTCTTAGAACGACGCAAGCTGGTGTCGATCGCCCAACGATATCTTATGCGGAATGTTTCCGCTTACGTACTTTTATGTGTTTTGTAAAAGACATGGACCTCTCCCACACTTCATAGGCTGTCACTTCACGACGCGGAACCGCATGTGGATCGCCTCGGCCGTCTGAATCACCTCGATAATTTCAAGCGAAATGTGTGTGCCCTCCAGGCCCTCGAACAAGCGCCTGCCACTGCCGAACAACACGGGGACCAGGTGAATGGAGACTTCGTCAATGAGGCCGCGTGTGAGGAATTGCTGAGCAACGTTTGCACCCATGATGACTACATCTTTATCACCTGCCAATTTCTTCGCTGTTTCAAAGGCGGCTTCCACGCTATCAACGAAGGTGTACACACCTCCATCGGGTACGTCCTGGGGCACACTGTGCGAAACGATGACCGTTGGTATGCGAGCTGCTCCGCTTGGCCCGTCTGCTCCCCAATTGAGGATGGAGTGGTCATATCCGGTTCGTCCAAAAATATTCGCACCCACAGTTACGTACCCTTCCAGGATTTCGCGGTTGCGCGGGTCTGCGCTGTTAAAGCCCCAATCGTGTAATCGCTCACCGCCCTCACCCAGGCCTCCCCAGCCTGCCTCCGGATGAGCGTTTGCACCGGTAATAAAACCATCCAGGGACATACTGATATCAAAGATAACTTTTCCCATCATGCCTCCTCCTGTCGTTTGGTCAAAAGAAGCTGCTGACCGTAATCAGCGTCTTAGCCTGAAGGATCGATAGAAACAGACCCCTCCCGCACCTCATCGGCTGTCACTTCCCGGCCAAGCTGGTCTGAGAGATAGATGCCTTCCGAGATGAGCATGGTGTTGAGCGCCAGCTCAGCGCTGGGCAGGAGTTCCACGCGCCCTTGCAGGGCCGCGACCCAGTGATGCGCCGAACTCTCGTAAACGTCGCCGCCCTGATGCACATTCTTCCAGCGGTATGCGATTTGCTCCACATCCGCAGTGCTGTTCATTTCCAAGTCTCCGAGGTTGTGATAGTAACCGAACGGTTCCAGGCGGACGCCGCCGCGCGTTCCGAGGACACTCGAGCCCTCGAAGCCATCCAGGTGAACGGCCCAGGCTTCGATGATGTCCAGCGTGACGTCGTTCGTGAAGTGGACGAAGCCCAAGCCCAATTCTTCGACATCATAGCCACTGGAGGTTTCGCGCTCCGGGTCCATCGGAGTCTTCTGATACGTCGTCCCGGTGATGCGCGTCACGCTGGGATTACCGAGTAAATACGGCAACCCGGCGATATGGTAGACGCCCATATCGTAGAGCGCGCCGCCCGCCGCGTGGCGTTTTTGCACAAAAGTGGCTGTGCCATAGCCATCCACATACGGACGCCCGCGCCGCCGGAAGCCCGTAGACCGTGCATGATAGAGTTCGCCCAAATGGCCTTCGTCAATGAGCCGCTTGGCTGCGCGCGTCTCAGGCTTGAATAGCGTAAAGAGCTGAATAGAGAGTTTGCGTCCCAGAGCCTGCGCGGTGTCATACATGATCCTGGCATCCGCGTACGAACCGGCCATTGGTTTTTCGCAGAGCACGTGCTTCCCGGCTTCCATGGCCGCCACGGCCGCCGGCCGGTGGAGATTATTATGCAGGCAAACATCTACCGCTTCGATGTCATCGCGTTGTAACAGGTCGCGGTAGTCAGTATACACGTTCGGAATCTTGAACTCGGCCGCGACGCGTTGAGCGAGGGCCTCGTTAATATCTGCTACCGCTACGATCTCCGCGCCGGGGACGCGCTGATAGTCTTCGAGATGATGTCCCCCTCGCTGTCCCGCGCCGATCATCCCGATGCGAATGGGTCGGTGTGCTGAGGAATTCATGGGTCTGCTCCAATGCTGTTAGGGCGAAGCCGGCGTCGCGCCCAACACCCGGCGAACAAGCGCCACGCTCTTGCGAGCCGCTTCGATTTCGTCCCCTTCGCGTGGCACACTCTCAATGCCCCATGAGCCCTGGTAGCCAGATTCCTGCAAAATACGCATCGCTCGAGGGATATCCACCGTGGTCTCGTTGCCGTCAGCATCAAAGGCAAAGGTCTTGAGGTGGGTGGCGCGTGCATAACGAGCACACCGCGTCCAGCCGGCCTCACGCAATTCAGCCGGCCAATTTCCGGTGTCGAACAGCAGTCCTAGTTCCGGTACGGCTTCCAGAATCCGCACCACGTTCTCCGGAATGCGCGAGGCTCCCCAATGATTCTCGATGACGACCTCCATCCCTTTTTCGCGTGCTCGTGGGATCAAATCGTTGTAGGCTGTGACAATGACCTCCAGCACCTCATCCGTCATCTCAGGTGGACCGCCAGAGTCGATCCGAATTTGCTGTGTGCCTAATTGCTCGGCAATATTCAGCCAGCGATAGGCCTTGATCTGCTGGGCCTGCCGCGCCTCCGGGCTGGACTCATAAATATGCGCCCCATCTACCGCCAGGCAGCCAAACGGCAAACCAGCTGTATCCGCGGCGGCTTTGATTCGAGCGAGATAATCCAGCTCGACTGGCGACAGTTCGGTATGGGCCAGGGTGTAGCTCGAGGGCGAGCGTGCCTCATCGTCCAGCAACGAAGGCACATGGCCGTTCCACAGGTCGAGCTGGGTACACTCTAAATCACGGCAGTCGCGGATGTACTGAAAGACATCCTGCTGGCCCGCCTCTAACAAGCGGTGGAAACTGTAAGAACAAATGCTAAGCTCCATGGGTGGCTCCAAGACTCTGAGATTGTGATCTTCCGGGCATGTGAGGTCTCCTTGATGTGAAATTTATCGTATCCCTTACTTTGCCTATTCTGGTTTATCTCGTGCTACGAACCTTCCGTTACCCAATAAAAACTGAATGGCCCTGGTTACATTTCTGTCCACCGACGATTCGGTTTTTAAGAAACTGAAATATCGATTGATCTCCAGTTGCAAGGATGGGCGCAGGCTGTCAAACACTTTTTTGGCTTCCTTATTTTCCAGCAATGCCTTCTCAAATTTCGGGTGCATGGGAACGACTCTTTCCAGCGGGTCATACGCAATTTCAAAATTTGCCACATTCCCCACATCTTTTTTGGCTGCTTTTCGCATGGGCGTGTTGAGATACAACCGCCAGGAACCACTCCACTTTATGAGCGTTTGCGTAAATTCATGTCCATCGATTTTCATTTTTACAGGAATTTTCCCTCTGTTCTTTCCGGCTTGCAGGAAAACTTCCTGTAACACCCTCTCTGGAAGAAATACAAAGGGATTGACGCCAATGATTTCGATTTTTGCTTTGAATTTAATCGTGTCCATATATGACAACTCGCTCAACCGCCGAATGGCGACCGGTGGTTTGTGTCTTTAAACGTAGACATTCCCGAAAATAGTATAAACGCCCGACCTTCATAAATCAATAGCCCGACGAAGCAACACCTGCACTTCCATGCGGCATGGGTTCGCAAACTTTTCGCACCTGGCATGCGAGCACGCGCCAGCAGCAGGCTGAAAGACAAACGACAGGCCACGTTTCATAGATGAGTCAGTCAATCATAAGTTGATCTTCCCGGGCCTGAGAACTTCGTTCACAAAATGAACGAAGTTCTTATATAAAATCCAATGTTTGTCTAATGAATTTACAAACCAGATGGATATAATGAAAATGCTTGACCTAGCCTGATGTTCTATATCCCTTTTGGATTGCGAGAGTACAAAGCATGTCTGCAAGCCATACCGCTGGTACAAAAAAGAGAGCTCGCCTCACGGCGCCCATTTTGGTGAATTCAGCCGAAGTGGAGGTCATACGTGCCTTGCGCAGGCAGGGACGAATTTCCCGGACAGAAATTTCACACATCACAGGGTGGTCAAAAGCAAAAGCTTCGCAGGAGATAAGAAGTTTGGTCAGTAAGGGTTACCTGGTGGAGTTTGGTGAGGGCATTTCACAGGGCGGGCGTAAGCCGCGCCTCTTACGGATCAACAACCAGCTCGGATATATTGTGGGGATCGATATCGGAGCCACGAGCCTGGATATTGCCTTGGCGGATGTTACCGGTTTGATTCTGCAAAGGCGCTCAGAGCCAACGGATGTGCATTTCAGTCCGGAGACGGTACTGGGACGTTGCAGTGAATTGCTGTTGGAGTTGACCCAGGCACAGGCGATCCATCCTCCCCAGATTTTGGGGATCGGCGTAGGTGTTCCAGGCCCGGTCGATTTTGCGAGAGGAGTTTTGGTTGCGCCTCCCCTGATGCCCGAATGGGAAAATTTTCCCATTCGGGATTTTTTTAAGAAGACGTTTGTTTCTGCATTCGTGGTCGTGGATAATGATGTAAATATTATGGCTTTGGGGGAACAACGCGCGGGGGATGGAATAGGCGTGGATCATTTTATTTTTGTCAAGATAGGCACGGGAATTGGGGCCGGAATTGTTTCCAATGGCAAGATCCATCGCGGGAGTGATGGTTCGGCCGGTGATATCGGACATATTTGTGTGGATAAAAATGGTCCATTGTGTGCCTGTGGAAATAAGGGGTGTCTGGAAGCGATGGCAGCCGGACCCGCGATCGCATCCAGGGCGATGGAAGCCGCTCGAAATGGAAGCAGCCCAAATCTGAGTCAGATGCGAAAGTCCAAAGGCGGTGCCATCCGCCCGGAAGAGGTCAACGCGGCTTGTCGTGAAGGCGATCAGGCTGCACTCGATATTATTCGGGATTGCGGACAAATGATCGGAGATGTGCTGGCCAGTCTGGTCAATTTTTTCAACCCCAGCCATATTTTTATTGGCGGCGGAATTGCCAACTTTGGTAATCATTTGCTGGTGGCGATTCGCAAAGCCGTGTTAAATCGCTCACTCCCGCTGGCCACCACGCATTTGTCCATCAAGTTTTCCCGCATGGGATTGAACTCCGGCGTTGTGGGGGCCATTTCCCTGGCGCTGGAGTATCTGTTCGCGATTGAAGATAACCCGCATATGCTCGTTTAGGAAGGAGGTGTTGCCTGGAAATAAATAACCTTTCACTTACAAAAAATCCCAACACTTATTAAAATACAGGAGAAGATGAACATGTTTACAAATAGCAAGAAATTTGTTTTGTGGGTGATGACGCTAATCACCATTGCATCCCTGATCACGGCCTGTGGCGGGGCGACCACCGAAGCGCCCGCGACCGAGGCACCGGCTACGGAAGCGCCTGCCACGGAAGCTCCGGCTACGGAACCTTCGGCCGCGACCGAGGCACCTGCAACCGAAGCACCCGCCGCGGAAGGCGCGCCGTTCACGATCGGTATATCCAATCCATTTATCAGCAGTGAATACCGGACACAAATGATTGATGAGCTAATTGAAGTCAATCAGGAGTACATGGATCAGGGTCTTACGACCGAACTCGTGATCGAGAGCGCGGATACGGATGTGGCTGGTCAGATTCAACAATTGCAGAACCTGATTGCTCAAGACGTGGATGCCATTCTCGTAAACCCCGGTGATGTGAGCGGTTTGAATGCCACTCTACAGGAAGCGCTGGATGCGGGCATCATTGTGATCTCGGTCGATCAGGAGCTCGACGTTCCCGGCGTGTACAATGTTGGTATCGATCAGAAAGAATGGGCAAAGACCAGTGCCCAATGGCTGGCGGATAAACTTGGCGGCGAAGGCGATATCGTTGAGATCGAAGGCTTCCCTGGCCATCCGGCCAACGTCGCTCGCATGGAAGGTGTTGCGGAAGTTTTTGCCGAGAATCCCGGCATCAACGTTTTGGCGACTGACACGGGCCGATGGGATGAGGCGACCGGTCAGCAGGTAATGTCCAACTTCCTGGCATCTTACCCGAACCTTGACGGCTACTGGACACAGGATGGCATGGCCATTGGTGCTTTGCAGGCCGTCATTGCTGCCAACCCCGCGCAATGGCCCCAGGGTGTCGGCGAAGGCCGCTGTCAATATCTCAAGCTCTGGCAGGAAGCTCTTACGCTGAATCCAGATTTCGATAGTATTGCCGTCGCGAATCACCCGGGTGTTTCTCCAACCGGTCTGCGTATTGCCGTCAATATGTTGCAGGGCAAGGAAGTGAACACAAGCGCACTCGGTGGTGCCAATGGTCTCTCCTTTGTTCTGCCTGTTGCGGCTGTGATTACATCGGACAATCTCGATGAAGGTTTGGCGATGTGTGAAGGCAAGCCGGATGCGTACCTGCTGGATGACATCCTCACCGATGAGGAAGTCGTCAGCGAATATTTCCAATAAAAGAACATGGCTGGGTCGCTTTCTGCCCGAAATATTGTCAAGCACTACGGTGGGGTAGTGGCCCTCTCGGATGGAAATCTGGATGTCCGTGCGCGTGAAGTGGTAGCGCTGATCGGGGCCAACGGAAGCGGCAAAAGCACCATGAGCAAGGTGATCAATGGAGTAGTTGTCCTCGATGGAGGGCAACTACTCCTGGATGGTGAGCCTGTCCATTTTTCCTCACC
>Ga0114129_10008282_pt1 | contig 14829 bp, 11 predicted proteins | sample RhiMetdeltSRZDD1_FD_80071 | JGI IMG/M metagenome (GOLD analysis project Ga0114129, IMG submission 80071) | Populus rhizosphere microbial communities from Tennessee, USA - Rhizosphere MetaG P. deltoides SRZDD1 (version 2) (version 2) | ecosystem: Host-associated > Plants > Roots > Rhizosphere >...
ATGCGGCGGTTCCCACTCGTTGGCGGGATCGACGTGTCGGGGACCGTCGAGTCGAGCGGCGATCCGCGGTTCAAGCCCGGCGATGCGGTGCTCGTCACCGGCTATGATCTCGGCGTCGCGCATGACGGCGGCTACGCGGCGTACGTTCGCGTGCCGGCGGAGTGGATCGTCCCTGTGCCCGCGGGTCTGTCGTTGTCCGACGCGATGGCGATCGGCACCGCAGGATTCACCGCGGCGCTGTCGGTCGTCGAGATGGAGCGCAACGGGTTGAAGCCGGACAACGGACCAGTCATCGTCACCGGCGCAACTGGCGGCGTCGGCAGCATCGCGGTGCAGTGTCTCGCGGCGCGGGGGTACACGATCACCGCGCTCACCGGCAAGGAGCAGGAGCACGACTATCTGCGGTCGCTCGGCGCGGCGGCCATTCTCGCGCGCGGCTCGCTGCAGATGGGCACCCGTCCGCTCGAAAAGGCGACGTGGGCCGGCGCCGTCGATCCGGTCGGTGGCGCCACGCTCGCGTGGCTCACGCGAACCATGATGCAACACGGCTGCATCGCGAGCTCGGGATTGACGGGCGGCACCGAGCTGCACACCACGGTGTTGCCGTTCATCCTGCGTGGAGTCAAGCTGCTCGGCATCGATTCCGTGATGTGCCCGATGCAGACGCGAGTCGAGGTGTGGCGGCGGCTGGCCACCGATCTGAAGCCGTCGAAGCTGAACGCGACTGCGGAGGAAATCTCGATCGACGATCTCCCGCGCGCGTTTCAGACGCTGTTGAAAGGCGAGGCGCGCGGCCGGTTCGTGGTGAAAATCTGAGGGCCGCGGTGCAGTGTGAAAATCTCCACCACTTGCTGCTGACTGTCGCACAAAGGAGCCCTGATCATTCCTTCTGCTGCTGAACGGCTTGCCACAATTCGAGGTATTTCTCGCGCACGGAAACATCGAGATCGTTCGCCAGTATGCGCGGCAGCTGCCCGATTCGAATCACTTCCTGCACATCGGCGAGATCTTTGAGCCGATCCGGCGCCGTCATTCCCGAGGCGAGCTTGAGCTCGAGGAGCAGCGGCAGCGGCAACAGCGCCACGCGCGCACCTCGATCGGCGGCAGTCGCAGGATCCGGAAACACCACTGGTTTCGGTTTCCCGTCGCCAGGATACGATCCGGCGAGCACGACGTCGATGTCGACTCCGTGTTCGGTATCGCGCAGGCCCCGGCTCCCTGGAAACTTTTCTATATAGCCGCGCCCCAGGTGTCGCGCTTTGAACACCGCCAATCCGTCGGACGTCAGGAGGACGTCGACGTCCACAGTCGTTCGCCGATACCCGAATTCGTTCAGCGCCATCGCGCCGACAATCGCGTACGGAATGTGATCCGCATCGAGGATCTCAACGAGCTTCTGGAGCGCCTTCTGGACTTCAGCCTCACCCATGAAGAACCTCTCGGCCTCCTGGACGCCGCGCCAGAAGCGGTCCTCAGCGGCGGGATCGAGGGGTGTCGGCGTCACGTTGCCAGCATAACATTCGCTTCGCTTCACCAGGTGGATGAAGAATCGTCATGAACACACGAAGACAATTTCTGATCACCGCGCCGATCACTGTGCTGGGCGCTGCGGTCGCCTGCAAGCGCGAACGGCCGCGAGGCAGTGTTGCGACACCGGCGCCGCCGACGACGCCCGGTGCCCCGTCGACGTGGGGCACGGCGCCGGCCGTCGGTCCCGTCGTCACGACGTCGACATTCGTCGAAGCGGAAAAGCTCGCGCAGGTCACGATGACTTCGGCCGCACGCGAGATGATGACCGCGAGCTGGCGACAGTCGATGGCGCCGCTCCTCGAGCGGCGCGTGGGTCCGCGAACAGTTGCGCTCGAACCGCACGTCGCGCCGGCGACACGCTGGAACCCGATGCTCGCCGGCGTGAGCGCCGGCCCCACTCGCGACACGTTCGTGCGCAGCACGAGCGACGCGGGTCCGCTGCCGGCGGACGACGCCGACATCGCGTTCGCGCCCGTCACGCGGCTGTCGCGCTGGATCGAGCGGAAAGCGATCACCTCCGAGCGCCTCACGAACATTTATCTGCAGCGGATCGCGCAGTTCGATTCAAGGCTGCGCTGCGTCATCACGCTGACCAGAGATCTCGCGCTCGCGCAGGCGAAGCGAGCCGACGCGGAAATCGCGGCAGGGAAATATCGCGGACCGCTGCACGGGATTCCGTACGGCGTCAAGGATCTGCTCGACACGGCAGGCATCGCCACGACGTACGGCGCCGAGCCGTTCAGGAACCGCGTGCCGTCGGCCGACTCGGTCGTCGTGCAGCGCCTGACCGGGGCGGGCGCCGTGCTCATCGCGAAGCTGAGTCTCGGCGCGCTCGCGCTCAACGACATCTGGTTCGGCGGACAGACGATGAATCCGTGGGCGATCGAGGAGGGCGCGTCGGGGTCGAGCGCGGGACCGGGCGCTGGCACCGCGGCGGCGCTCGTCGCCTTCTCGATCGGCAGCGAAACCGGCGGCAGCATCGTCGCGCCGGCGATGCGGTGCGGCGTCACCGGGTTGCGTCCGTCGTTCGGACGGGTGCCGCGCACCGGCGCGATGACGCTCTGCTGGTCGCTCGACAAGCTCGGGCCGATGACGCGCAGCGTCGAAGACGCGATGCTCGTGCTCCACGCGATCACGGGTCCAGACGAGGGCGACGTGTCGAGCGTGCCGACTCGTCTCGAGTTCGATGCGGCGGCGCCGGTCGCGGGGCTGCGAGTCGGATATTTTCCGGCCTGGATGAACGAGAATCCGGCGACCGACGTCGACCGCGCCGCGCTCGACGCGGTCAAGAAGCTGGGCATGACGCCCGTCGAAGTCAGCCTGCCCGACTGGCCTTACAACTCGCTGATGCCGGTGCTCTTCAGCGAAGCGGCGGCCGCATTCGAAGAGCTCACGCTGAGCGGCGGGCTCGACACGTTGAAGGCGCAAGTGCCGGATGCATGGCCGAACATGTTCCGGCAGACGCGATTTCTCTCCGCGGTCGACTTCGTGCAGGCCGATCGCTTTCGGCGCCGAGTCGCGATGGAGATGGCGCGCGTGTTCTCGCAGGTCGATCTGCTGCTCGTGCCGTCGCTGCGCGACGAGATGCTCACGCTGTCGAACTTCACCGGCCATCCGTCGCTCACGCTCCGCGCGGGCTTCGTCAACGTCTCCGAGGCACGCAGCGACTGGGCGCCGGACCCCAAGAATCCGTTACCGAAATTCTCGCCGCCGCGCCGCGTCCCGCACGGCGTCACGCTGCTGGGCCGATTGTTCGAAGAAGGCACCGTCGCGCGCGCAGGACTCGCGCTGGAGCGCGCGTTCGGCGTGGCGAGCGAGCGCCCGCCCGGGTTCTGACGGGAGCAACGGAGGTCGACGGAGCAACGGTTTCACACGGAGGAACGGAGAAACGGAGACGAACGGAGGAGCGCCTTCGACGCGCCGCGTCGAAGGCGTGTCTTCTCCGTTACCTCCCTCGCTCCGTTTCTCGGTGTTGAAAACCGTTCCTCCGTGAAACTCTGTTCCTCGGGACATCAGGAAACTTTGTCGAGCCCTTCGGTGAGCTCGATGTAGGTGCCCCACGGATCTTTGATGAACGCGATGGCGATGTTCAGCGCGGCGACTTTCGTGTACGGGCGCTCGAGCTTGATGCCCATGCCTTCCAGCTTCTTCGTGAACTCTTCGAGGTTCTTGACCTCGAACCCGATGTGATCGAGCGCGCGGCCCTGCGTGCCGACGACGGGATCGGGCGACTTGGTGAAGTTCAGCGCGACGCCGGGCAGATCGGCCGCCGCGAAGTTCGGTGTCTCGCGCGGTTTGGCGCCGAAGGTCTTCGCGTACCAGTCGCGCATCTCGGTGTTCTGCGGGTGGAAGAAGTGGATGTGGTTCAGCGTGATCGGAACCGTCAGTGCCGCCGCCTGTATGAGCTCGACTTTCACATCGTCCGGTCCCAACGCGAACGCGAGCCGCGTGTTGCCTCTGATCGCGATGTCGTCCTTCACTTCGTCGGTTGGAAGGGTCTCCGATCGCGTGATCATCTGGAAACCGTTCGCCTTGATCTTGTCGATGACCGGACGCAGGTCGGGCACCGAGAAGCCGATGTGGTTGACCGTGGTGCCTCTCGTGCCGCCAGTGGGCGCCTGGTTCGTGCGGAAGAATATCAGGACGTTCGGAAACTTGACGATCTCCTGCTGGTTCGACCCGATCTTGATGGCCGTGCCGCCGAGCGTGTCGACGAAGAACTTCTTCTGCGCGGCGATGTTCGTCGTGTTCAGGTGGTGATGCCCGTACACGATCGGGCCGTCCTTCGCCACGAGGAGTTGTGCAGACGCACGAGGTGCCGAGGCCAGCGCGAGCACGATGATGACGAACAGATGGAGCAATCGAGTCATGGTTTTTCCTCGCCGGGATACTACTTCCTCTTGACCCTCACGTGCGCTCAAAACTAGACTGCGACCACTATGCGGATGTTGATCGCGCTCCTGGCTGTCAGCGCCACGATGGTCCAGTCTCAGGAGCCGCCGCGCGGGCCGGCCACCAAGCTGATCGTCTACGGCGACATGGCCTTGTTCCAGCCGCCGGGCCATCCCGAAAACTGCATTCTGCGGAATCGCTTCAAGCGCGGCGATCCGGTCGGCTGGCGAATGTTCGTCGCCGATCCGCAGACCGGCAATCGCGAAGAATCGGCGCAGCTCGTCGTCCACGTGAACTACGCCGGCAAGACGATCGACATTCCGATGCGCTATCGCGCGACGGAAAAGCAGCCCGAGCGCCAGTTCTGGGTCGCCAAATGGATGGTTCCAGCCGACGCGGCAGTCGGGATCGTCCGCTACACCGTGACGGCGACCGACAAGTACGGCCGCAGCGGCGAATTCAAACCGTTCGAAGTTCAAGCATCGCAGCTGACCATCGTCGAATAAGGAATCAGCAGATGAAGGCGGTCACGCTCGTGGCTGCGGTCGTGGCGGCCATGACGGCCGCCGCCTGCCGCGCCGCAACTCCCGCATCCGCTCAGGCCCAGGCCGGAGTCAAAACGCTGAAGCTCACGCCGGTGAAGTCCGGCAAACCGGTCGTCGGCGCCGAGATCGACGTGTCCGCCGAAGGACTCCCGCCGAACCGCACGGTCGATCTGATTTGGGAAACCGTCAGCGGCGGCTGGATTGTCGAGGACGGATTTCGGTTCAAAGGAAAAAAGTTCAGCGACGGCACGACGACGTTGGGACGAGCACAGGTCGCCGCAGACGGGCAGCTGCGGACGCGGTTCACTGTGCCCGAAGATTTCGGCGGCGTGCATGCCGTCACCGTCAAGGACGGCGGCGCGGCGCTGGCTCAGGGCGGCATCGAAGTCACGCAGACCTTCGAGATGCATCCGTCAGAAGGACCGATCGGAACGCCGATCGAACTTCGCGTCGCCGGTTTCGGCTGGCGCACGATGGAAAGCACGTGGGTGGTGAACTGGGACAATCACGACGTCGGCTACGTGTCGGCGACCGACACGCGCGGCGCGGCTGTCGCGCGATTCCGCGCGACAGGTCCGGTCGGCGATCACGAGATCAAGGTCTACACCGGTTACATGGGACAGAGCTACCTGAATCACGAGCAGGCGCCGAACGCGTACTTGCCGCGGCCGCGGTTCGTGTTTCACGTGACGCCGGGCGCATCCGCCGCGGGCGGATATGTCGAGCCGTACGTGCCACAAAAGGTCGCCGCCGCTGACATCACTCTGGCCGGCGCAGCGTTGAGCATCGCACCGACGCAAGGTCCGGTGAACACACACGCGGTGCTCAAAGGCAGCGGGTTTCCAGCAAACACGCCGCTGTCGATCATCTGGGGCACGCAAGCCGGCAGCCGCGTCTCAGGCAATGGCTTCGCGCCGAAAGAACACAACCTCGCTCGCGTCATCGCCGGTCCGGACGGCCGGCTCGATGCGCCGCTGGAGATCCCCGACGATCTCGGCGGCATGCATACGCTGTCGATCAGGTCTGAAGACAAGACGCTCGCGCGCGCGTTTTTCGCGATCGAAACCTCGATCGTGAGCATCTCACCGGCGTCAGGTCCACCGGGAACGCCGGTGACGATCCACCTCAAAGGCGTCGGCTGGACCGACGTCGACAACATTTATGTCGCGACGTACGACAACGCGTACATGGGATACGCGTGCGGGTTCAACAGTCAGGGCGACGTGATCATCCACTTCACCGCCGCTGGCTCGCCCGGCATCCACCTGATCGATTTCTATCCCGGAATCTATCAAGGCCCCGGCACGGATCAACAACTCTATCGGCTGCCTCAGCTCACCTACGCCGACGATCATCCCGGCAACAAAATCCCCGCACTGCGGTTTGCATTCGAGGTGACCGAGCCTAGAAGCCGACCCGTACAAACACGTTGACCGCGCGGCGCATCAGCGTCACCTCGTTCGCGGTCACCGTCTGCCTGGCGCCGTCGTACTCGTAGAACGAAATGTTCTTCTGATCGTAGACGTTGAAGATCGTCGCGCCCAGCGAGCTCTTGATGGCGCCGATGAGGAAGTCGCGCTCGGTCGAGACGTCGAGCCGGTGATACGCGGGCAGGCGCGCGGAGTTCTTCGCACCGAACGTGACTTCGTCAACGGTCGCACCAGACGGGAACCACACGTGCTCCACATTCGAGGCGGGCGTGTAGGGTTGCCCGCTGCCCACGACCCAGGCGCCCGTCACCGACCAGCGCGGACGAATCTGGATGCTGTCCACGATCTTGATCTCGTTCGTCCGATCGTGAGAGGCCGGGAACACGGAACGCTCCAGCGTGGGATACGCGTACTCGATCCGGCTCAGCGTGTAGCTGGCCCACAACGTGTTCCGCGCATTCTTCTGTTCGACGTGCGCCTCCACGCCTCGCGCCTTGCCGGAACCGCGGTACAACAGCGCGGCCGCCGACACCGCCGCGATGCCTGGATGAAGCCGCGGCGCGAACATCGTCAGATCGTCGAGCGCCTTGTAGTACGCCTCCACGCCGAACATCACACCGGGCACATCCGCGCGGGCGCCGGCCACGACCTGCTGCGCGCGCGCGACCGGAATGGCCACACCGTCGGCGAGCGCCCAGAACGCGCCGTCGCCGTGCAGGCGATCCTCTCGGGTGATGCGGTTGATCACCTGGTGATCGATGGACCACCCGCCGTTCAGACGCACTTGCGGGAGAAGCTGGTAGCTCGCGCTCGCGCGCGGCTCGACGTACGTCGAGCCGGTGCGCTCGTTGCGGGTCAGGCGGACGCCGGGCGACAGAATGACGCGCGTGAACGGACGCCAGGCGTCCTGCGCGTAGACGGCGGTGAGACGGCCGGTGCCGGCGGTGTGAAGGAGATCGACGAAGCTCGACGCGAACGCGCCGCCGCTCGCCGTGCGGAACGCCTCGGTCCGAGACGAGTAGGCCACGTCGAACGACGACAGCTCGCCGCCGACCGAGACCGCGTGCGCGAATCCGAAGCCGAGCGAATTGTCGATCCGGACCGTCGTCTCACGGACGTCGTTCGATTCGGCCAGCGCCGCGCTGCCGCCGCGCGAGTCGACGAACGAATCGTCCGCGCCGGTCGACTGGCTCGCCACGATCCACGCCTGATCGGCGCGCCGGGCGTAATCCGATCGGCCGAACGAGACCGTCGTCGACGCGACCGGTGACCACGTGCGCGTCCAGATCCCGCTCAACCCACGCGCGGTCCATCGCTGCGCGTTGCTCACCTGCACGACCGCATCGGACGGCAGTCCGCTGTCGTTGGCGACGTCGATCGTGGTCGGCGGTGATGGAATCGACAGGTCGTGCGAGGTGTTGGCGTCGTCGCGGCCGTCGTACACGGTGAACGACAACCGATCTCTGTCGGTGAGCTTCAACGCGAGCCGGCCGTTCACGTCGCGGAAGGACGACGTCGACGGTGCGTCCTGAAAGAGTCCGCCGCTGAATCGCGACGCGCGACTGCGCTCCGAGACGCCGCTGCCGGGAGCGAACCGATCGAGGACGTTGTTGTACAGCGAGGTCGGAGGCGATCGCCGCGCCGCGATGAGGATCGACGCGCGATCGCCGATGGGCACGTCGACCAGGCCGCCGCCGCCGAGCACGCTGAGGTCGACGAAACCGGACGGACGATTGCCGGGATTCGCCCGGCCCGTGAATCGGAGCGCACCGGCCAGGCGTCCGCCATCTCCGGCGGCGAACGGGCTTCGCGAGAAGTCGGCGCGCTGCACCGTGTCCATGTTGTAGGCGCTGATCGCCCCGAAGAGATCGAGGAACTGATACAACGTGAAGCCATCGATCGTGACGAGACTCTGATCGGGCGATCCGCCGCGCACGTAGAGATCCGTCGACGCGTCCGTGGTTCCCACCACGCCAGGCAGGAACTGCAGCGCGCGAAAGACATCTTTGCGATCGAGGCTCGGAATCGCGGCGACTCGATCGGGGCTCAGCGTGATGCGCGTGCCGTCGGCGGACGATTCGAGCATCGACATCGGATCGCGCATGCGCTCCTCCGCCGTTTCCGCGGCGAGCGTGAAATCGGCGCCGAGCCGCTCTCCTTCGGGGATTGCGACTTCCTTGCTCTCGGGACGGAAGCCGGGCGCGGAGACGTGCAGCGCGACGCGGATGCCGGGCCGCAGATGTGCGAGCAGATACCGGCCGGATGCATCGGTCGTCGCCGTCAGCGTCGTGTCGCCGAGCGTGATGCGCGCGGCGGGCACCGGCGTCCCGTCATCGGACACGACGAAGCCGGCGACTTCCCCGGACGGTCCTTCCGAGACAATCACGTACTCGAGACTCGCCGGCGCCTCAGTCGCCGGCTCTTCGCGGAGATCGAGGTTCTCGACGAAGAGCGTCACCAGCGTGTATCCGTGCGCGAATTGGCGTCCGCCGCGCAGCGCGACGACGCGCACGCGCGTGCCCGCCTTCACGTTCGCGAACGCGTAGCGTCCGTCGGTGTCGGTGGTCGTGACGAGGGGCTGCCGATAGTCGGGTCCGTCGAGTTGTACGGTGACGCCCCCGAGCGACGCGCCCTCGGCCGAACGGACGACGCCTTCGACGCGGCACTGCGCGTGCGCGGCGCCGGCCAGCAGACACGTGAGCGCGAGGCACAACAGGATTCGATGGCTGATGGCTGATGGCTGATGGCTACGGTGGATGGTCGCCATGGCGCGGCCGGTCGTGCAACGGCAATGCCCGCTCACACATTTTTCACATGTTCGATCGCGCTGCTCACGTCAACGTGAATGCCTATCGATCTCGTCAAGAGCAGCGGTCGATTGTCGCCCGCGAGAGACGCGCGTGTCGCACGTCGATGACAGCGCCCGCGGTGATCGCTCGCGTCGATGGCTGACGGCTGATGGCTGATGGCTATGGTTGATGGCCGCTCCCATCCACCATGACCATCAGCCATGAGCCATCAGCCATTTCGCGGCGTGCGTGGCCTCCATCTTGCGAGTCGGCCGGGAATGCGTCACTACGTCCTGCTCTCATTCGCGATCGCGATCGCGCTGGCCGTCGCAGGGTGCACGTCCAACACGGCGTCCTCCACCACGATCCCAACCACGCCGACGGCCGTGACCTCCACTGACGCGTTCTCCGGGACTGTGGGGCCGTCGGGAACGACGGGCTTTCCGTTCACCGTGTCGACCACCGGCACCGTGACGATCGGGCTGACCAGCGTGGCGCCGCTGTCGACGATGGCGCTCGGCGTCGGCATCGCCACGTCCGACGGCACGACGTGCGGCAGTCAAATCTCGAAGAACGACAACGCGCGCTCCGGCACGAGCGCGCTGGCGGGCACGGCGACATCGGGCAGCTACTGCGTCGTCGTCTACGACTCCGGGAACGTGCCCGATGGGTGGTCGGTCTCGTTCACCGTTCAGGTCGTGCATCCCTGAGCCAGTCGCGTCCCTCCGCGTACAACTTCTCGATCGCCGCGCCGCGCAAGCCCGGAAGTTCGCCTTTGACCGTGAAGCCGTTCTTCGTCTGCACGTACGCGAGATGCCGGTATCCCTCGGGAAAACGATTCAGCAGATCCTGATCGAGCGCGAGCCGCACCGATGGATCGACGGCGTCGAGGCGATCTTTCTCGTAGATCGGCTGCCGCCGCGCGATCGCCCAGCGGCCGGCGCGCTTCTCGAAGAAATCGTAGAAGCGGCCCGTGCAGGTGACATCGACCAGGACGCCGTCGAGCGGCGCGCGCTGATGAATCACCATCCTCGTCTGCGAGATGGCGCGGCTGCCGGCGAGATCGCACGTCCAGCCGCCGAGCACGTGAAGGATGTTCACGCCGCGCGCGAACGCGTCGCGGCTCGCCGCGATGAAGTCGCGCGCGGGACCCTGAAACCACGTCGCCGACATCCAGCCGTCGTCGTGCCAGACGGTGGCGAAGCGCTCCCAGTCGCCCGAGTCGCGCCAGATCACCCAGTTCTCGACGATGGCGCGGATCGCCAGGTGATCGAGATCCAACTCGTTTGGGGCCATGTGCGGGACAGTGTACAAAACGGCAGGTCAGCGCGTCTGCCAGGTTGTCCGCTATGAAATGATCGCGGCAGGAGATGACCGCTCGAGCGACATCACGATCAAGTTACCCGAGAGCATTTTGATCCCGACTGGGCAGAGTCGCGAGGGATTCGAGCAGGAGGCGAAGTTCCTGCTGGCGTCGAAGCTGTCCGAGCTCGGGCGCCTGTCATCAGGTCGCGCCGCGGCCATCTGCGGCATGGACCGCGCGACTCTTTTGCTGAGTCTTCATCGTGTGGGAGTCGCCGCGATCGACCTGGGCGATCGGGAGCTCGAGGACGAATTCGGGCAATGCACGCGGCGAGTGAGCCAATCGCCGTCAATACCCTGCCGATCATTGCGCTGGCCGCGTGTGATGCCCTCGACCTGCTCGGACGATTGCACGCACCGGTTCTCGTGCCTGCCTACGCGTCGACGAGTCCCGTCGCGGCAAGGCAACGGCAGCCGCCGCGACAACGATACCAGGCTGGCGCGGATCGACAGGCTATCCGAATCCAGGTCAGGTGGCGGCATTGGGCGAGGGTGATGCGTTCACGCCCGGCGCCACGGCTGGCGCGGCCATCTCGAAGTCATCACGGTTTCGCGCGTCCGGCCGCGACGCCGGCGCCGATATTCGGCCATTCATCTTCCGGCATCGTCTCGACGAGGTACACCGAAAACCCGAGCGTGCGCGCGAGCGCGAGATCTGCCATGTACTGCGCGACAGGAACGTACATTCGCCGGCCTTCATCCCACCGGCCCATTCCAATCGTCGGGTGGATTCGCGTGCGTGGCCAGCCGGCGCCATTCCAGAAATCCGCCGACGCCGACGGCTCGTACTCGAGATACGCATTCCAGTACGCCTGCGGCAGAAGCTCGTAGCCGCCGTCTCGCCACGGTTCGACTTTGAGATCGGCACGCCCGTACGTGCTCAATGCGAGTGGCACCGACACACTGTTGTCCTTCAGCGCCTGCGCCATCGCCGCAACGAATCTGGCGCTGCGCCCGCACGCGTCGTCGCCCTGATCGCACTTGTACGTCAGCTCGGCATTCGCGATGTAGAAATCGAGCGCCCAGTTCTTCACGAGCGACGCGGCGAGCGCCGCCTCCGGTTCAGGCTGCGTCTGTTCGAAACCCCACCCGCCGACGAGGAAGCCGGCATCATGCCACGCCTTCACCCATGCGGCGCCGCCGGCATCAGCGGCCCACGACGTGATGTCGAGTCCGTTGTGCACTTGCAGCGCAATCCATCTGACGCCCGCTTTACGCAGCACGTCGGCGAAGTTCAGGATCCCGTTGTAGGCCGATGGATGGATCGTCGCCGTGTCCCACGCCACGAATACGCCCGCCTGCTGCCACAGGAGCGGCACGGACAACCGAATCGTCTGCGCCAGCTTGTGACCGAATGGCCGGCCCGCGGCATTCACCATCTGCCACTCGATCGTTTTCGAATCGAGCTCGTCAGGCGCCGTGAGCGACACGGCGAACCGGTACGAGCCGCCCGGCGGAACGTTGTTCGACACCGTCAACGTCGCCGCTGCGGGGTTAAAGCGGCCGCCGTCTCTGAAGTACCACAGCCTGTACCGACCAGCGGTCCACGTGGTCGTGCCGGTGTTGCGCGCCTGAATGGTGACCGTGGTCTTGTTGCCGGGCCGCACCTCAACGGGCTTCGCCTGCGCCGTCATCGTCGCCTGGTCCACACCCTGGACGATGATCGTTCGTGCGATCGTGTCGCCGAACCAGCCCGTGCGGTCGTGAATCATTCGCCAGTTCGATGCGTACGTGCCAGGCCGCGACGGCGCCGTGAACGTCATCCGCACGCGGCACGTCTCGGCAGGCGCCACGCGAGCGTCGTTGGCGCACGCGACGCGCTTCAATGAGGTGAATGGATCGTCGGCCGCGACGTCGCCGAGCTGATAGCTCGCGCGCGTCCAGGTCGTGTTACCGGTGTTGCGCAGCGTGATGTCGATTTCGGATCGCTCACCGGTCGTCAACGTGTGTGGAAACGTGGCGCTCACGACGTGTGCGCCATCGTGCAGCGGCGCGGGTTTCTTTTCCGGCGTCTTCGGTTTGGGCGGCGGCGACGCGGCTGGCTTCGCCGTCGTGGATGGTTTTGCCGCTGGTGCCTTCGGCGCTGGCGGCTTCGGGTCCGGCGGTTTCGGCGCTGGCGGCTTCGGCGCGGTTGGTTTCGCGGCCGGCGCCGCTGGCTTGACGGCGGCAGGCTTCGGCGCGGGCGCTGGGGCGTGCGCCGGTTTCTGTGAAGGCGGCGGTGGTGCAGCCGGCTTCTTCGGTGCAGCCGCGTGCGTCGTGGCCGTCGCGATCATCAGGAACACGATCGACGCGCAGACGATCACCTGCATACGATCTCCTCCGGTCTGAGGCCGAATATATTACGACTCTTGACCGCGGCCCGCGTCGAGAACCATTCTGATGCGCCATGCTGCCGGTGAATCGGGAGCTCGCTGCGCTCAAATTCCTCGACGGCCTCGCGGCACACCTGAGGGACGTGCGCGAGCCGCACAAGGCGCTGCGCCACGCGCTTCGCGATACGCGCGAGTTCTTTCAGGCGGCGCACGGCTGCATCGCCACGCTGCATGCGGGCCGCGCGCAGGCCGACGTCCTCTTCACCCTGCCGAAGCGCGCGGACTGGGATCTCGACGTGCTGACGCGATACATCCGTCACACCTATCCGCCCGTTCAGCGTGACATGTTGATCGCGTCGCTCCGGCGGCGCGGCGGCGCGTGGGGCGCGATCGCGTTGATCCGTCCGGGCGTTCCGTACGATCGCGACGATCGGCACCTGATGGCGCGCATCGGAACGCTGGTCTCGGCCGCGGTCGATCGGATCGACCGCGATCGGCTGCTCGGCGTGCGAGATCGCATCGACCGGAAGATCATGGAGCAGATCGATCCGAAGGATCTCTTCTATCAAATCCTCGACGGCATCCGGTCGCTGACCCAGTACGATCATTCGTCCGCGCTGCTCATCCGCGAAGAAGAGGAATCCGCGCTGCGCGTCGTCGCGGAACAGATCGCGTGGACGAAAGCCAAGAGCGCGCGGATTGGACTGAAGCTCTCCATCACGGACGATGCCGCGGCGCTGCTCGAGTCGGAACAGGTGTACGGCTTCGATCGCCACGGCGATCGATGGACCGAATGGCGCAATGAACGCGCGGTCGTCCTCGCGAACGTGCTCGACTACAACCGCGAGGACGGCGGCGAGCGCGATCACCTTCGCGAAGCGTCGATGCTCTGCGCGCCGCTCGTCACGCGCGACAGCCTCGTCGGCGTCCTGAAGATCGCGGCGCGGTACCCGCAGCAGCTCAAACCGTACGACGCCGAGCTCGTCGAGCACTTCCGATCGCAGGCCGCCATCGCCATCCAGAACCTGCATCGCACCGAGTCGCTTCGCGCCCGCGTCCTGACAGCCGAGCGGAAACACGCGATGGCCGATCTCGCGCGGAGCGTGTCGCACGACGTGAACAACGCGCTCGGGTCGATGCTGCCGCTCATTCAACAGATGCAGGCCGACCTTCGAAGCGGTGTGTTCACACCCAGTGTGTTCGTCGAGGATCTCGAGCACGTGCAGAAGTCGCTGCAGGTGTGCCGCCGCATCTTCGGCGGGATGCTGACGTTCTCGCGAAACGCGGCGCGGCGAAGCCGCTACGGCCACGTGCGGCGCGCGCTCGACACCGCCTCGGCGATCCTGAAGTACGGCATGAGCCGGAGCGGCATCGAGTTGAGCGCCGAGGTCCCCGAGGATCTTCCGGAAGTCGCGTGCAGCCAGACCGATCTGGAGCAGGTGTTCCTGAACCTGCTCACGAATGCGCGCGAGGCGACGCCGCACGGAGGACGGATCGCGGTCACGGTCCGCCCGGCGGATCACCTGGTGGAGATTTCGATCGTCGACACGGGCCCCGGGATTCCGGCGGAGAACCTCGCGAGAGTGCTCGAGCCGTTCTTCACGACGAAGCCTCACGGCAACGGTCTCGGCTTGTCGATCTGCCGTTCGGTTCTGTGGGAAGTGGACGGCACGCTCACGATTCACAGCGAGCCGGGCGGCGGCACGCGCGTGCACGTCGTCGTCCCGCAGGCCGCGATGCCGCCACACTCATGACCTTCTCGCGATCGTCGCGCATTCTCGTCGTCGACGACGAGCCCGGGATGCTTCGCGCCGTCGAGCGCGTGCTGAGCGGCACCCATCATGTCGTCGGCACGCACCTGTCGCGCGACGCGCTGGCGGTCGCCACCGAGTTTCATCCGGAGCTCGCGATTGTCGACGTGCGGATGCCGGATCTCGATGGCTTCGAGCTGATGGCGCAGTTGAAGACG
>Ga0114129_10008283_pt1 | contig 14828 bp, 13 predicted proteins | sample RhiMetdeltSRZDD1_FD_80071 | JGI IMG/M metagenome (GOLD analysis project Ga0114129, IMG submission 80071) | Populus rhizosphere microbial communities from Tennessee, USA - Rhizosphere MetaG P. deltoides SRZDD1 (version 2) (version 2) | ecosystem: Host-associated > Plants > Roots > Rhizosphere >...
GGCGCGAGGTTCACGACGCGCCGACTAAGGCGCGTCACGTGTGTGAACGCCCACGAGATGGTGAGCGAGCCGTGTTCCGGTGAGCGCTCAGTGTCTTAAGTCGTACGTTCGGTGTGTTGAGCCGCTGAGCGGAACGGCTTTTCAACGTCCTGCTAGATCAGCCCGCGCTTTTTGAGATAATCCTTGTCGATCACCGGCGTACTCTTCGGCAACTCGCTCCGTTCCTGCAGCAGCCGCTCGACGTACTTGCCGATGAGGTCGGATTCGAGGTTGACCGTGTCGTTGACTTGCTTGAGGCCAAGGGTGGTCACTTTGGCAGTGTGCGGAATGATCACCACGCTGAAGGAATGGTCGGTCACTTCATTGATTGTCAGGCTGATGCCGTCGACAGTTATTGATCCCTTTGCCACACAGTAGCGAAGAATCACAGCCGGCGCTTCCATCTCGAAGACGATGGCATTGCCATCTTGATGCCGGCTTCGGATGGTTCCCACGCCATCTACATGGCCCGCCACCAGATGTCCTCCAATCCGTTCATTGAATCTCATCGCCCGCTCGAGGTTGACCGGCGCGCCGGGGGCCAGATGCCCGAGCGTCGTCACCGACAGCGTCTCCGGCGAAACCTCGACGGCAAAGTCACGTTCGCCTTTTGCCACCACCGTAAGACAGGTCCCGTTCACGCTCACGCTGTCCCCGATCTTCAAATCGCCCATGACGGTGGAGGCGAGGATCGTCATCCTCGTCCCGGCAAGGGTCCTCTCCATAGAGGTCACGGCGCCAATCTCCTCGACGATGCCTGTAAACATGACCGGATATTGAAAATGCCTCCATCTCACCCGCCCACCCCTGGCGCGCCGAGACGCGCCTTGCCGCGGGCTTCGTACTCGCTTCTCGTCCAGCTCGACGTACCTAGAAACCGTACGCTTTGGCTAGCGGCTCCTTGCGCCTTGCCGGAGGTCTATTCCCCTTTCTGGCTGAGCACTTGTTTCACCACATAGACGAATACAACGAGCAGCACCACGACCCCCACTGAGGCAATGATCCCGACGATGATGTCTTCCGTCGTGTAGTCTCTCATTGCCGGCGCATTATAGCATCAGCTGAGTGCTGTCTCATCGTCAGCCAGAACAGCGTGGCGGCGGCCAATTGAATGGCGGCGATGACGGCGAAGGCACCGCCGTAGCTCATATTCGCGATTAGGATGCCCGCCAGCAACGGTCCGCTGGCATGACCGATATCCATGATCGTCCCTTGCATGCCCATGCCGGCTCCCAGGGTCTTGAACTCGGAACTGTCAGCGACGAGCGCAGCTGAAGAGGACGACACGACCGCTTCACCGAAGCCGAACCCGGCGGAGAGCGTCAAGAGGACGGCAAAGATCGACACATGTGGGATGCTGATGAACGTCGCGGCACAAATTACCAATCCGAGCATGATGAGCGGCTGCCGTCCGACACGGTCGGACACGCGGCCCATGATGGGTTTGGAAAAAAACGACGTCAGCGCTTGAACCGTAAACAGCAAGCCGACCTCGCCGGGATTCAACCCGGTTGACACGCCATAGAGCGGCAAGAAGGCCATCAAGGCGCCGTTCGCGATCATCTTGGCCGCATCGGTCATACTCGTGATCAAGACCTTCTTGTTTTTCGCAACGGCCACAAAGCCTTTCCACATCTCGCTGAGCACGACTGCGAACCCCTTTTCTTGCACGCGTGGCGTGACGACCTCCAGATGTAGGCTATAGAACAGCGCGATCGCGACGCAGCCGAAGATGCCGGCTGTCACAAACGCCGTCGAGAATCCCGCCGCGTAGATGAGATACCCTCCGATGAACGGACCGAGCAGCGCACCTGATTGCGTGCAAGCGGTATAGGTGCCGAGCGCGGCGCCGCGCCTCTCACGATAGAGTTCGGCCACGGTCGCTAAGGCGCTTGGCGCAAAGATCGCTGTGGCTAGACCGTGGACGAAGCGCAGCGCCGTCAGCGCATTGAGATCGGTAATGAACGGATACATGAACGGCGGCAGTCCGAATGCCACCACGCCGATCCGCAACAAGAATCTTCTTCCATAGATATCGGACAATGCGCCGGATGGCAGTTTAAGAAAGACGCCGGTCAAGGTGGATACGGACACGATGAACCCGAGGCGTTCAGGCCCGGCGCCGAGCGATTCGGCGAACAAGGACAGCACCGGCATCCGCACCATGTTGTAACTGATGAAACAGAAGATGCCGACCGTACAGATGAGGAGGAAGCTGCGCGCGGAGGTCATTTGGTTGCCGCGTTTTTCCGAGTTGTACCGCCGGAGGTCGGTGGGACAGAGAGCGCCTCCTTCAAGAAGGCTATATCGTCGGCCGCCATGGCAGGAGGGTCCATCGCTTCGAACAACACCCGGTCCGGATGCTGCCGCATTTCCAGCCCCAAGCGATTCACGGTCTCGACGCCTTTCGCCAGCTTGCGCGTGACCACGCCGCCGACGAGCGGCCGGAGCAGTGACACGAGTCCTGATAGGACCCGATTGTCCAACTTGGTATAGGACACGAGCGTTGTATCGACTGCCTCATTGTCGGTCACCTTCACTGGATTCATCCGTAACAGCACCACTGCCTTGCCCGTGACGTTGGGCAATAACCGGCTGTCATGAGAGCCTTCAAGATAGTAAATCCGTGACCGCCGATCCCGATAGACCAGGTGGACGATGCCCGCGGTTCCTTCACCGTCGTCCCCCCAATAACGGCCGGGACCTCGCGTTTCCGCCTTGTACAGACCCAGGTCGAGGCGATTGATCAGGGCCGCCGCCGTAGGTGGATGATCCAGCAAATACACATACAGCGTCTCCGCCATTGCCGTGCGGATCGGCCCGACCTTATTGGCCGTGGTGTAGTTGGTGACAATCGGCTGCAGCCGGCAAGCCCATTCCGGATCGACCTTCTCGACCGGAAACGTGAGCCCGACATGCCGGGAAGGGAGTTCGCAGGTTTCCGCTCGGCTCTGGCAGGGAAGCACTAACGTCATTCCCATGAGGAACGCCATAGCCCACCTTGGCCAATCTGAGATTCCCGCCGTCATGGAATCGGATCCTGAACGGGAACGGTGAGTTGAACGGAAAAGAGCTGTCGAGGATCCTGCCGCAATCTTGCCTGGCGCAGCAACGTCTCGAGTGACGGCGTAACCAGCCCTTCAAAGGACCCTCGTCCGTTGGTGATCACCGTCAGCGGCTTCGAGAGATCGATCAGCTGATCGTTCAAGAACAGACTATAGCGTCGTACCCGCTCCGCCTTCACTTCGATGCGGTTCGGCGCGATGACGGCAGCCTCGAGCTTCGCATATTCGCGGCGCCTGATGCGCTCGTCTCTTTTATTGACCAAATCGTCCGAGAAGGCAGCGATGGAATCGGTGGCTTCAAGACGCAGCCAGCCAAAAGGCTGAAAGTGGCTGGCCTCGCGCACCACCGTCAACCTTGCGGGCATCGGCTCGCGGCGTTGGCGGTTCAACCAAGCCACCAACTCGGGCAATTCTTCCCGCGGAAAGTAATGTCCTCCCGCCACGGGATGTTCGCGCGGGTGTTCCTGGTAGACATGAGCAATGCCGAGCGCGTCTAACTCCCGCGAAATGGAGCGGCTCAGTTCCACCGGCATCACTTGATCTTTCGCTCCGTGGATGATGTAGATGGGTGTGTTCCGGAGATTCGCCAGAAACGGCATGAGCACATCGTCGAGGCCGCTCGCCATCGGCGCAATGCCAGCAAACAGCGTCGCATGGTGCATGCCGACTAGCCAGGCGCCGATTCCGCCGTTCGACATGCCGGTCAGGAAGATCCGGTCCGGATCGACATGGTAACGCCGCTTCACGTATTGTATGGAGGCGAGCACAAGTTCTTCCGCCCGCTTGGTGAACCAAGCTCCCGATGGATATGTCGGGCAGGCCAACAGATAGTCATCGCCCAGCCGTGCTTGCCACCGCTCGAGATAGGCGTCGCCGGTAAAGCCTGCGCCGTGTAGACAGACGACGAGACCGTAACCCTTCGATGGCTGATAGGTCAGTGGAATCGAGAGAGATAGAGAATACGAGCGGCCTTGCAGTGTAATCTGCTCATCGGGAAGCGCGCCGATCGGCTCTGCTTGATAGGGCCGTTCGGTTTGGATGATGCGGATGACCTTCTCGAGCGAGAGATCTCCTCGAGCGAGAATCGTTTGGAGCAGCCGGTCCGCCGCTTGAGCGTCGGCGGTATCCACATATTGAAAAACCAGAGGAGCAAGATCTTCAGCACCTGAGTAGAGGGAGCGCGGTTCGAGCCCGGCACCGATGACCAGGAGGACCGAGAGGATGCGTATCCATCGATTCACAAATCGCCTTCCACGACGAGGTCTCCCCCGACGATCCGGATATGCATATGACGGAGCTTCACCGCATGCATAAGACGGGCGGGACTCGCTCCACCGATGAGTCCCCTCGCGTTCGTGCCACCCAGCAACGCCGGTGCGATGTATAGCCGCACATGATCGACCAACTTGGCCTGCAGCATCGCCGAATTCACTTCGCTGCCGCCTTCGACGAGCAGAGACGTGATTCCCCGGCGGCCGAGTTCCCTCAGAAGATCCGGCAGCGAAACCCGTCGTCGGGATGCAGGAAACACGATCGTCTCGATGCCTTTCCTCCTGAGCGCCCGTCGGCGGACGGCCGGAGCAGACCCGGTCGTGGCGACGATGGTCTTGGCCTTGTCCTGGCGGGAGAGGATTTCCGCGGTGATAGGGATCCGCAGCCTGCTATCGACCACGACGCGCAACGGCTGCCTCGCGGCCGGTCTATTCAACCGCGCGCCGGTTCTCACCGTCAGTGACGGATCGTCGGTTAGCACCGTCCCGCTTCCGACCAGCACCGCATCCACTTGTGCACGAAGCTGGTGAACTTCTTGCCGAGATTGCAGACCGGTAATCCATCGTGACTCGCCCGCGGCCGTCGCAATCTGTCCATCGAGCGTCATGCCGGCTTTCAGGATGACATAGGGCCGCTTGGTCGTGATCCAACGGCCGTAGGCCCTGTTCAATTCTTCGGCTTCGCGCCGAGCCACATCCATGGTCACCGTGAGTCCGGCCCGACGCAACGCGGCAATTCCTTTTCCCTTCACCAGAGGATTGGGATCCTGCATGGCCACGACGACCCGGCGAACGCCCGATCGCACGACCGCTGGCACGCAGGGCGGAGTACGCTTCGCCAGATGACAACAGGGTTCCATGGTGACGTAGAGTGTGGCTCCTCTCGCCCGCTCGCCTGCTGTTCGCAGAGCCAAAACTTCAGCGTGAGGTTTGCCTGGACGAAGATGAAACGCCTGACCGACGATGCGGCTGCGGTTGACGACGACCGCACCGACCATCGGATTGGGGCTTGTGGTTCCCTGGCCCTTCGCCGCGAGGCGAAGGGCCAGGGTCATGTAGCGGAGATCCTGTGCGTGGCTAGCCCGCATTATTCACGAGGTCCGTAACGAGTCGAGACGACACGTGAGACGGGCGAGCTTATCACCGCTTCTTGCGAGCGACCCGGGGTCGACGGCGGTGTGTCCGCGCCGATTTCGTCGACTTCGCTCGTAACGGAGAAGAGGCGGCTTTCTTGGCATCGGCCTCGGCCAAGGCCCCATGGGCAGCGGCCAACCGGGCGATCGCGACCCGATAGGGCGAGCAGCTGACGTAGTCCAACCCCAATTGATGGCAGAATTCCACCGAACTCGGATCGCCGCCGTGTTCGCCGCAGATACCGAGCTTGATTCCCGGCCTGGTTTTCCGCCCCGCTGCGATCGCCTGCTTCATCAACGATCCCACACCCTCACGATCCAGCACGGCGAAGGGATCTGATTCCATGATGTTGATCGTCCTATAGTGATCGATGAACTTGGCGGCGTCGTCGCGGGAGAATCCGAAAGTGGTCTGCGTCAAGTCGTTCGTTCCGAACGAGAAGAACTCGGCCTCTTGGGCGATCCGATCGGCGGTCACGGCGGCGCGGGGCAATTCGATCATGGTGCCGACGAGATAGGACAGCTTCACGTTGCAGCGTTTCATCGTCTCCTGCGCCACTTCTCGGACCAAGTCTTTTTGCGATTTCATTTCCGACACCATGCCGACCAACGGAATCATGATCTCCGGCACGATCTTCTTGCCTTCTTTCGCCAATTCACAGGCCGCTTCCATAATCGCCCTCGCCTGCATACGGGTGATCTCCGGCATCGTGATCCCCAACCGGCAACCGCGCAAGCCCAGCATCGGATTGAATTCGTGCAACTCTTCGACACGGGCGAGCAACCGGCGGTTTTCTTCCAGTTTTGCCCCATCCCGACCGGTCAATTCCAGCTGGGCAATCTCCACCATCAGTTCTTCCCGTTTCGGCAAGAACTCGTGAAGCGGTGGATCGAGCAAACGAATGGTGACCGGATAGCCCTCCATTTGGCGATAGAGCCCGATAAAGTCCTGTTTTTGAAGCGGCAAGAGCTGATCGAGATACTTCTCCCGTTCTTCCTTCGTCCGCGCCAGAATCATTTTCTGCATGATCGAAATGCGATCTTCCGCGAAGAACATGTGCTCCGTCCGGCAGAGGCCGATCCCCTCCGCGCCGAATCCGCGCGCGATCTCCGCCTGCTCCGGCACGTCGGCATTGGCCCGCACGCGCAATCTGCGAAAGCTGTCGGCCCAGGACAAAATTGTGGCGAATCGCTGATATTTGTCCGATTTCTTCGGATCGAGCTTGCCCTGAATGACTTGAATGATTTCCGATTCGACGACCGGAATATCGCCCTCATAGACGTTGCCGGTGGATCCATTGATCGAGAGGTAGTCGCCTTCGCGAAACGTTTTGGCGCCGATCTTGACACTCTGGCTGTCGAGCACTTCGACCGATTCACAGCCCGCCACGCAGACTTTGCCCATCTGGCGGGCGACGACAGCGGCATGCGACGTCATCCCTCCGCGAGCCGTCAAGAATCCCGTCGCCGCGTTCATGCCGTGAATATCGTCGGGGCTCGTTTCCTGTCGAACCAGGACGACGCGGGTGCCCGCCGATTTCATATCCACCGCGCGATCCGGCGTGAGGGCGATTTTCCCCGCTGCCGCGCCGGGGCCGGCCGGCAAGCCCTTGCCAAGCGGATTGGCTTTGGACTCCTCCTTCGTATCGAAAATCGGGTAGAGGTATTGGGCCAACTGGTCCGGCCCGATCCGCTGCACCGCCTCCTCTTTGGAGATAGCGCCCTCTTTCACCATATCGACGGCAATCTTCACGGCCGCAATCCCGGTCCGCTTCCCGACGCGGGTCTGGAGCATGTAGAGCTTGCCCTCCTGGATGGTGAATTCCAGATCGAGCATGTCGCGATAGTGCTTTTCAAGTTTCTTGTACGTATGCTCCAAGTCTTTGTACGCCTCGGGAACGTTCTTGGCGAGCGCGCTGACGGGTAGCGGCGTTCTGATCCCCGCCACGACGTCTTCGCCTTGCGCGTTCATCAAACATTCGCCGAAGAAGGCCTTGTCGCCCGAGCTCGGACTGCGGGTAAAGGCCACGCCGGTGCCGCTGGTCTCGCCCATGTTGCCGAACACCATCGCCACCACGTTGACCGCCGTTCCCCAGGAATCGGGGATGCCGTAGAGCCGGCGATAGGTGATCGCGCGGGCGCCGAACCAGGAAGAAAATACCGCGTTGATTGCCATCCCCAGCTGCTCGAGCGGTTCGTCCGGAAAGTCCTTCTTGGTTTCTTCCTTCACCAACGCCTTGAAACTGGCGACCAACTCGCGGAGATGTCTGGCATCCAAATGCGTTTCGTGCGCGGCACCGACTTCGGCTTTTTTGTGCTTCAGGATAGCCTCGAAGTGCTCGCGCGGCACACCCATGACGATGTTGCCGAACATCGAGACGAATCTGCGATAGCTGTCTTGAGCGAAGCGATCGTTTCTCGTCTTGACCGCCAGCCCTTCCACGGTTTTGGTCGTGAGACCGACGTTCAGGACCGTATCCATCATGCCGGGCATGGACGCGCGGGCGCCGGATCGCACGGATACCAACAGCGGCCGCTCCGGATCGCCGAACCCCATACCCATCGAGCGCTCAACGCGCTTGAGCGCCTGTAAGGCAGCCTCCCACATTCCGGACGGATATTTCTTGCCGAGCTTGTAGTACTCGACGCAGGCCTCGGTTGAAATCGTAAAGCCTGGCGGAACCGAGATACCGAGATTGGTCATCTCCGCCAGCCCGGCACCTTTGCCGCCAAGCAACTCCTTCATGTTCGAGGTGCCTTCGGCTTTGCCGTCCCCGAAATAGTAAACGTATTTTTTGCGCACGGGTCTGCTCTCCTTCTCCATCAGGCTGTTGAAAAGGCCTCTTTTTTCACCCGCCCATCCCGGCGCGCCGAGACGCGTCTTTCACCAAGCGTCGTTCTCGCCTAGCTGAATGGCCTCTTGAACGCCCCGAAGCTATTTGCCTTTAATGTATCTCTTCCATGGCACTCTTGTCGGATCACCTGGTCAATGGCCGGCGGCGGCTTCCAGTCGCAGCCGATAGCGATTGACGAGATACCATTTCGCCATCAGCCCAAACACAATCACCGTTGCCACAAACAGGACCAACCCCAAAAGCCGGTAATCGGCATGAACGCCGCGGTCGATGTAAAAATGACCGTCCGCTCCCTGCCGAATCTGCGCGTCCTGCTGGAGTTGATGTGACTTGCCGGACGGGTCCGCCAGATTGATCCATTCCGAGCAGAGTCGCACCGGCTCAGCTGTGCCCATGACGCGCTGCCAGGTCATTCGCAGACACACGTCCTGTTTGGCGTTGAAGACATCCGGCGTCTTCACCAACTCATCGAGATTGACGCCGCTGGCCCAGACGCCAAGCAGCAGCACGCCATTGCAGACCACCATCAGGACGATGGACAGGCGCGAGGAGAAACGGCGAACGCGTCTGTTGCGACTTTCGTCATCCTGAATAGGCTTGAATGAAACGTTCATGTCCCTATGTCCCTCTTCAAGAGAGGGACCGGTTGGTCTCCAACTGCGCGCGTGGAACGAGCACTGCCCTTGACTTCACAATACAATTGATCTCGTGTGCGCGTTCCGCGAGCACAGGAGACCACCGGTTTCTCTCTTCCTATCCTCCTTGTACCACAATGCGCGAGAAGTCCGCGAACGACTTGAACAAGTCCTCCACATCTTTCAGCAGGGACAGCCGATTGCTCCGGAGAGCCGCCTCTTCTGCATTGACCATCACCCCTGCAAAGAAGGCATCGACGGCCGGCTTGAGCCGGACCAGCGCATCCAAGGCCCGGTCATATTGGCCGCCGGCCATCTGGGCGTCGAAATCCTTTCGGACAATCCCGACCTGTCGGTGCAACTCGGTTTCGGCCGGATCCTTGAACACAGTCGGATCGACCGGCTTGCGATCCCATTGTTCCTTTTCCACGATGCGAGAGGCGCGCTTGAACCCCACAATGAGCGGATCGAATTCCGGCCTCGTCGTGACCGCTTGCAGTGATTTCATCTTGAGAAGCAGATCGACGAGATCAATCTCCACATGGGACCCTTGTAGCACCGCCTCCATGACATCCTCGCGCAGCCCGCTCACTGTTCGTCCATAGTGACGGACTCGCTCGAAGAGAAAGTCGATCAGGCGTTGTTTGCCATGCGTTTGAATATCGGGGGCGGGCTTGAAGGCATCCTCCCGTACAGCGGCCCGTGCCTCATCGATCAGCTGCGCAAGATCCAGCCGCACATTGCCTTCGAGGAGAAGGCGGACGATGGCCGTTGCATGTCGGCGGAGGGCGAAGGGATCCTCCGATCCCGTCGGCATCATCCCTACATGAAAGAACGCGACGACCGTATCCAGCCTATCGGCCAGAGACAGCACTTGTCCTGCCGTGGTTTTCGGCAGGTCGCCTTCCAGCGCTCGCGGCAAGTATTGCTCCCGAATGGCCTGACTGACCGCCTCCGGCTCCCCGTCGTGCCTGGCATATTCGCCGCCCATGATTCCTTGCAGCTCGGGAAACTCGCCGACGATCCCCGTTACGAGGTCCGCCTTAGACAAACCGGCCGCGCGATCGCAGACGGCGGCCAGATCCTCGCGCGCGTCCTCCTGATCGGAATGCCTCCCCGCAATGGTTCTCACCAGCTTCCTCACTCGCGCCTGTTTTTGCGCCATCGTGCCGAGCTTCTGGTGAAACGTGACGCCTTCGAGTTTTTTTACACGGTTTTCCAGTTTGACCTTGCGGTCTTCGTCAAAAAAGAACTTGGCGTCGGCGAGGCGGGCGGCAAGCACCCGTTCATTCCCTGCGCGAATGACCGACATATCCGTGAGTTGCTGGTTCGCCACTGCGATGAAATGGGGTGCGAGCCGGCCTGACTTCGTATCGCGGACCGAGAAAAATCCTTGGTGCTCCTTCATCGAAGTCATGAGAATTTCCGAGGGCACGGCCAGATACTCCGGCTTGAAATCTCCCATGATGGCAAAGGGCCATTCAGTCGTATAGATCGCTTGATCGAGCAATGACGCATCGGCAGTGAGCCCGACGACAGCCTTGTCGCACAATCGAGCGAGCTGCGCTTCAATCACGCTCCGCCGACGGCTCTGGTCGACTAGCACGCCGCTTCGTTCGAGTGCCCTGCTATAGGACATGAAATCCCGCACGACGATCGCCTTGCCGGCTGATCTCGCGCGGTGGCCATAGGTTCGATTTCCGGCTTTGACGCCCGCCGCTTCGATCGGCACGATCGACCCTGCAAACAGCGCGACCAGCCAGCGCACCGGCCTCGCGAACCGCATTCCACTTTGGTTCCATTTCATCGCTTTCGGGAACGACATGGTTTCGATCAGTTCAGGCCACAGCTCTTGCAACACGACCTTCGTCGGACGGCCGGCGTCTCGCTTGACGGCAAACACGTAGTCGCCCTTGGGTGTCTGCCGCGTTTGTAGACTCTCCAGAGTGACGCTCTGCCCCGCCGCAAATCCGACAGCTGCCTTGGTCGGTTTGCCGCTCTGATCGAACGCCACCGATTTGGATGGTCCCATCGTCTCTTTGACGATCGGCGTTTGATGCATGGCCAATCCGTCCACCACCAGCACCAACCGCCTCGGTGTGCCATAGGTGCGAATCGTACGGTGCGATAAGCGAGCGTCGGTGAGCGACCGTGCGGCTTGACGTTGGAGTGAGGCCAAGGCCGGTGCGATGAACTGGTAGGGCAATTCCTCTGTGCCGATTTCCAGCAACAACTCGGCGCTGTCTGTGGAAATGGCCTTCTTGCGGCTGGACTTCTGTCGTGCTGATGTTCTCATAGTCGAAGCTTTATCGGCGGCCGCGGGGAGCACGTACCGTCTCAGCGTTGCGTTCGATGAGAGGATGTCCCATCGCCGCTCGCTCTTCGATGTACCGTTCGGCACATTGTCTGGCTAATGCGCGCACTCGACCGATGTAGCCCGTTCGCTCGGCCACGCTGATTGCGCCGCGCGCATCGAGAAGATTGAACACGTGAGATGACTTGATGCAGTAGTCATAGGCCGGGAGGGTCAAGCGTGCGTTTGTCTGAGCGAGCAGCCGCTTGCACTCGGCTTCATACGATTGAAAGGCGTTCATCAACATCGTCACGTCGCCTTCCTCGAAGTTGTAGCGTGAAAACTGGACCTCGGTCTCGTGATGAATGTCGCCGTATTTGATCTGCTCGGTCCAGTCCAGATCGAAAACGTTGTTTACCTCCTGCAGATACATGGCGATTCGTTCGGTCCCATAGGTGATTTCGCCGGTAATCGGACTCAGTTCGACGCCGCCGATTTCCTGAAAATAGGTGAATTGGGTAATCTCCATGCCGTCGAGGCGCACTTCCCATCCCAGCCCCCAAGCCCCGAGGGTAGGCGATTCCCAATCGTCCTGAATGAATCGAATGTCGTGCCGGCGAGGATCGATGCCCAGCCGGGCCAGACTTTCCAGATAGAGCTCCTGGATATTGTCTGGAGACGGCTTGAGGACGACTTGGTACTGATAGTAGTGCTGCATGCGGTTGGGATTCTTTCCATACCGGCCGTCCGTAGGACGGCGACAAGGCTGCGGGTAGGCTGCCCGCCAAGGTTCGGGACCGAGCGATCGAAGGAAAGTCGCAGGATGAAATGTACCTGCACCCATTTCGAGATCATAGGGCTGGTGAATGATGCAACCCTGATCGGCCCAGAAGCGGTGCAAGGTGAGGATCAAATCCTGGAAGGTCACGAAAATGCTCTAGCGACGATCAGATGGAGGAAGACGAGGTCCGAAGCTAGCAGGAATAGTCGCGAGCTGTCAACAAACCCTGCCTACATCAAGGAGTTACACGGCATTTCCTCTTGGAGCGCCTGAGGGGTACCTGCGAAAAATCCTTGACTGCACCTCGGCCATTTCACTATCGTGTCTTTCTTGATTTAAATACTTGGAATTTCTCTCATGAAGCTTTCGAAGAAAAGCGAGTACGGGTTGCGTGCACTGCTAGAGTTGACGCTGATCCATGGAACCACCACGTTGCAACGTCATCAGATTGCCGATCGCCAACACATTCCGGTCGAATTCCTCGAACAGATTCTGCTCTCCCTCAAGCGAGCCGGCCTCCTATCCAGCCGCAGAGGCATGAAAGGCGGCTACGCCTTGATCAAATCGCCTGACGAGATCACGCTCGGCCAGGTTATTCGCATCCTGGACGGCCCACTGGCTCCGATCGGCTGCGTCAGCAAGACCGCTTACCGCAAATGCGCCGACTGCCCATACGCGGACAATCCCCGTTGTCCCGTACAACAAGTCATGGGCACGGTACGCGATGCCATCGCCGGCATCTTGGACCACTACACTCTCGACGATTTTGCATCGGGTCATCGCAAAGGGTGATCGTGGACCTAATCGTGCTCGTCTCGATCACTGTCATTCGCGTGGGGGAGTCCGTGATGACCGGGATCGCCTACTCGTTCCTCGGCCTCTATAGCGCCAGCAGCTTGGAGATCATTCCCTATATCGTTCCCAGTGTCTTGCTCGGCATTCCGCTCGGCACCTGTCTCATCCGCTGGGTGGAGTCGGAAACGTTCCGCCGCATCTGCATGGCGTTCGACGGGCTGGTGGTGGGATTCGGCCTGTCGCGGGTAGATGGAACTGGACTTGGCTTCAAGCCATACTACCTACAGCATCCTCACGATTGTCGTCATTATCAACGCATTCCTGCTGTATAGATCTTATCGAGACCGGCCAATCCCCGCCGGATGAGATATTTCTCCCCCCTTTACCGATTCTTCAAACGTTCTTCACCATTCTTGCCTCCCTTGTTTGAGCGCTCCTGTCGCCTATCTGCATGATTGTCCCTACAATTCTTCAAGGCTGAATGTGGGCAGCCCCCCTTTGGATTCTCTTCAAACCCCCGTATTTTGACTCAATCTCGACCTAAAGGGCTATGGCACATGCCTTGCTGAACGGCCTGTGACCTACGTTTGGTCTGAATCGGCCGTAACTATTCCCACGTAAGGAGACCCGATCCCTATGACGACACGAACCGCTCCGGCATACACCGTCTTGAGTTCACTCATCATCATTGTGGCATCGCTCCTGGTCAGCGGATGCGGCGGAGACGACGGGGAAACCGGAACCGGCGAGACCGCCTATACGTCTCCGTTGGCACTTTCATTGGCCTGGGATCCGGTGCAGGATCCCAGCGTCACCGGCTATGTCATTCATTATGGGAAATCTTCTCCGAATTCGAGCGGTTCATGCAGCTACGAAAGTGCGGTTTTCGTACCCGCTTCCGAGGGGACGGTGTTCAATCTCTATCCCGAAACCCGTTACTATTTCTCGGTGAGTGCGTATAATGGAGTCGAAAGCGCCTGCTCGAGCGAAGTTTCCACTGTCACGCCTCCATTGCCGGAATCTCCATCGCCGGTATAAATAACTGTCTCTTGCTTTCGTCTGCGAAACCTCCGTCGGCCGTGAACGACAGAGCCCCGGCTGATTTTACGCAAGCGCTGGTTCCTCAGTAGAGAGATCGCACCGGTCATGGACGCCGCTATCGTTCATTGACTCTCCCACCTCCGGTTTGCTAGCCTCGAATTTTCTCGTTACGCTGATACGGAAAACCCCTCGGCGGAAACCTGCCTCCATTTGAAAGGAGCCCCAATGGCTAGCCCGTCCCTCGCGCCAGACCTGATCACGGCACTGCAGAATAAGGCGACAAGGCTCCGCATCGACAGCGTCGAAGCGACCACCGAAGCCGGCAGCGGTCATCCCTCCAGCTGCTGTTCCGCTGCCGATATCGTGGCGGCCCTGTTCTTCTCCGTCATGCGGTACGACCCGAAGCATCCCAAGGCACGCAACAGCGATCGATTTGTCCTCTCGAAAGGGCATGCCGCTCCCCTTCTCTACGCGGCCTGGGCCGAAGCGGGCCTATTTCCGACGAGCGACCTCCTCAAACTGCGCACCTTGAACTCCGATCTTGAGGGCCATCCAACCCCGCGCCTGCCCTTTGTCGACATGGCGACAGGCTCTCTCGGACAAGGCCTTCCCGTAGGAATCGGTATCGCCCTCAACGCAAAATTCGTCGACAAGCTCGACCACCGGACCTATGTATTGATGGGCGACGGAGAATCGGTGGAGGGATCCGTGTGGGAAGCCGCCGAAATCGCCCGCCAGTATGGCTTGGACAACCTCTGCGCGATCGTCGACGTCAACCGCCTCGGTCAGAGCGATCCGACCATGTTGCAACATGACATGGAGGCCTATCGTGCCAGATGGTCGGGCTTCGGCTGGCACGCGCTCGTCATCGACGGACATGATATGAGCGCGATCCTGTCCGCTTTCGATGAGGCGGCCAA
>Ga0114129_10008284_pt1 | contig 14828 bp, 12 predicted proteins | sample RhiMetdeltSRZDD1_FD_80071 | JGI IMG/M metagenome (GOLD analysis project Ga0114129, IMG submission 80071) | Populus rhizosphere microbial communities from Tennessee, USA - Rhizosphere MetaG P. deltoides SRZDD1 (version 2) (version 2) | ecosystem: Host-associated > Plants > Roots > Rhizosphere >...
CCCGCCGACACGAGGCCCGCCGACACGAGCAGACCCAGCCGTATTTCGGCGCACTGCGCCTGACCGTCCACTGTCCACCACAGCTGGTCGGGCGTGGGCAGCATCTCGGTGAACAGCACGTCGGCCGGTCCGAGGCGGGCCAGGTCGAGCACGGCGAGCGGATCGGCGAAATCGACATAGAGCGGCTTGGGCTGCCGCGGGTGTCGCAGGAACACGCGATCCGGCAACCCGTGTGCCGCCCGGAGTCGCATGACCTGCCGCCACCGGGCGAACCGGTCGACCGGCGCCTCCGGCAGCCGCACGCGCCATCGTGCGCGTTGCAGGATCACCCCATCGAGGAGTACGCGTGGCGTGTGCGCGCCGAGGTCGATGTCGACGGGCTTGACCGCGGGGAGCGACACCGCGCGGTGTATCGGCGCGGCGAGATCACCGGGATAGAGCAGGTACTCCTGGCCGTCCACGAGCAGGCGGCGGGCATCGGCCGCGACGCGGACCGCCGCGATCGGCCGCACGTCGGCCCGCGGTTTGCCCGATCGACCGGACAGCTCGATGGAGATTCCGGGCAGCTCCGGCGTGACATGGGCACTACGCCGGCGGGACACGATCGTCGCCATCGCCGCGGGCGGGACGACCCGTCCGGCCGCCGCGAGGAAATCGTCGAACAACCGCGCCGGGTCGTCGAACAGCTGCGCCTCCACGCCGCCGTAGATCGAGCCGCAGTCGTCGTGCAGCTCGGACAGCAGCCACTGGCCCGTACCCAGCTCGCCGCCCACGAACATCAGGTCGGGGCTCGGCAGGCACGGGTCGAGGTCGTCCGGGGGTACGAGCGTCCACAGCTCCCGCACCGCACCGTCCACATCGGACGAGGTCAGCGCGACCGCGCCATTCGCGTCCCGCGGGTGGCCGCGGACGAGCTCGGCGAGCCGGTGGCGCAGCTCGCGAAGGCGTACCGGCTCCTCGGCGAGTTCCACGCCGGCCAACCGGATCAGCGCGTCGGTGCCGCCGGCCCGCGCCCGCCGTACGCAGTCACGGGCATCCTCGCGGGACAGCAGGGCGCCGAGGTAGCACAGCGGCAGCACGGAGGACAGGGCCGCACGGAGCCCGTCGACCGTCGGCCGGCCGAGCACGGTACGTCCACTGCGCCGGCTCGACCGGTCCTCGTGGCACAGCTCGCGGTCGGCGTAGTGCTTCCCGGCGTGCCGGCGCTGGTCGATTCCCGTTCCGCCGACGAATTCGGCGAGCCGGGCGTACCGGTCGATCCGCTCGGGCCAGCCGGCGACAGCGTACGCGTCGAGCAGCTCGCGCAGCCGCTGGACCAACCGGTCGGGCGTATCCACCCGGGCGAGCAGGTCGAGCGGGCGTTGCTCGGTCGCCGGCAGGGGTACGGCCGCCACGGTCACCATCGACCCGAGCGCACGGACGGTCTCGCGGGTGGTACCCAGTTCCGCGAGGGGTACCCCGTCGCCGGCCGCCCGCCACAGCCGGTACAGCGGTTCGGGCACCCGGATCTGCCGACCGTCGGGCCCGCGCTCGACGACCGTCCCACCCGGTACGCCGCGAAACAGCGGGCTCCGGCTCACCACCAGCGTCCCCGGTGGACAGTCCTCGACCAGCCGGGCGTGCACCTCCTCGACGAGCCAGGTACTCGGGCCGAGGAAGACGTCCTCCGTCCCGCCCTCCTCGACGGTGAGCGCCGCGGGGCAGTCGGGGTCCAGCCGGGTGAACGTCACGGGTCCGAAGAACGACGTCGTCTCGCAGCGGGACGCGAACCGCCGTACGTACCGGTGGGCCGTCGTGAACACGCGCCGGCCGTCGCCGGTGAGCACGTCGCCGGCCGGCACGCCGAGCACGCGCGTACGCAGCGGGCCGGTGAAGAATGTGGGGTTCGATACGAAGATCGCGTGCTGGACGTCCTCGCGGTCGAGCGCGGCCATCGTCGCCGCCGCACTCCTGGCGACCGCGCGATCGTAACCGTCCACCATGGACCGGGCGAGCTGGTCGCGCTCGGCGACGAGCCGGTTCCACCGCTCGGGCCAGTCCGAGGACGGCGTGACGAACCCGCCGAGCGCCACCTCGTCCAGCTCGGCCAGCGCGCTCACCTGCTTGTGCGCGCGGTACAACGGAGTCCGGACATCGGTGGCCGCCCGCAGCTCCGGCCACCGGCGGTCGAGGAAGTCGGCCCGCTCGTGGTCAAGCCGCCGTTCGACGCCGGCGAGCCGGTCGACGACACCCACCATCTCGGGGCTGCGCACGCCGTTCAGCATCGCCATCGGCATGCCCGATGTCCGGAGCTGGCACCAGGGCAGCAGCTCGATGTCGAGCCGGACCGGGCCTGTCGCCACCGTCCAGCGCATGCGCCACCCCCGGCCGCCGTCAGCCCGCCCGGCGGTTCACCGCGGGTCGCTGGCGGCGGACGCGTCACCCAGCCAGACCGACCGGGGGACGATCCGCAGCCGTACAGACGACAGGCGAAGGTCAACGGCCGTCATGCCGAGACGGTCCATCGGCGGCCGATACTTCGTCGCATACGCCTCGTCGGCGTTGGGGTCGACATCGGGCTCGATCGACACGAGGCCGGTGATCACGACGATGTCGCTTCCCGCCGGGTCGGAGTTGAAGTGGAGAGTGACCATCGGCTGCCGCGCGACGTTGGCCACCTTGCGCGAGGTGGGCTCGGCGTAGACGACGATGTGCCGCCCGTCGAAGGCGAACCACACCGGCGTCGGATAGCCCATGCCCTTTGCCGTGACCGTGACCAGCCAGGCCACCTCGTCCTCGCGGAGGTGCCGCTCGGCCTCCGCGCGCAGCAGCACGCCCGTGTCCGCGCTCGTCATCGTTGGATGATCCCACGGGCGACATTGCCAAGTCCAGAGGCGTCTGTCGATGTATCGGAGATGCCGGACCGAGGGCTATCCAATGCGTACACCCGTCTGGGACCATCACAGACGGACATCGATGTCACGGTCCGGAGGGCACGGAGAAACGTGGTGGAGGACGACTCGACGACGCCGGACACGCGACGTGCGGCGGGCCTGCCCCGCGACTTCAACTGGCTGTGGGCCGGGCAGGCGATCAGCGAGTGGGGCACGCAACTGACCGTGCTCGCGCTGCCGACAATCGCCATCACGGCCCTGTCCGCCACCACATTCCACGTTGGACTGTTGATGACGATGGAGAATCTGGCCACTCCGCTGATCGGCCTGTTCGTCGGCGTCTACGTGGACCGGGTCCGCCGCCGGCCGGTGCTCATCGCGGCCGACATCGGGCGGATGCTCGTTCTCGGCGCCGTGGTCGCACTCTGGTTCTCGCACACGCTCGGGCTCGTCCACCTCTACCTCGCCGCCGGCCTGATCGGCGTGTTCACCGTCTTCTTCACGGTGGGGTACCACGCCTACGTCCCGTCGCTCGTCGGCCGGGACCAGTTGATGCGCGCCAACACCCGGTTGGAGATCACGAGCTCCGGCGCGCTGCTCGTCGGCCCTGCCTCGGCGGGGCTGCTGATCGGTGCGGTCGGCAGTGCCGCGACAATCGCCATCGACGCGGTCTCGTTCGGCCTCGGCGCGGCCGGCACCGCCCTGATCCGCAAGCCCGAGGCCGCCCGCCCGCGGGACCACGCCCCCGGCAGCGTGCGCCGCGACATCCGCGAGGGCATGCGGTATGCCTGGTCCACGCCCGTGCTACGGGCGCTCACCGTCGCGAACGCGTTGGGAAACCTGGGCTTCTCGATGGTGCTGGCGATCCTGACCGTGTTCGCCTACCGGATCCTTGGCCTGTCCCCGGCCGGCCTCGGCATCCTCCTCACGGTGGCCAGCACCGGGTTCCTGGTGAGCGCCGTCCTCGCGGGTTGGGCGGCCGACCGGTTCGGCGCCGGTCGCAGCCTGGTCATCGCGAATACCATTTTCGCCGCCGGGCTCCTGCTCACCCCGCTTGCTATCTGGGGGTACCCGGTGGCGGTGCTGCTGGTCGCCCAGCTGCTCGTCAACATTTCGCTGCCCTGGTACAACATCACGAGCCACTCGATGCAGCAGGCGTGGACACCGGACGAGATTCTGGGTCGGGTCAACGCCACCATGCGGACGGTGATCTGGGGCGCCACCCCGGTCGGCGCGTTCCTCGGCGGCCTGCTCGGCGAAGCGATCGGCGTGCCGTGGACGATGGCGGTCGGCGGCGCGGTCGCCGCGACGTCGAACCTCGCACTGCTCGTGAGCGACATCCGCACGATCCGCGAGATCGCGCCGGACAGCCCGCTGTCGACCCCTGACGAGGCATCTACCGGGAGGCCCGGATGACCAAGAACGTGATCTGGCTGTACCCGGAACGGGACACCGCGGCGATGAACGCGGTCGGGGACGCCGAATACTGGGGCATGTACCACAAGGGCGCCGAAGCCGCCGGCATGAAGTTCCTCGGTGGCTGGAGCGCCGAGGCGGTGGACGTGGTGCTCGACCCGCCGGACCCGCCACGGGTGTACCTCGATCGCAAGCCGGTCGACCCGGCCCAGGACATCTTCGTCACCGACCTCTACCTCTACCCGTACGCGATACAGGACGCGTGGTCGCAGCTGTCGGTGTCCTGGGTGCTCCGGCAGGTCGGCTTCTACCTGCCCATCCCCCCGGAACTGTCCATCCTGGTCAACGACAAGGTCGCCTCCATCGTGTACGCCGCCGAGCGCGGGCTGCCGGTGCTGCGGTCGAGCCGTCTCACGACGGGGCGGGATTGGGGCCGCCGCGACCTGACCGCCCTCACCGACGGGCTGGAGTTCCCGATCGCGGTCCGACCGTGCAACTGGGGCGGCGGCTGGGGGTTCAACGTGGCCCGGGACCTCAACGAGCTGGCCGCGCTCGTCTCACTCGCGAGCGCCGGTGAGACGATCCTCGTCCTGCAGCCGTTCCTCGACCCTGCCACCCTGCTCGACTACCGGGTCGTCTGCATCGACGGCGAGCCCGGGATGTCGCTGGTACGCAAGCCGGCCGAGGGTACGTTCGTCGCCAACATGACCCGCGGCGGCGCCAGCTGGCTCGAGCCGACTCCCGAGCTGCTGCGGGCACCGGCGCGACGGATCGCCGCCGACCTCGACGCGCCCTACCTGTGCGTCGACTTCCTCGTGATCGGCGACCGGTACTGGTTCTCCGAGATGGAGGCCGACGGCAGCGTGACGAGCCACGACCGTACCGAAGACGAGCAGACGATCGCGATCGTGCGCGAGCGCTTCCTCGCCTTCGACCGGGCGCACGACCGGTGGCTCAGCCGCCCGCGACCGGCCGGAGGATGAACAGCCGAGTCCCGTGTAGCCACAACAGGGTCGCCATCGTCCGCACGATGGTCGATGGCGACTCCGGGAGGCATCGACGCCCGTGTACTTCTATCCGTAGAATGCCCACGAGATCACGCTGGCGGAGGGGCCACCCGATGAGCAACGACAAGCCACCCATGCGGGGGTACCAGAGCGACACCTACGGCGAGCGGATCGCCGACCTCTACGACCGCTGGCACGGCGACCTCGACAGCACGGACGCGGTCGCGTTCCTCGCCGAGCTCGCCGGATCGGGCCCGGCCCTGGAGCTGGGCATCGGCACCGGCCGGATCGCGCTGCCGCTGGCCGCCCGCGGCGTCGAGGTACACGGCATCGACTCTTCCCCGGCGATGATCGACCGCTTGCGCGCCAAGGACGGGGGCGACGCGCTGCACGTGTCGCAGGGTGATTTCTCCGCGGTCGAAGTCGCGCGATCGGACTACCGGCTGGTGTATGTCACGTTCAACACGTTCTGGATGCTGCTCAGCCAGGACGAGCAGGTGCGGTGCTTCGTCAACGTGGCCCGCCGGCTGGCCCCGGACGGCGTGTTCGTCGTCGAGGGCTCGGTCCCCGATCCCGCCGCGCTCGCCCGCAAGGAGGCGGTCGACGCGTTCCGCGTGGAGGTCGACCTCGCCGTGTTCGACCTGACGATGCGCGACACGGTCACCCAGCGCATGGACCGCCAGCAAGTCATCATTGACAAGGATGGATTCCGTCTCCAACCGCTGTCGTTCCGCTACGTCTGGCCGGCGGAGATGGACCTGATGGGCCGCCTCGCCGGGCTGCGGCTCCGGGAACGGTTCGGCGGCTGGCGGCGCGAGAGCTTCGACGGCGACAGCGAGATGTACGTCGCCGTCTACGAGGTCGGTCCGCCCGCGGGAGGGCCGTCGTAGGCTGCCCGGTGCTCGGCCGCCCGCAGGAAGAGAAGGGAGCGCGCCGCTACGTCCGGGGCGGCGTGGGAGTGCCGGGGCAGCTCGACCGAGACGAGACCGCGGAACCCCGTGGCCGCGATCGCGTCGAGTACCGGCGGGAAGTCGATCTCGCCCTGTCCGAACTCGAGGTGCTCGTGGATCCCGCGGCGCATGTCGTCGATCTGGACGGTGGCGAGCGATGGTCCGGCCCGCTTCACGCAGTCCGGCACCGGGTCGGGCTCGACCGCCTGGCAGTGTCCGATGTCGAGGGTCAGCCCGAAGGACAGGGCGCCGTCGAGCCGGTCGTGCAGAACCTGCCACTGGTCGAGCGTCTCGACGAGCATGCCGGGCTCGGGTTCGAAGCCGAGGGGTACGCCCGCCCGGGCCGCGTGGTCGCACACCGCGGCGCAACCGGCCACGAGCCGGTCCCAGGCCTGGCCGTACTCCACTGTGGACGGCCGTACGCCGGCCCAGAAGGAGACGGCCCCGGCGCCCAGGTCGGCGGCGATGTCGACCGCCCGGCAGAGGAACTCGACCCGGCGGTCCCGCCCGTCGTCCAGCAGCGTGGGCGCGTACCGGTACCACGGGTCGAGCAGGTAGCGGGCTCCGGTAGAGATGACGACGGAGAGACCCAACCGGTCGAGCAGCCTCGCGGTCGAGGCGACGCGGGTGGCCAGGTCGGGGGCGTACGGGTCGAGGTGCACGCCGTCCAGCGTGAGCGCCACGCCCTGGTAGCCGAGGTCGGCGATCACCGTCAGGGCATCGGTCAGCCGGTGGTGCGCGAAGCCGTTCGTCCCGTACCCGAAGCGCAGCCTCATGTCGTACGCACCGTGCCTCCCGGTGGGTGAGCGCTCCGAACCCGACGACACACCCTACAAACGTCGATCGACGGCGGGGCGCCGACCTCGACCCCGGCCGGCTCTTGTACCGTCGGTACAAGACTTGTACTGTGAGAGTCATGTCTGACCGGGCCACCGACCCGCTGCCGCTCGCCTCCGTCGAGGAGCGGGCCCGGGATCCGCATGCCTACTTCCGCGCCCGCCGCGCCGAGGGGCCGGTGCAGTGGCTGTCCGAGCCGGTCCCGGAGGGCACCGCGGTCGTGGTCGCCGGCGACGCGGTCTACCGGGCGCTGCACGACGATGCGTACACCGGTCGCGGGAGTGTCTCCTATGGACGGACGCGGCCGATCATCCCGACCCACGTCGACCCGCCGGAGCACACCCGGTACCGCCGGTACCTGGACCCGCCGATGAAGCACAGCGAGATGGTGAAGCTGGATCCGCACATCGCGGCGCGGGCCAACCAGCTGATCGACGGGTTCCTCGACCGCGGCGGCTGCGAGTTCCATACCGAGTTCGCGATCCCGCTGCCGGGTACGACGTTCCTGCACCTGTTCGGCATGCCGGAGGAGGACCTGCCGTTTCTCGTCGCCTTCAAGGACAGCGTGATGAAGCCGACCGGCGCCACGCCCGAGGAGCAGCGCTCGGGCCAGGAAGAGTGGGCCCGGAGGGCGGAGGAGTACTTCGCCGGGCTGATCGCCCGGGCCCGCCACGACGGCGGCGACCACCTGCTGGGCCGGTTCGTGACCGCCGAGGTCAACGGCGCCCGGCTCGGTACCGACGAGCTGGTCGACATCTGCTTCCAGTTGACGCTCGGCGGACTGGACACGGTGACCGCGACGCTCGGTCTCATGTGGACGTTCCTCGCGCAGCACCCCGAGCACCGCGCGATGATCAACGCCGACCCGGCGATGATCAAGCCAGCCGTGGAGGAGCTGCTGCGCTGGGCGACGCCCGTGACCGCGGTCAAACGGCGCACCACGCGGGGCACCGAGGTCGACGGTTGCCCGTTACCGGCCGGGCAGCCGGTGCTGCTCAGCATCTTCTCGGCCAACGCCGACCCGGCGCGCTTCCCGGCACCGGACACTGTGGACTTCGGCCGGCAACCCAACAAGCACAACGCCTTCGGGGGCGGCATCCACCGGTGCCTCGGCTCCCACCTCGCCCGCGTCGAGCTGGTCGCGGCCCTCCGCGAGTGGCACCGGCGGATCCCCGACTACGAGATCGCCCCCGGCGAGGAGCCGTCATACAGCGACGCCAGCGCGATCCGCATGGTGTCACCGCTGAATCTGCGGTGGAGTACCCGGTGAGGCTCGAGGTCGACGCCGCACGGTGCGCGGGGCACGGCCGCTGCTACGCGATGTTCCCCGACCTGTTCGACGAGGACGAGGTCGGACACGCCATCGCGTACCCGGACGAGCTGGCGCCGGCCGACCTCGACGGCGCGCGGGTGGCGGTCGGCAACTGCCCCGAGACCGCGATACGGCTCGCGCCGTGACGCGCGGGCACGAGGGCGACAGTCCACTGGGGACCCGCCGCGGGCTCGGCCGGCTCGCGGGCCGGACCGCCGTGGTCGTCGGGGGCGGCGCGAGCGGGCCCGGCATCGGCAACGGCCGGGCGACCGCGGTCGTGCTGGCCCGGGAGGGCGCGGCGGTCGCCGTCGTCGACATCAACCGCGCCGCCGCGCGGGAGACGGTCGCGCTCGTCGAGGCCGAGGGGGGCACGGCGACCGCGATCGCCGCCGACGTCACGTCCGCCGGCGACTGCGCCGCCGCGGTCGACGAAACCCTTTCCCGGTACGGGCACCTCGACATCCTCGTGAACAGCGTGGGAGTGATCGGCCCGGCCGCGTCGGTGGTGGACGTCGACCTCACCGGCTGGGACGACCTCATGCGGGTCAACGTGAAGTCGATCGTGCTGATGTCCCGCTGCGCGATCCCGGTGATGCCGGCGGGCGGCGCGATCGTGAACCTGTCCTCGATCGCGGGCTTCCGGGAGAGCGACCGGGCGGCGTACTCGACGGCCAAAGCCGCCGTCATCGGCCTGACCCGGACGATGGCCGGCCAGCACGGTCCGGCCGGGATCCGGGTGAACGCGGTGTGCCCCGGCGCGGTGTGGACGCCGCTGGTGACGAACGACGTATCCGACGACGCGGCTCTCGCCGGCCTGCGGGAGGCCCGTCGGGTCGGCAACCTGCTGCGGACCGAGGGCACCGGCTGGGACACCGCCTACACGATCCTGTTCCTCGTCAGCGACGAGGCCCGCTGGATCACCGGTCAGTCCATTGTGGTCGATGGCGGGATGACGGCCAGCTACCGCGTCGGCCGCTAGCCCGCCGTCCCGGTGGCGATGTAGCGCTCCATCCACTCGCGCCGGGTCGTGTCGAGGAACTCGTACCGGATGCCGAACGCGTCGGCCGGATCGCTGTACCACGCCCGGGTCCGGCCCTCAGGCGTGCGTACCTCGGCCTCGGTGCGTACGCCCCGGGACGACAGGAGCGCCTGCGTGGCCACGGCGTCGGGGGTCCACACGCCGACGTGGTGGACGCGGCCCAGCTCGTCGGGGCCGAACAGCCCGTACGCGCCGACCTGCAGCAGCTCGTAGTACGGCGGCTCCCCCCGCGAGAAGCACACGTGGGACACGCGGTGGTACAGCTCGCCGGTATCGGGTACGGCGACGTCGTACTCGACGGCCGTCACGGTCGTGAAGTCGACCTCGAACGTCGCGCCGTAGTGGTCGCGCGCCGCCGCGATGTCCGGCACCAGCAGGCCGATGTGGAAGTACGCGCAGAGCGTCATGAGTAGCGCTGGCCGAGCACGGCTCCGTCGTGCGAGGGCAGCACCACGTCCGACAGGCTCGCCAGGCGCGCCATGCTCTCGTAGCACTCGTCGAGGTTCACGTGCACCCCTGGCGGGATCCAGTCCTCCAGCGTGGGGCCGGACCACGACTCCTGGAACGGCACGTTGTCGGACGCGATCGCGAACGTCCCCGAGTCCGTCTTGACGAGCGTGGCCTGCGTACCGGGGCTGTGGCCGGGCGTCTTGAGCAGCATGACGTCGCGGCTGAGCTTGAAGTCGCCGTCGATCAGCTTGACCCGCGGGTACTCGCGCGCGAACGCCGGCATCAGCTTGCGCAGCACGCCGGGGTCGTACAGCTTGGCGTGGGCCGGGTACGGCGCGGCGGCGTAGGCCAGCTCGGCCCGCTGGACGTAGATCTCCGCGTGCGGGAACAGGTCCAGCTCCAGCCCGAGGCAGTGGTCCCAGTGCAGGTGCGTCTGCACGACCGCGTCGACCTGCTCCGGCGCCACGCCGTGCGCCTCCAGCGCCCGCAGCGGGTGCTGTTCGTCGGACTGCACGAGCTCGCGGCCATGCCGTTCCCGCACCAGTTCCGGCGTACCGGGTCCGATGTCGACGACGATCGTCGCGTCGCCGCCGCGGATCAGCCAGACGACCGCCTGCGCGCAGATGTGCTCGCCGAACCCGCGCATGTAGAACTGGCCCGACTTCTCCACATGGGTGACGTGGCCGCAGTCGAGCGGAATGATCTCTACGGACATGCCTGCTCCTTCGCCGTGCTCCGGACCCTGTCCCGCAGCTCACTCTTCCTGATCTTGCCGGTCGAGGTCTTCGGTAACTCTCCAAAGTGGACTTCGCGGGGGGCCTTGAAGTGTGCGAGCCGGTCCCGTACCCAGCTGATCAGCTCGGCCGCGTCGACCTGGGCATCGGGGTGCACCGCGACGAACGCGACCGGTACCTCACCCCAGTGGTCGTGCGCGGTGGCGACGACCGCGGCCTCGAGTACGGCCGGGTGGGCCACGAGCACGTTCTCGACCTCGATCGAGGAGATGTTCTCGCCACCGCTGATGATGATGTCCTTGGCGCGGTCCCGGATCTCGACGTACCCGTCGGGGTGCCGCACGGCGAGGTCGCCGGTGTGGAACCACCCGCCCCGGAACGCTTCCCGGGTGGCCTGCTCGTCGTGCAGGTACCCCGCCATCACCGTGTTCGAGCGCACCACGATCTCGCCGATCGTCGTCGCGTCGGCGGGTACGTCCACCATGGACCCGTCCACCACGCGTACCCCGTCGACGTGCACCGTACGTACCCCCTGGCGGGCGGTTCGGACGGCCAGCTCGCCGCGGTCGAGCCCGGCCCAGGACGGTTGCGGCTCGCAGACGAGCGACGGCCCGTACGTCTCGGTGAGGCCGTACAGGTGGACGACATCGAGGTTCATCGCGGCCGCCCGGGCGATGACGGTCGGGCTCGGCGGGGCGCCGCCCACCGCCGTCGTCACGCGCGCCGCGAACGTGACGGTCGCGGCGCGCGGCGCGTTCACGATCGAGTTCAGGACGACCGGGGCGCCGCAGAAGTGGCTCACCCCGTGCCGTTCGATGAGCTCGATCGCGCCGTCCGCGTCGAACTTGCGCTGGCACACGTGACTCCCGCCGGCAGCGGTGACCGCCCACGTGAAGCACCAGCCGTTGCAGTGGAACATCGGCAGCGTCCACAGGTACACCGACTCCGGCGTCAGGTGCATCTGGAGCGCGACGCCCAGCGCCGCGAGGTACGCGCCGCGGTGCGTGTACACCACACCCTTGGGCCGGCCGGTCGTCCCGCTCGTGTAGTTGACCGTGATCGGGGCGTCCTCAGTGGACGGCAGCCGCAGCCGGCCGTCCGGATGCCCCTGGGCGAGCCAGTCCGCGTACGAGTCGTCGCCGCCGATGCGCAGCACGCGCTCGAGCCCCGGCACGGCGGTACGCAGGTCCGGCCCGAGGCGGTCGGCCAGCTCGTCGTCGACGATCAGCAGCGCGACATCGGCGTGGTTGAGGATGTAGTGGTACTCCTCGGCGGCGAGCCGGGTGTTCAGCGCGACGAGCGCCGCCCCCGCGGTCGGCACGCCGTAGTGGGCGGCGAGCAGCGGCACGTCGTTCGGCGCGAGGATCGCGACGCGGTCGCCCGTACCGAGGCCGGACGCGTTCAGCCGGTCGGCGAGCGTGGTGGCGTGCCGGTGCAGGTCGGCGTAGCCGAGGGTCTCCCCGGCGCCGGTGACGACACCGACCCCCGACGGGTACACCGCCGCCGCGCGGTCGAGGAAGCTCAACGGGCTCAGCGGTACGCGGTTCGCCGTCATCGCGCCGCCCCGGTCGCGATCCGCCGGGCCGCCGCGTACCCCTCGGCGATGGCCTGACCGAGCCCGCGCGGCGCGACACAGTCGCCAGCGAGCTGGACCGGCGGCCCGGTGGTGCCGTCACTGCGGAACTTCGCCGGGAGGCGGCTGCGCCGCGGACCGGTCGTCACGATCAGGTCCACAGTGGACAGCGGGAAGCGGTGCCGCAGGGGCCGGTTGACGACCTCGTCCGTGTCGAGGTCGAGCCAGCTCGACGGGTACACCACGGACTCCGCAAGGCTCGCGGCCACCGTCTCGGCGCCGGGGCGGTCGAGCCCGGCGCCGAACCGCTCGTACGGCGTGACCGCGGTGACCCGCGCGCCCCGGGCGACGAGGAAACCGGCCAGCGTCGCGGCCGCGTAGTCGGTCATCTCCGACTCGACGAGCACGACGTGCCGGCCGGCGAGGTCGGCGTCGAGCAGCTCGGCGAAGCCGCCGCGGAACACGCGCGGGTCGGTGCACTCCTCGCGGTAGCGCGGATGCCGGTCCGGCCAAGGCGAGCGCAGCGACTCGGCGCCGGTCGCGACGACCACGTCGTCCGGGTCGTCGAGGTCACCGATGCCGTCCACAGCGGAGCCGTATCGGACGTCGACCCCGGCGACGTCGAGCCGGCGCGCGTAGTAGTCCAGTAGGCGGACCGAGCCGATCTTGTTGGGGAAGGCGCCGGCGACCGCGAACGTCCCGCCGATGCGGTCGCCCGCTTCGTACAGCGTGACGGTGTGCCCCAGCTCGGCGGCCGTACAGGCGGCTTCGAGCCCGGCCGGGCCGGCGCCCACGACGGCGACCCGGCGCGGTCCGACCCGGACCGGCGGTGCGGTCTCGTGCCCCACGGACGGGTTGACGGCGCACCGGATCTCGGCGGACAGGTGGACGCGCTTGAGGCAATGGTTGACCGCGATGCACGGGCGGATCGACTCCTCGGCGCCGGTTGCCATCTTGTTCGGCAGCTCGGGATCGGCGATCAGCGCCCGCAGCATGCCGACGAGATCCGCCTGCCCGGTGGCGAGGATCCGCTCGGCGACCTCGGGGGTGTGCACGCGGCCGGCGGCGAGCACCGGGATGTCCACGAACGGCTTGATGGCGGCGGCGTAGCCGGCCATCTCCCCCATTCCCTTGGCGGCGCCCGGGACCAAGCCGGCGTAGGACTCATGGGTGCCGTTGGACACGGACAGGTAGTCGAGCTCGCCGGTCGCGGCCAGCGCGGCGCACACCCGCGTCATGTCGGCGACCCCGAGCCCGCCGGGCAGGCGCTCGTCCGCGCTGACCCGCAGGCCGATCGGCACGTCCGGTCCGGCGGCCGCGCGCACGGAGCGGATCACCTCGATGGCGAAACGCAGCCGGTTCCCGGCACTCCCGCCGTACCCGTCCGTGCGCTGGTTCGTCAGTGGCGAGAGGAACTGCTGGATGAGGTACCCGTGTCCACTGTGGATCTCGATGCCGTCGAAGCCGCCCGCGAGGAAGTTGGCCGCCGCCGCGCCGAACGCCTCGACCACCTCGTCGATCTCGGCCCGGGTCATCGCGTGCGCGATCTCCTCGGACCCGAGCCCGCGCATCTCCGACGGTGCCCACAGTGGACGTTCGGAGTAGAGCCCGTTCACGGCCTCGGCGCCGCAGTGGTAGACCTGGCCGAAGATCGCCGCGCCGTGGGCGTGCACCGCCTCCGAAACGGCGCGGTAGCGCGGGATGACGCCGCTGTCGTAGGGCGTGTTCATGTCGCCGTGCGGGAAACTCGTCGGATGTACCGGGCTCGCCTCGGTCACCATGAGGCCCGCACCGCCCTGCGCCCGCCGCGCGAGGTAGGCCAACTCCCGCGGTCCGGGCGAATAGGGCATGTCAAGACCCTTGCGATGTGCCGTCATCACCGTCCGGTTCCGGAGCCGGACACCGCGCATCGACAGAGGTGCGAAGATGTGCGGGTAGCGCACGCCGGTCATGCAGAACCTCCGACCTCACCGCTGTGCACGGATAGTACAACTCTTGCACTTGCAGTTCTAGATCGTGGCCGGTTGTAAGGGCGGGTTGTTTGCACCGATCTCAGCATTTATCCTTGAACTCTCAGTTCAACAAAGATCCGGAGGCGGCCATTCTCAGCGAAGGCGATGTCGGCGGCATCATCCGCGAACGCCGGCGGGCGCAGAACATGACGCTCTCCCAGCTCGCCGAGCGGGCCGGTGTCTCCACCAGCTATGTGAGCCAGGTGGAGCGCGGTGTTGCCAACCCGACCCTGGCCAGCCTCAAGACGCTCGCCGAGGCGCTCGGATTCACCATCGGTTCACTGCTCGACGGCTCGATCGGCACCTCGGGCCAGCCGCCGAACCACCACGTCAAGAGCAACACCGCTCTCGTGGTACGCGACGCCGACGCCGACGAGGTGAGCGTGCTGCGCGCCGGGCAGCGGCGCCGCGTGGTCTACCCCGGCTCCCACATCGCCAACGAGCTGCTCTCCCCCAACCTCCGCAAGCAGATGGAGGTCATCTGGGTCGAGGCGCCCGCGGGCAGCGGCAGCGGTGGCCATCCGCACAAGCACGAGGGCGAGGAGTGCGGTGTGGTGATCGCGGGGGCGATGCGGTTCTGGGTCGGCGACGAGGAGTGGGTGCTCGAACCGCGCGACGCCATCTA
>Ga0114129_10008287_pt1 | contig 14826 bp, 7 predicted proteins | sample RhiMetdeltSRZDD1_FD_80071 | JGI IMG/M metagenome (GOLD analysis project Ga0114129, IMG submission 80071) | Populus rhizosphere microbial communities from Tennessee, USA - Rhizosphere MetaG P. deltoides SRZDD1 (version 2) (version 2) | ecosystem: Host-associated > Plants > Roots > Rhizosphere >...
ATCGTTCTGGTGCCCTCGCGTCACGATGACGACGAACGAGGAGGCTGGAATCTCACTGCGGTGCAGCCAGTCGTCGATCGGCTCGACGATGACGTCGTCCGCGTGGGGAAACCGCTCGCGATTCGCGAACTTCTCGCGATCGTCAACAACGTGGACGCGGAATTCTGTGTCTGCCGCGGCTCGTGCCAGGTGCCAGCCGACATGTCCGGCGCCGACGATGTAGAGCCGCGCCGCTGGCGCGAGCGGATCGATGTGCACGTCCATCTGTCCACCGCAAATCAGCCCGTTTTCCTGCGCGAAATCGTCATTGAGATCGTAGTGCGCGAGCACCTGGCGACCTGACGTGAGCGCCTCGCGGGCTTTGAGGCACGCGTCGTTCTCGTAGCAGCCGCCGCCGATGGTTCCGATCGTACGGCCATCGGCAAACACCAGCATCTTGGCGCCTGCGCGCTGCGGCGTAGATCCGTTGGCGCGGACGACGGTCACGAGCGCGACCTGCTCTCCGCGCCGAAGGGCCTCCGATGCGGCCGAAAGGACTTCTTCGTTCAGATCAAGACCTCAACCTTTGACTTCTGTTTGAGCTGAGCGATGAACGCTTCCGCACGCTCTTGCTTCCGCTGTTCGGTCAAGGCCTCTTTGATGCGCTCGCTCACCTGGTCGAGCGGTACTACGGCTGCGGGCTTGCGATCTGTCAGCTTGATGATGTGATGTCCGAACTGGGTGGTCACGACGTCGCTGATCTCGCCGGCCTTCAGCTGGAACGCGGCGTCGGCGAATTCCGGGACCATCTTCTCCTTCGGGAAGAAGTTCAGATCGCCACCCATCTGCGCGCTGCCGTCCTCGGAATTCTCCTTGGCAAGTGCGCCGAAGTCCTCGCCGGACTTGGCGCGCTTCAACACCGACTCGATCTTCGCCTTTGCAGCCTTCTTCGACGCCTCATCAGCCTTGGGATCGACACGAACGAGAATGTGACTAGCGCGGACCATCTCCGGCTGCTTGAAGCGCTCCGGATTCTTGTCGTAGAAGTCCTTCGCCTCGGCGTCGGTTGCTGCCGGCGCTAACGCCACGTGCGTCTCGATCAGTTTTCCAACGGCAAGCTGCGACCGCGTGTCCGCGCGCAGCCGATCGAGCGTCATTTCCTGTTCTTTGAGAGCTTTTTTGAACCCTTCTTCGCCGCCGCTCTTTAATTTCAGCTGCTGCAATTGCGCATCGACTTCGGCGTCGGTCACGACGACGCCTTGCGCCCGTGCTTCCTGTCGCAGCATCGTGTACGTGACGAGCTCGTCGAGCACACCTCTCAAGATCTCGTCGCGACGTTCGGCAGGAATTGGACGTTGATTGCGGCGCTCGATCGCTCGCAGCGCATCTTCAAACTCGGTCTTCTTGAGGTCTTCGCTGTTGACGCGAGCGACAACGTCAGGAAGTTTTTCGGGCACCGGCTTCGGCGGCGCCGCGGGTGCCGCAGGCGCTTCAGGCGCCGCGGGTGGAGGAGTCGAGGCTTGGCCAGCACCACCGGCCGCATGAGTGGCGGACTGGGACGGAGCCGGGGCCTTGCGGCAGGCTGCGCCCGCCACCAGAACAGTAAGAATGATGACGATAATTCTGTTGGACACGCGGCATCTATTGTACTTCGCCGCCATGGTCCGTGGTCGCTGACCGCGTCTTAATTCCCGTGGAGGTGACAGGGTTCTCGCGGCTCGGTTCCTTGGATGAATGCCTCGGAGAAGACCCGCGGACAGGTGGGACCAGCAAGCAGGCCAGTATCACGGTCGATCTCGGCGAACGTGATCCCTTCAGGTGTCTGGAAGGTCGGGCTATCCAGGCCGGCAAGAGCGCGCATCATGAAGCTGGTCCAGATCGGCAGCGCGGCCTGAGTTCCGCTGAGCCCGAGCGGTTGATTGTCGTCAAGGCCGACCCACACGACCGTCAGCAGCTCTGGTGTGAACCCGACGAACCACGCATCGCGGAGATCGTTGGTCGTACCCGATTTGCCGGCGGCGTCCTGCGTGAATCCAGCACCGCGTGCGCCGGCTCCAGTGCCCTCGTTCAGCACGCTGCGCATCATGTTCAGCACGAGGAACGTTGTCTCGCGTCGCGCGATCGTTCGCGGAACGGACGTCTTCAGCTGCACGTCCTGCCCGCCGCTAATCATCCGGCTGATGGCGTGAAGCGGCTTGATCGTCCCGCCGTTGGCAAACAACGTATAGGCAGAGGCAATCTCCATTGGCGTGGCTTCAAACACGCCCAGTGCGATTGCCGGATACGGCCGGGGCGCGGTTCCTGTGCCGACGCGCCGCCACAGCGCCGCGACCTCGGAATATCCAGTGGTCTCGGCGACTTTGATCGTTGCAATGTTGCGCGAGAGCGCCAGCGCGCGGCGCAGAGTGATCGGGCCGTCGTACTCGCCTTCGTAATTCCCCGGATCCCACGCCTGATCGTTGAACATGAACGTCGTCGGCTCGTCCATGACGACGGTCGCGGGCGTGAGGTCGGTGCGGCCTTGCTCGAGCGCATGTTCGAACGCGGCGAGGTACACAAACGGCTTGAACACTGAACCCGGCTGTCGCCGGGCGCTGACGACGCGGTTGTACTGAGATTGGTTGTAGGAGCGACCGCCAACGAGGGCGAGGATTTCGCCGTTGCGTGGATCGATGGCGATAAGGGCCGCCTGCGGCCGCCGCTTGCGCCGCGCCAGCATCTCGTCGAGCCGGACGAGACCGTCGCGCACGGCGTCGTGCGCGAGGCGCTGCAGGTGGAGATCGAGCGTCGTGTAGACGTCGACCGACTTAGCGACCGCGGTGTATTTGTCCTGCAGTTCCTGGCTGATGAAGTCGACGAAGTACGGCGCTTCCGACTCCAGGGCACGCGCGACGACTTGCACCGGCAGTTTTGATTCACGGTCAGCCGCGTCCTCACTGATGAAGCCTGCGTCGACCATGGCGCGCAGCACGACGTTGCGGCGTTCCTTCGCGCGGTCGGGGTGATCGAACGGCGAGTATCTGGGCGGTGACTGAATCGTGCCGGCAATCAGCGCCGCTTCCGCGAGCGACACGTTCGAAATGTGCTTGCCAAACAGCAGTCGCGACGCCTCCGCTACGCCATGAACCGCAAACGATCCACGCTGACCGAGCCAGACGTCATTCAGATACAGCTCGAGTACCTGATCCTTGCTCAGCTTCCGCTCGAGGATGACCGCCATCAACTGGTCTTGGAGCTTGCGGATGGGGCTGCGATCGCGAGTGAGGAACGTATTAATGACGAGCTGCTGGGTAAGAGTGCTCGCCCCGCGCAGTGTCGACTTCCGCCCCGTCACGTAATCCCACACACTCGACGCGATGCCAATGGGATCGATTCCAACGTGGTCGTAGAACCGGCGATCCTCGATAGCGAGCACGGCCTCGACCATGTGCTTCGGGATGAGCTGCAGCGGCACATCGCGTCGCTTCTCGCGGCCGCCGGTGATCAACGCGGTCACGACTGGGGCATCGAGCGACAGCTCGTCGATCCGTCCCTTCTGGCCGACCACCTCCAGGTAATCGACCGCGGTCGTTTCTTTGGTTTTCGACGACCTGGCGCCAAAGACGACGCGCACCGTCTGACCGGTCCGGTTCCCTTCGCGCGGGATGATGACGATGGCGTCCCGGCCGATGGTGAATTCGCCTGCCTGCTCGGCGCGGGCGCGGTTGGCATATCCGAGCTCGTTGAGCCGGTCCACGAGTTGATGGGGGCTGACCGACTGGCCGCGGCGGATCTCGAACGGCCGCGCGAACACCCTGGGGTCGACGCGCTGCATCTCGCCATGCATACGCTCTTCGATCATTCGCGAGAACGTCACGTAGTAGTAGCCAACGACGGTCATCAGGACGAGGCACGGCCCGGCGAGCGCGACGAGGACGTACAACTTCCAATGACGCGCGCTCAGTTTCCAATGACGAGCGCTCAGCTTGATGGGGCGCCGGCGCGGGGCTGGCTTCGAGTGGTTGGCTGGAGTGGCCACGGTACAGATATCGGTCGGTCCGGAGCGCCGGAATACCAACAGACTGCTAAGTGGGGAACCGAAGGATTGTAATACACTTCGACCAACGACTAAACACTTGTTCCATTCCGCCTACGTCCGGCTCGTTCTCAACCAGAACTTCGAGGACGCCAAGGCCCAGTTCCTCCTGCCGCTGATGGCGATTCACCACGCGCATCTCGTGATGCTCGCGGAATGCGGGATCGTCAGCCGGCACGATGCCGCCACAATTCGTGGCGCGCTCCGCTCGGTCTCGCTCGACGAGATCCGATGCGCTGCATACGACAGCGCGTGCGAGGACCTGTTCTTCTTTGTCGAACGGTTGATCGTCGAGCGATGCGGCGAGGATGTCGCAGGACGATTGCACACTGCGCGATCCCGCAACGACATCGACATGACGATGTACCGGATGCGGCAGCGGGAGCTGATCCTGCGCATGCTCGAGGGTGTCGACGGTCTGCGGCGCTCGCTCCTCGATCTCGCGGGACGCCATCTCGAGACGATCTTCGCTGCGCACACTCACACGCAGCCGGCACAGCCGACGACGATTGCGCACTACCTGCTCGCAGTCGTCGAGCAACTCGAGCGTGACGCGGTACGGGTACGATCCGCCTATGCGTCGACCAATCGCAATCCGCTCGGTGCGTGCGCGATAACCGGTACGGGATTCCCCATCGATCGCCGTCGGACGACGAGCCTGCTTGGATTCGACGAGCCGACCGGAAATACCTACGGCAGCATCGCAACCGTCGACTACCTGCTCGAGAGCGTGTCGGCGACGGCAGTGACGCTGACAGGCTTGGGACGCGTGGTGCAGGACTTCTTGCTGTGGTGCACGCTCGAAGTCGGCTACCTCCGACTGGCGGATGGCTTCGTGCAGTCGAGCAGCATCATGCCGCAGAAGCGGAACCCCGTCGCTCTCGAGCACGCTCGTGCGCTCGCCAGCGCCGCGCTCGGTCAGACGCAAGCCATCCTGCTCGCCGTCCACAACACACCCTTCGGCGACATTGTCGACACCGAGGACGATTTGCAGCCGCTCGTGTCGTCGATGTTCCGCGATGCCACTCGTGCGCTTGGCCTGGTTGCGGCGTCGATGGCGACGGCGGAGTTCGACCGCGAACGAATGAAGCAGCGCGCAGGACTCGGTTGGATCACCGTGACCGAGCTGGCCGACACATTGACCAGGGAGCACGGCGTCCCGTTCAAGACGAGCCACCGCATCGCCGCGCAGATCGTCGCTCGCGCATCAAAGCAGCCGGGTGCTTCTCTCGAGAAGATGCTTGCCGAAGCAAGCGAGGCGGTACTGGGCCACGTAATTGCGATGGACGACGCGCGGTTGGTGGAAGTCTTGAGTCCGGAGTACTTCGTGAAGGTGCGCCGAACGCCCGGCGGTCCTGCACCCGAGGAGGTCACGCGCGCGATCGGCGAGTCAGAAAACCGCCTACAGGCAGATCGCAGCTGGCGTGAACAGGCCGTGAGTCGGCTCTTCGACGCGGAACAAGCGCTGAATGACGCGGTGGGGAAGCTGTGAAGAAGGCGTCGTCAGACCGTGATGATCCAATGGTGCCCGAGATCCAACGGCAGCTCGGCGAACAGACGGTCGATGAGGGCCGGCCCATAGCGGTTCAGGAAGTACACCGATCCGAGCGTTCGTTCTTGAGCGTGACCTGACGGGAAAATCTGGCCCTGCGCTCGTGTGAATTGCCGACGCAGCGTTTCGTCGCGGCGCTTCGCAGCCTGAATCATCTTGCCGTGCAGCGCCCGCAGATCGTGCTCCATCTTCGACAGCGTCGTCTTTGCCGCGCCCGCCAGCGTCGGATCGATCGCCGGCACGGCGTCGATCAGCGTGGCCATTCGTTCGCGCAGGGCCTGTTCCGCCTCGCGCAGCGCCGTCTCGACGGATTGGGGAAGCTGCGCCTGGAGCAGACGATTGAGCGCGGACTCGTCCTGCGGCTGGAGATCCGCGAGTTCCACATCGTGCCGCGACAAAAAGCGTGCGGTTGCCGAATCGACGAGCGTTGCCGTCGCGCGCGGATACATGATCGGCATCGGCACACCGAACCGCGCGTACACATCGCGAAGCTGTCCGAGATACGCAAGTTCGCTCGGACCCGCGACATATCCAATCGTCGGAAAGAGCGAGTCCTGAACGATGGGCCGCAGCAGCACATTCGGGCTGAAATGATGTGGCGCGGACGTCGCTTCGTTCGAGAGCGCGTCAACGCTGAATGCGCGCTCGCCCGCAACGAGTTGATCTCCCTGCTTTCTGATGGGTCGACGAGCACCGTCGACATGAAAAAGCGCGGCGCTATCCGGCTGAGGGACGACCTGTGGTTGATGGCCGCGAGCGCTCAGCGTCTGGCCAGCGGCGACGGCGAGCGCCGACGTCCGGCCTGCTTCGCGCAGCTCACGAGTGAACAGATCCGCGACAAGCGGCTTCGCCGCGAGGTCAGAAGAGTCGAAGACGATGAGACCGTGAGGTCCGAGCAGCGTTTCGAGCCATTGCGCGAACGCGTCGGCCGCGCCCGCGCCGGACCGGTACGCACCGCGCAGGCCAGTCAGCAGGGGGGCGGTGAATTCGGTTGGCCCGAGCGCCGCTTCGAGCTCCGCCAGACTGTGCTCGACCCTGCTGTCCAGCGTGAGAGCGGCAATCGGTCGCTCGCCAGCACCTTCAGGAGCAGGAAGCGTGATGGTCTGGGGCTGGAACGCCTGGTCGAGCACTGTACAGCTCGCGATCTCGTTCCAGTCGTGATCTTCGGCATCGACCCAGAAAACGGCAACGACCTCGGTCTGGTGATCGCGAGCGGTCTTGCGCGCGAGCTGCAGCGCGGTGATCGCTTTGAGGAGCGTGAACAGCGGACCGCCGAACACGCCGGCCTGTTGTCCGGTGACGATCGCAACGGTTTGAGGCGTCGCGAGGCGCGCGGCGGCCTCGCGGGCAGCGGGCGGCGCGCCGCGCCGGGATTGTTGTGCGGCCAGTAACTCCGCGACGGCTGCGCGCGGCCGAGCTGCGGCGCGCGTGCGAGTGATCGCGTCGCTCCACGCGGCTGCGGACGTCGGGTCGCCCGCGTAGAGCGAGGCCACGTTCGCGAAATTGAAGGCGTAGTCGCCCGCGAGCGGCCGGATCCAGCTGAATCGCCGCACATCGATGGCCGTGCGCGTCGAACCTTCGGCAAACGTCGTTTCCGCGGACACTGCCTCGTACTCTCTCAGAGCCGTCTGAAACATGTCAAATAGGTGGGCCGCCCGCATCGCGCGCGCCCTACAGATCAACTTCGACGCCGTACCGACCGCGATGGATCCGGGAAAGATCTGTCACCCCACCGTGTGAAAAACATGAAATCCAGTGCAAAAGCGTGCTACATTTTTGCGATCCCGGCTGAGGAGCACAGTACTGACCAGAGACGACCCGACTGGATTCGCGGCCCCACCGGCGTTTGGCCCCTTCAGGGTGCTCCACCAAATCGGTGTCGGCGCTCTTGGTCCCGTCTTTCGCACTTACGAGCCCACACGCGATCGGCTCGTCGCCGTCAAAGTCTTTCGGCTCGACATCACCCCAGAACAAGCGAGGGTGCTCGCCGACGAGCTGGCAAAAGCCACCGAGGCTGGCCTCTTTCACTCCTCAATCGTTGAACCCGTGGCCGCCGGGATAGAGGGCACTGTCGCGTATCGCGCCGAAGAGTATGTGGCGGCTGAGTCGCTCGATGTTGCGATGCGGCACTACGCGCCGGCGTCGCTCGACAAGGCCCTGCCGTTCATCAGCCAGCTTGCCGCAGCGATTGACTTCGCCAGGGCGGCGGGCGTCGGCCACGGAGCGTTGCATCCCCGAGACATCTTTGTTACGCCGGACGAAGCGCGCGCAACGGGCTTTGGGGTCGTCGACGCACTCGATCGTCTCGGGCATCGCGCGCCGGTGCGCCGCCCCTACAGTCCGCCCGAGCGGATCGCGGGAGAGCCGTGGGGCATCACTGCTGACGTGTTCTCGCTTGCCGTCATCGCCTTCGAGCTGTTGACCGGCCGGAGGCCGTCGGGCGTCGGCGAGCAGATGGGCCCGTTGATGGGCGCGACGCTCGGTTCGCATGCGGACGCGATTCGCGACGTGCTGATCAAGGCGATGCATGAGAATCCGGCGGACCGCTATGCCAGCGCTGGTACGTTCGCGACTGCATTGACGCAAGCCGCCGGCCTCGAGTCGTCAGCGCCGGCCGTCGCCGCTATTGCACCTGAAGCCACGGCACCAGCGCTTGTCGAGTCCGGGGCGACAACGTTGCCGTCAGGTGAGCCTGACATACATGTCGAGGCTGAAGCACGCGCGCTGGAGGATTTCGCCGCCGAGCCGATCGAGCCGTTGCCAGGCGAGTCGGCGCGCGAAGTCGCGCGCAAGGTGATCGCGGCGCGGAAGCGCCAGAGCCGGGAGCGCCAGCATTTGGAAGCAGCGCAGACGCGCGAGCCTGAACCGCCACCAGTTCCGGAGCCGATCGTTCCTGAAGCGATCGTCCCTGCGGCCGTCGCGCCGCTCGAGACTGCATCGGAGCCAGTAGTGTCGGAAGAGGCCGCTTCGGAACCGATCGTTTCTGAACCAATCGTTTCTGAACCAATTGTCTCGGAGTCCATCGTTGCTGAACCGATCGCTCTCGAATCGGTTGCTCCTGAGCCCGTTGCGCCGGCTGAAGAACCCGCTGAAGAACTTCCCGCGTTCGAGCGGCCCGCGGCCGCGGCCGGCATTCGCGAATTTGCGCCGCGAGAGGCGGAGCCTGTCCTACGAGACACCAGCGACCGCGTCATCGGGGTCGATGAGTTTCGTCTCCGTGAGGTGACGCCATTGCGCGCGGAGCGCCCGCGACATCGCTCGCACGATCGCATCGTGCCGGAGCGCACGATCGTTCCCGCCGCGAGTCCCGTGGGATCGATCCTCGATCGCGGCGACACAGGTGTGCATCACGTGCCGCACGAGGAGCCGCATGCGGGTCGCTCCCGCATCGCCATGCTGCCCCTGGCGATGATGCTGATTCCCGGACTCGTGGTCGCTTACATTGCCGGCTATGTTGTTGGTAGCCGCGACTCACGGGCTGAGCAAACAGCCGCTGTGCAAAGCGCGCCGCCACCGGCATCCGGTGCGCTCACCACGCCTGGTACTTCCGGGCAGACGCCGCCCAAAGATTTCAGCGAGGCGGCCGTCGCGGCGACGTCCCCGCCCAAGGTGCCGTCCGAACCGGTGGCCGAGAAACCAGTATCTGCGGCGGCTCCGGCGACTCCTGCGCCCAAAACAGGCCAGATCGTCGTGACCTCGACTCCCTCCAAGGCGAGCGTCACGATCGACGGCAACTGGTCCGGCCGTACGCCGCTCACGCTCAATCGTCCCTTTGGTAACTACGTCGTCCGCGTCGTCGAAAAGGGGTACGACGTCGCGCGGCAGGAGGTCCAGCTTTCGGCGAAAACGCCAAAGAAAACGATGGACGTGACGCTGCGCGCCTCGCGTCCGGCGGGCGGCCTTGCCGCACCTGCGGCGGCCAAGCCGGCTGAGACGCCTAAGGGTGTCACGACAGGGGAGATCTTCGTGGACTCGCGTCCGCAGGGGGCGCGAGTGCTCATCGATGGCAAGCTTCAGGGTGTCACGCCACTGCGCCTCACCAATCAGGCCGTCGGCTCGTACTCGGTCCGACTCGAGCTGACCGACCATCAGCCCTGGACATCTACGGCGCGCGTCACGCCCGGCAGCGTCGCCCGCGTCACGGGGTCGCTCGAACAGATTCGATGACACGCTCTCGGCGGGCTCCTTCGGAGCACCACGAGAGGCATACTGGAGCAACGCACCACACGACATGAAAGCTACACTCGCGCTCGAAAACGGGAACTACTACGAAGGGGACGCGGCCGGCGCAACCGGACGAACCGGCGGTGAGGTGGTCTTCAACACGGCCATGACCGGTTACCAGGAAGTGTTGACCGATCCGTCGTATGCCGGGCAGATCGTGACGATGACGTCGCCTGAGATCGGCAACTATGGAATTGCCGATGAGGACGGCGAATCGCGGGCGCCGAAAGTGGCCGGCTTCATCATTCGCAATCCATCGCCGATCGCGAGCAACTGGCGCGCCGACAGCACGCTTCGCGACTATCTCGTGCGTCACAACATCGTCGCCATTTCCGACATCGACACGCGCGCGCTCACGCGGCTGCTTCGTTCGAGCGGTGTCATGCGCGGGATCATTGCGACCGGCGACGAGGATCCGCGAGAGCTGGTCGAAGCCGCGCGGGCGCTGCCGCAAATGGAAGGATCCGATCTCGTTCGGACCGTGACGTGCGATGCACCATTCGATTGGGTGCCGGACGACAGTCCCTCGGACGAATTCGCGCCCGAGCCGCAGCGCCGTTCGGGCCGTCCGCTTCGCGTCGCGGCGTACGACTACGGCATGAAGTGGAACATCCTCCGGCGTTTTTCAGCGCACGGCTGTGACGTGCGTGTGTATCCGGCGACGGCGCCGGCAGAGGATCTCCTCGCGACCAACCCTGACGGCGTGTTTCTCAGCAACGGTCCGGGCGACCCGGCGGTGCTCGACTACGCGGTGACCAATGCGAAGGAACTGATCAAGGCGGACGTGCCGACGTTTGGCATCTGCCTGGGGCACCAGGTTCTCTCGCTGGCGCTCGGCGCGCAGACCTACAAACTGAAATTCGGGCACCGCGGCGCGAATCACCCCGTCAAGGAACTACAGACCGGCAAGATCGAGATCACGTCGCAAAACCACGGGTTTGCGGTGGATCCGAAGACGGTGCCTTCAGATGTGCGCGTGACCCACATCAATCTGTACGATCAGACGATCGAGGGACTCCGTCACGAGACCAAGCCGGTGTTCTGCGTCCAGTACCATCCGGAGGCCGCACCAGGCCCGCACGACGCCGATTACTTGTTCCGCCAGTTTCTCGACGAGATGGAGCGACGAGCCTGAGCCCCCTGAGCGTCCTGAGCCAGACAAGAATCCACATACATGCCCAAACGTACAGACATCAAGCGCGTACTCGTCATCGGGTCGGGTCCGATCGTCATCGGCCAGGCGTGTGAGTTCGACTACTCGGGCACGCAGGCGTGCAAAGCCTTGCGCGACGAAGGACTCGAGGTGGTGCTCGTCAACAGCAACCCGGCCACGATCATGACCGATCCCGAGATCGCGGATCGGACGTACGTCGAACCGCTCACGCCCGAGGTGCTGGCGACAATCATCGAGCGCGAACGGCCGGATGCGGTGCTGCCCACCGTCGGCGGACAGACGGCGCTGAACCTCGCCGTCGCCCTCGGCGAGAACGGCACGCTCGACAAGTTTGGCGTGGAGCTGATCGGCGCCTCGGTCAAGGCGATCAAAGTTGCCGAAGATCGGCTGCTCTTTCGCGATGCCATGCGGGAGATTGGCGCGGACGTGCCGAACAGCCGCTACGTCAAATCCATTGAGGAAGCGCTTGTTGCGGCAGAGGAGCTGGGCTTTCCCATCATCATCCGGCCGTCCTTCACGCTCGGCGGCGTTGGCGGCGGCATTGCCTACAACATCGAGGAGTTCCGTGAGCTGGCAGGCCGCGGCCTCGACTTCAGTCCCGTCCACGAAATCCTGCTCGAAGAATCAGTGATCGGCTGGAAGGAGTTCGAGCTCGAGGTCATGCGCGACCGGGCCGACAACTTCGTCGTGATCTGTTCGATCGAGAACGTCGACCCGATGGGCGTGCATACCGGCGACAGCATTACGGTTGCACCAGCGTTGACGCTCACCGATCGCGAATATCAGCGGATGCGCGATCTTGGACGACGGATTATTCGGCGCGTTGGCGTGGAGACGGGCGGATCCAACATCCAGTTTGCGATCAATCCAGCCAACGGCCGGATCATCGTCATCGAAATGAACCCGCGCGTGTCGCGTTCGTCGGCGCTCGCGTCGAAGGCGACGGGGTTCCCGATTGCGAAGATTGCGGCGAAGCTGGCATTGGGTTACACGCTCGATGAGATCCCGAACGACATCACGCGCCTGACGCCCGCATCGTTCGAGCCGACCATCGACTACATCGTCGTCAAAGTGCCGCGATGGGCGTTCGAGAAGTTCCCACGAGCAGACCGGACGCTGACGACGCAGATGAAGTCGGTCGGAGAGGTGATGGCGATCGGGCGGACCTTCAAGGAAGCGTTCATGAAGGCGTTCCGCTCGCTCGAGCTAGGCGCGAGCGGTTCGCTGATCATGCAACCGGGCTCTCGGCCGTCCGACGATCCGGCGACTGAGGAAGACGAAGGCGCCCTACAGCGCGAGCTGAGCACGCCGACCGATCGCCGCATGTGGGCGGTGTTCCGCGCGCTCGAGCGCGGTTGGTCGGTGGAGCAGCTCTATGAGCTCACCAAGATCGATCCCTGGTTCCTGACGCAGTTCTCGCAGATCGTCGAGCTGTGCCGCTCGGCCAATCTGGTCGGGCTGCGTGGAATGTCCGCGGATCTGCTGCGCACGCTGAAGCGCGCCGGGCTTGGCGACAGCGATCTTGGCGCGATTCTCGGCGCCGACGCGGAAGCGGTGGCGAGTTTGCGCCGGGAGCACAGCCTGGGACCCGCTTACAAGCGCATTGATACGTGCGCCGCGGAGTTCGAGTCCTTCACGCCTTACCTGTACGGCACGTTCGAAGAGGAGTGCGAGGCAGCGCCCACGCCGCGGCGCAAGGTCGTGATCCTCGGCAGCGGCCCCAACCGGATTGGCCAGGGGCTCGAGTTCGACTATTGCTGCTGCCACGCCGCCTTTGCGCTGCGCGACGAAGGTTTCGAGACCGTCATGATCAACTGCAATCCTGAGACGGTTTCGACCGACTACGACACGGTCGATCGACTGTATTTCGAGCCGCTGACCTTCGAGGACGTGTCCGCCATCATCGCTCGCGAAGAGCAGGGCGGCGGCGACGTCTCCTGCGTCGTGCAGTACGGCGGGCAGACACCGCTCAAGCTGGCGCTGTCGCTGCAGGACGCCGGCATCAAGATCCTCGGGACCTCACCTGATTCGATCGATCTTGCCGAGGATCGCGAGCGCTTCGCCCAACTCCTGTGGGATCTCGGGATTCCGCAGGCGCCGAGCGGCACGGCGACGAGCGTGTCCGAGGCCCGCGACGTCGCGGCCAAGATCGGGTTCCCGCTTGTCGTGCGCCCGTCCTACGTGTTGGGCGGCCGGGCAATGGCGATCGTCTACGACGTCGCCACGTTGGACCGCTACATGAACAACGCGGTAGCCGCCTCGCCCGGGCATCCGATCCTCATCGACAAGTTCCTCGAGGACGCGTTCGAGCTCGACGTCGATGCTGTCGCTGATGCCACCGGCGCCGTCGTCATCGGCGGCATCATGGAGCACATTGAGGAAGCTGGGATTCACTCCGGCGACAGCTCCTGCGTCGTGCCGCCCTACCTGGTCGCGCCGCGGCACGTCACGCAGATTCGCGACTACACACGTCGAATTGCGCGAGCGCTCAAGGTCGTCGGGCTGATGAACGCGCAGTTTGCGATCAAGGACGACACCGTCTACGTGCTCGAAGTGAATCCCCGTGCGTCGCGGACGGTGCCGTACCTGTCCAAGGCGACGGGCGTGCCGCTCGCGAAGGTTGCGGCGCGCGTGATGATCGGCCGGACGCTTGCCGAACAGAACTTGACGCAAGACCTCGACGTCGCCGGCGTGTTCGTCAAGACGCCGGTGTTCCCGTTCGTGCGGTTTCCCGGAGTCGATACGATTCTCGGTCCCGAGATGAAATCGACCGGTGAAGTGATGGGCGGTGCGCCGACGTTCGGGATGGCGTTCGCGAAGGCGCAGATTGCCGCTGGCGTCCGGCTTCCGTCCGAGGGCGCGGCGTTCATTTCGGTGAACAACTACGACAAGCCGGGCGTCGTGCCGATCGCGCGCGACCTGAAGGCCGCCGGGTTCAAGTTGATTGCGACCAGGGGGACCGCCAACTTCCTCCGCGCGCACGGCCTCGACGCGGAGATCGTGTTCAAGGTGAACGAGGGCCGGCCGCACGTTGGCGACGAGATCCTGAACAATCGCGTTCAGCTCGTCATCAATACTCCACTCGGACGCGAGTCGTTCTTCGACGATCGCACCGTTCGTCGGATTGCGATGATGCACAGCGTTCCCTGCATCACGACGCTGACCGGCGCCGCCGCGGCGGTGAACGCAATTCGCGCGATGAACAGCGAAGGCCTCACTGTCCGGGCGCTGCAGGAGTACCACGCAGAAACTGCCACCGGAAAGGCGTAGCCGGCGCGCGCTTTCTGCGCGCCTGCTCCTGCGATCCTTTCGATTACTTCAATAATCAGCAGGCGCGTGGCCTTGCATTCGGCCACGCATGCCGCTGCCCGCGCTCCTCGTCGCCGTTCCCCTCACCATTGGTTGCGCGGGGGGACTGCTGGTTGCGCATCCTGACTCGTTCATCGCGGTAGCAACTGCGGCTGGCGCGGTGCTCGCGCTCCTTGCGGCGACGGGGGCCATCGGACTCGACGATGGCTGCATGTGCGTCGCGTCCGTCCTCGCCGGCTCACTCCTCGCTGGTGTTTCTCTCGGCCAGACGTCGGCATCGCACGCGTATCGTTCGCCAATCGAGGCCTGGTTCTCGCGCGATGAACCAGCGTCGCGCGTGCCGGTGACGATCCGTGGTGTTCTCAAAGAAGACGCTGTGCGCACGCCCGCCGGTGTCTCGTTGCTGCTGGATGTGACGAGCGTGGCGGATGTCGAGGAGGGTGCGCTTGGCGGCGTTCGGCTGAACGTCGCCGGCACGATGGCCGGCTCGATGGTGGCCGAATGGCGTGCGGG
>Ga0114129_10008288_pt1 | contig 14824 bp, 13 predicted proteins | sample RhiMetdeltSRZDD1_FD_80071 | JGI IMG/M metagenome (GOLD analysis project Ga0114129, IMG submission 80071) | Populus rhizosphere microbial communities from Tennessee, USA - Rhizosphere MetaG P. deltoides SRZDD1 (version 2) (version 2) | ecosystem: Host-associated > Plants > Roots > Rhizosphere >...
AAGAGGGAGCCCTCGCCGGTCGCCTGGCCGGGGACGCCGGCGGCGCGGAACGCCTCGCCGAGACGCACACGCAGCCGCACGCCGAGCGCATCCAGTCGATCGAACTCCGCCGGCGTCATCGCGCGCATCGTCGCCAGCCCCCCGGTCATGCTGATCGGGTTGGCGCTGAACGTCCCCCCGGAGGCGATTCGGGCCCCCCGGGTTCCCGGGTCGAACACCTCCATCACCTCGGCGCGACCGCCCGTGGCGCCGATGGGGAACCCGCCGCCGATGATCTTGCCGAAGGCGGTCAGGTCCGGGTCCCCGCCGTAGCGGCCCTGGGCGCCGTGGTAGCCGACGCGGAACGAGATGACCTCGTCGAAGACGAGGAGGATCCCGTGCTGCCGGGTGAGCTGCCGGAGGAAGGCGAGGAACCCGTCCGCGGGCGGGATGAACCCCATGCGATTCGACAGGGGGTCCACGAGCACCGCTGCCAGTTCGGAAGCGTGGCGCGTCACGAGCCGCTCGCAGGCGTCGGGATCGTTCCAGGGCAGCACCAGCGTCTCGAGCACGCGGTGCTTAGGCACGCCGCCCGAGGAGGGCACGCTGGCCGGCGCGTCGTCCGGCCCCCAGTCGTCGGGCCGCGAGCTGTAGCTCACCTGGACGTCGTCGTAGTAGCCGTGGTACGCCCCTTCGAACTTGGCGATACGGTCCCGGCCCGTGTAGGCCCGCGCCGCCTTGATGGCCATCATCACTGCCTCGGTGCCGGAGTTGCCGAAGCGGACTCGCTCGAGACCCGGCACGCGTTCGACGAGGAGCTCCGCGAGGGCGACCTCCTCGGGTGTCGACGCCGCGAACGCCGTGCCGCGGGCGAGCTGTCGGCTCACGGCGTCGACGAGCGGCGGAAAGGCGTGACCGTGGATCAGCGCCGTGAAGTTGTTGATCGCGTCGAGCCGCTCGACCCCGTCCACGTCGGTCACGCGGCAGCCGCGCCCTTCAGCCAGGTAGAAGGGGTGCGGGCGGACGTGGAAGTTCGCCTTCGAGGTCCCGCCGGGGATGACTTGCCGCGCGCGCTCGAACAGGGCGCGGGAGTGCGACCGGGGGTCGTCGAACCGCGTGCTCATCCTACCCTCCATCCATCTGGCGGCCCGCCGCGGGTGGCGCCGGCCTGAGGCGTGGCCGGCAGCGGGACCCGGGGCGAGATCACGATGCGATGCGGATGTCGAGCCAGCCGAGGGGCGTCACGGTCGCCCGCTCGCCTGTCCGCAGGAGCGCTGTGGTCGTCGCCGCCTCGACGATCGCGGGGCCCACAACCACCTGTCCCGGCGCCACCGCGCCGAGGTCGTAGACCGGCACCTCGCGCCAGCCGTCCAGGTAGACGCGCCGGCGGCCGCGGGGCGGCGCGGGCGGCCGCGCGGGGAGGGGGGGCTCCTCGGGCAGGGCCGGCAGCTCCCCCACCACCGCCAAGCGCGCGTTGACGAGGACGACCTCCTGATCCGGCGCCGCGTACGTGTAGAGCTCCTCGTGACGCTTGTGGAAGCGGGCGACGATCTCGGCCATCGCGTCGGGGGCCTCGAGGTCGACGTCCCCGAGCGGGACGTTGACCTCGAAGATCTGCTCGCCGTAGCGCATGTCGACCGCCCGCTGGACGCGCACCGGCCCCGAGAAGGCCTCGGCGAGGCGCCGCCGCCCCTCGTCCTCCATCGCCGCGAACACGTGGCGCAGCTGAGCCGCGCCGACCCGCCGCGCGTCGCCGATGTGGGTTCGCACCGTCTCGTACCGGAGGTCGGTGGCCAGCATCCCCCACGCCGAGAGGACGGCCGCGACCCGCGGCACGACGACCCGGCCGATCTCGAGCCGCCGGGCCACGTCGGTCACGTGGAGGGCCGCGGCCCCGCCGAAGGCGAAGAGAGCGAACCGCCGGGGATCGACCCCGCGCCGCACCGACACGACGCGGATGCCCTCGGCCATCACCGTGTTGATGACCCGGTGGATGCCTTCGGCCGCCGCCATCCGGTCGGTGTCGAGCCGCTCCGCGATCGCGTCCACGGCCCGTCGGGCCGCCGCGAGGTCGAGCTGCGTGCGGCCGCCCAGGAAGTTCCCGGGGTCCAGGTAGCCAAGGACCAGGTTCGCGTCCGTCACGGTCGCGGCCGTCCCGCCCTTGCCGTAGCACGCCGGGCCGGGTTCGGCGCCCGCGCTCTCCGGTCCGACCCGGAGGATGCCCCCCGCATCCACCCGCGCGATCGATCCGCCACCCGCGCCGATCGACACGATGTCGAGGCTCGGGAGCGCGACCTTCTGGCCGGCGACCGCCCGGTCCGGCGAGAGGTGGGCCTCGCCGTGCTCGATGAGCGAGATGTCGGTGCTCGTCCCGCCCATGTCGAAGGGGATCAGGTTGCCCTCCCCGAGGAGCCGCGCGCAGTAGCGGCTCCCCGCCACCCCGCCCGCGGGTCCGGACAGGACCGCCCCGGCCGCGAGCCGCACGGAGTCTGCCACCGGAGCGACGCCCCCGTGGGACTGCATGATGAGCACCGGACCCGTGTAGCCCGTTCGGGCCAAGCGCTCGGCCAGGCGCGAGAGGTAGCGCGAGAGCGCGGGGCCGACATAGGCGTTGACGACGGTCGTACAGACGCGCTCGTACTCCTTGATCTGCGGCAGGACTTCCGAGGACAGCGAGACGTAAGCGCCCGGAAGCGCCCGGCGCAGCGCTCGCTCGGTCGCCCGCTCGTGCCGCGCGTCCCGGTAGGCGTGAAGGTAGCAGACGGCCACCGCTTCGACGCCGGCGCGCCGGAGGTCGGCGATGGCCCGATCCAGAGCCCGGCGGTCGAGCGCCGTCTCCACGCGGCCGTCGGGGCGGAGGCGCTCGCGGACGCCGAGCCGCCGCGCGCGGGGGACCAGGGGCTCCGGCGGTGGCATGCGGAGGTTGTACCGATCGTCCTTGAGCCCCTCCCGCATCTCGATCACGTCGCGGTGCCCGGCGGTGGTGAGAAGCCCGACGCGCGCGCCCCTGCGCTCGAGGAGGGCGTTGGTCGCGACCGTCGTCCCGTGGACGATCCGCTCGGTGTCGCGGAGGAGGGTCGCCCGATCGCACCCGAGCGCCTCGGCGAGGAGGTCGAGGCCCTCCATGACGCCGAGGGACTGGTCCTGCGGAGTCGACGCCGCCTTCGCGAGGCTCACGCGCCCGCGCTCGTCCACGGCGACCAGATCGGTGAAAGTGCCGCCGACGTCGATCCCGATGCGGTACACGGTCAGCGGACCTTCCGCGTGGCGACCGCTCGGCGCGACCGCACCGTCCCGCGCGCGGGTGGTGCGGGCGCGGCCCCGATGCGCCGAGGCGGGGGGTCCCCCACACCGGGCGGCGGTCGCCGAGGCGCACGGGGCCGCGCTGGCGACAGGACCCGCGCTCGCGGGCGGCGGGGCGCCGACGCGCCGGGACCATGCGTCACGAAGCCGTTCTCCCGGTCGTAGGCGCGGGCCTCGGCCGCCCGCTGGCGCGGATCGCCGTAGCCGCCCCCGCCGCCCGACTCGACCAGGAACACGTCCCCCGGCCGCACGACCACGCCGACCTCCTTCGTCCGGAGGACCCGGTCGCGCCGCCCGCGGGAGCGCAGGCGGTAGCGATGCGGCAGGCCGTCCTGCCCGCCGAGGATCCCGTACGGGGCGTGGCGGGTCCCGTCGCCGGCCGTGTTCGCGCGGGCCGGCTCGGCGATCTCCGCGTGAAGCTCGAGGATGGACCCCGGTCCGCCCCGGTAGCGCCCGTCCCCGCCCGAATCCGGGCGGAACTCGTGCCGCGCGAAGAACAAGGGGAACCGCACCTCGGTCACCTCGACGCTCCCGAACTTGATGCCCCCAGCGGCCTGGCCCTCCCCCGCGGTCGGCCAGCCGTCACCCACCGGGGACGCGCCACCGCCCGGCCGCGCATGAAACATGTGCCAGATGAACGGCCGGCCGCTCCGCGGGTCCTTGCCCTGGATCGCGATGCGGAAGCGCCGCCCCCAGCCCGCCAAGACGCGCGTCGGGCAGGCGGGCGCCAGCGCCTTGATCACCGACTCGGCGATCTCCTGGGCGCAGTGATTCGTACAGAGGGTGAGGGGCGCCGGAGGGTTCGCCCACACCACCGTGCCGGCCTTGGCGATCACCGTGAGCGGGCGGAACGTCCCGTCGTTCTTCGGCGTCTCGGGGTCGATCAGGTACGCGAGGGCCATGGCGACGGCCGAGCGCATGTTCGGGTAGGACGAGTTCACGAAGCCGATCACCTGGGGATGGGAATCGCTGAGATCGACCGTAAGGTCGGTCCCGCGCTTGGTCACCTTCGCGCGGATGTAGATGTCCCGGAAGGCGTGGCCGTCGTCGTCCAGGACCGCCTCGCCCCGGTACACCCCGTCCTTCCACGCGGCGATGCAGGCGCGCGCCTGGCGCTCGGCGCCGTCGAGGATCGCGTCGATCGCGGGCCCGACGGTCGGGGCCCCGTACTCCTCGAGGAGCGCGAGGAGCCGACGCTCGCCCACCCGCGCCGATCCGATCATCGCTGCCAGATCCCCCTGGAAGTCGCGCGGGTGGCGGACGTTCGTCGCGATCATCTTCAGGACATCGTCCCGCACGACCCCCGTCTCGTACAGGCGGAGCGGCGTGATGCGGAGCCCTTCCTGCCAGATCTCCGTCGCCCCGGGATTGTAGGCGCCGTGGGTCGCGCCGCCGATGTCGCTCTGGTGGGAGCGGTTGATCGACCAGAAGACGAGCCGGTTGTCGCGGAAGACCGGGACGAAGGCGGTGAGGTCGGGCAAGTGGTTGTTGCCGTGGTAGGGGTCGTTCAGGAGATAGACATCGCCGGGCCGGACACGCTCCCCGAAGAACTCCTGGACGGATCGGACGGCCCAGGGAATCGCCCCCACGTGGATCGGCACGTGCTCGGCCTGGGCCACGAGCCGGCCCTCGGCGTCGCAGAGCGCCGTGGAGAAGTCCCGGCTCGAGTTGAGGATCTGGGAGTACGAGGTGCGGAGCATCGCCTCGCCCATCTCCTGCACGATGGCCTCGAGCCGGTGCTGGATGACCGAAACGGTGATCGGATCGACGCGCTCACCCACGGTGATGGCCTCCTTCGCGGCATTCCACGTGCGGCTCACGCCTGCGCGCCCCATCTTACTCGACCGGCCCGGACGCGCCCAGGGGGCGCTCACCCGAAAACGCGGCCTCCGGAACCCCCTTTGCTACAATCCGCCCGGCGCCCTTCGCGGTGATAGGGCTGGAGGGAGTCCGTCGTGCAGCTCACGCGTGGCGCGCTCGGCGCGTCGCTCACGGTGCTGGGCCTCACCGTCGGTTGCGCCCCGCTCGTCCCCGCCCCGGGAGCGGGTGCGCCGGCGGCCGGCCCGGACGCGGCCATCTGGGTGTACGGCGCCCATCGCTGGACGCCTGACGAGCGGGAGACGCACCTGGCGCACTTCGCGACGATTGCCCGACGGCTCTACTTGAGCGTCGAGGACGGGCCGCGCCTGCTCGTCGACGAACCGGACGGCGCCCCGCGCCTGGGCGAGCTCCTCGACCGGGCGACCGGGCACTTCAGGCTCGCCGTCGAGGCGATGCTGCTGCAAGATCCCTCCTGGGTCTCCGACCCCGTGGGCGCCGTCGAGCGCGTCGCGCGCGTCGTCGCGTTCCACGCCGAGCGGCGGGCGAGCGGGCGGCCCGGGTTCACCGGCTTCCACTTCGATGCCGAGCCCCACTCCGACGAGGCCTGGGCCTGCGCCTCGGCCGGCGAGCGGGCGGCGACTCTCCGGAGCCTGCAGGAGATCTTCCGCCGGGCGAGGGCGGCCGCGCGGGCGGGAGCCCCGGCGCCGGCGCCCAGGCTGAGCGCCGCGCTGCCGTGGTGGCTCGGGCCTCTCTCGGTCGAGGTGCCGAACGCCGCGCCGGCCGAGTGGCTCCGCGAGCTGGACGAGGTCGTCCTCATGGTCTACGGCGATCCCGGAGGTCCCCTGGTCGGTGAATCGGGGACCGCGGTCTTGCGCCGCCTCGACGACGCGCGGCTGTGGCGGAACCTCCCGCCGAGCCGTGGGCTCCGCGTCGGCCTGGCGACCTTCGAGCACAAGGACGCCACCGCGCTGCGCGCCACCATCGCCGAGGTCACCGCCCGCCTTGGTGCGAGGCCGGGCGAGGCCTGAGCCGCGGCTGAGGGATGAAACGCATGCCGCCCCCCGAGCCGGACATCGAGCCGCTCACCCGAGCCCAACGGCAGATCGAGGCGCTGGAGGCTGCGATGCGTGCGCTGGGGGCCACCGGCGACGTCGGCCCGGCCCTCGGCCGGATCGCCGCCGCGGCTCTGGAGCTGGCGGGGGCGGACCTCGCGTACGTGACCACGCACGACCCGGTGAGCGGCGTCCCCCGGGTCCTCGCGCGTGCTGGATCCGAGGGCTCGGCGCCGCCGAGTGCCGATGCCGCGCCCGTCGCGGGGGGTGAGGCCAGCCTCCCCGTGGTGGTCGAGGCGGAGGTGGTGGGCCAGCTCGCGGTGGCTTGGCCGCGCGGACGACCCGCCGGCGAGGTGGACATGGAGGGGCTGGGCCGGCTCGCGAGCCTCGCCGCGCTCGCCATTCGGCACCGACGCCTGGCGACGGCGCTGGCGGGCAGCCGGGACTCCGGCAGTGCCCGTGCCGAGGACCTCGTTCGCGTGGCAGGTCAGCTCCGGCGCATCGTCGACGCCGCCAAGGACGGCATCCTGACTACGGACGGGGGTGGGCTGATCACCTCGGCCAACCCCGCGGCGGAGGCGCTGTTCGGTTACCCCGGGGGGGTGCTCTTCGGGCGACCCGTCGCGGTCGTTCTGCCGGGGCTGCAGCTCGGTGGCACCTCCGCGGTCCGGGGGGCGACAGGCGCCGAACTCGAAGGCGTCCGCCAGGACGGCTCGCGGTTCCCCGCCGAGCTGTCGGTCAGCGCCGTGACCTCCGACGGCGGCCGCGCGTTCGTCGTGATCGTGCGGGACGTGACCGAGCGGCGGGCCGTCGAGCGGATGAAGGACGAGTTCGTGGCGACGGTCTCGCACGAGCTCCGGACCCCGCTGACGGCGCTCCGCGGCCACGTGGAGCTGGTCCTCGACGGCGACGCTGGTCCGGTGACCGAGCTCCAGCGGCGCTTCCTCGAGGTGGCGACCCAGAGCGCGGACCGGCTGGGCGCCTTGATCAACGACCTCCTCGACGTCGCGAAGATCGAGGCCGGGCGGATCCAGCTCCGCAAGGAGCTGGTCGACCTCCGCGCCGTCCTCCGCGACGTGTCGGCCACGTTCGGGATGGAGGCCACGCGCCACGGCCTCGCCTTCCAGGAAGAGCTGGTTGAGCTGCCCCGGGTCGTGGGCGACCGGGACCGCCTCATCCAGGTGTTCGGCAACCTGATCTCGAACGCGATCAAGTACACGCCGGCCGGTGTGGTGGGGATCAGCGCCCGCCCGACGTACGGTGCCGTCGAGGTCCTGGTCCACGACACCGGTGTCGGCATGACCGCGGAGGAGCAGCGCCAGCTCTTCACGAAGTTCTTCCGGAGCCGCGACCGGACGGGACCCGACCCGGGCGGGACTGGCCTCGGTCTGGTGATCGCGAAGGGGATCGTGGAGGGGCATGGCGGGACCCTGTCCGTGGAGAGCGAGCCGGGGGTGGGCACGCGCTTCCGCGTCGCGCTCCCCGCCGTCGGTGGCCCGACCGGCGAGGGCGCCGAGCGCGACCGCCAGGCCGCGACTGTCCTCGTGGTGGACGACGAAGTCACCATCCGGGATCTGCTGCTGGAGTTTCTTCAGCTCTGGAACTATGGCGCGGTGCCGGCTCGGGACGGCGCCGAGGCGCTCGAACTGGCACGGCGCCTCAAGCCGGACCTCATCATCCTCGACGTCGGGATGCTGCCGATGAGCGGCCTCGATGTTCTGCGGCAGCTCAAGCAGGACCCCGCCACACGGGCCATCCCGGTGCTGCTGCACTCGGTGGCGGATGAGCCTGAGCAGTTGCTCGCGCTCGGCGCCGCCGACTTCCTGCGGAAGCCGGTCAGCGGCGCGCGGCTCCGCGAGGCGGTCCTCCACGCGCTGGACCGGACGCCAGTTCCGGTGTTCGTCCTGGACGGCGACGACGCGCGACGGGACCGCGTCAGGCGGGCCCTCGAGGAGACCGGCCTCGACGTGAATCCGGGCCGGACCCTGGGCGAGGCCCTGGCGATTTCCTCGGCGCCCCCACCGGTCATCGTGCTCGGCCCGCGCCTCGCCGATGGGGAGTCCGCGCCCCTCCTCGCGCGATGGAGCGCCGACCCCGCGTTCCGCGAGGCGGCCGTGGTCCTCGTGGGTCCATGGCCGACGGAGAGCACCCAGGCCGGGCCCGGCTGCCACGTCGAGATCCTCCGGGGCCAGCGCGCCGGGGACGCGGCGGGTCGCGTGCGCACGCTCATCGCCAAGCGGCGGGGAGCGAAGCAGGATGGCGGTGATGGCTAGGATCCTCCTGGCGGAAGATGAGCAACAGATCGGCGACATGGTCGCCTTCAAGCTCGCCAATTCCGGTCACGACGTCGTCCGCGTCGCGGACGGTGAGGCGGTGCTGGCGGCCGCCGCGCGGGAGCGCCCCGATCTCATCATTCTCGATGTGATGATGCCGCTGCTGGACGGGTTCGCGGTCCTCGGACGCCTGAAGGCCGACGCCGACCTGCGCACGATCCCGGTGATCATGCTGACCGCCCGCGGCCAGGAGCGGGACATCCTGTCGGGGCTCCAGGGGGGCGCCACCGACTACGTCGTCAAGCCCTTCAGCCTCAAGGAGCTGCTCGCGCGCGTGGATGTGGTGCTCCGGCGCCGCTGACCGGGCGGCGCGCCGGGGCCACGCCGGCGCCATCGCGTTCGCGGGCACGCGCCGCACGCTGGACAGTCGCCGGACCGTCTGGTAAGGTGACGAGCGCTTCAGGCGGTCCTCCCGCCCGGTGGACAGGTAGCTCAGTTGGTAGAGCACGGGACTGAAAATCCCGGTGTCGGGAGTTCAATTCTCCCCCTGTCCACCATTTTTCTCCGGGAGTTACGAACCAGCGGCGCGCTGTCACCGGCGCTACTTTGCCCCAACTTTGTCCGACCGCGATCGGGTCGCCGCGATCGCTACGACCACTCGCGCCACGGTGTCGCCGTCGCGACAGTTCGCCCGTGAGGCCCCGCTGTGGCAGTCCCCTTGCACGATACCTGGGTTGAGGCGCCAGCCCGGTCGGCTCGTCGCCGCGTTTGGGCTCGCAGCGTGCCGGGCTCGACTCGTGGTGTGGGGCGAATGGATTCTCATCGTTCCGGCTTGCTCCTTAGACTTCTTGGGGGTTAAGGGATCATGATGCGCCGGGCATGCTTCGCAACGGTCCTTCTTCTGATGGCGCCGTTCCTCGCAATCGAAAGGCTCGCCGTCGCTCAAGACACGGCGCCCTCTCCAGGGGATCACGCCTCACCGCCGCCGGAGTCGGTGATGGCGTCCCTGCAGCGCATCGTCGACTGGTATGAAGATGTCCGGATCGTGATGCAGTCGGCCAAAGGCGTCCTGGACACCGAACTAGCCCACGGCGAGGTACAGACCGCGCAGCGCGCGGTGCAGCGCGCGTTCGACGTGGCCCGTGCTCGCGCGGCGATCCTCGCGCAGGAAGATCGAGCCCATAGCCCCGGGACGCCGCCTCGGAGTCGCCGAGCGGAGAGACGGGCGCAGCTCCAGGCCGCCGTCGAGCAGGCCGAGCGCGACATCGCCCGACTCCGCGCTCGCGTTCGCACCGCACCAGCCGCGACGCGGCAAGCCCTCGAGCATGAACTGGCCGCGGCGAGCAACCAACGCGAGTTGGGCCGCGTCCAGCTCGACTTCCTCACAAAGCTCGACCAATTCGACTCGGCCGGTGAAGAGGTCGATCTCCCGTCTCAGATTCAGGCTCTGCAGGATGCCGTCCCCGAGCTGCGCTCATCCGGTGCTGCGCCGACGGTCGTGGCGGCGGCCCCGAGTGCGGGCTCGCCGTCCGGCGTATGGGCGCTGATCTATCGTCTCCTCGCACTGCAACGCAGCCGCAGCGAGCTCCGGGAACTAACGCGCACGACGTCCAGGATCGTGCAGGACACGGACGCCGAGGTTCAGGCTGCGCGGCAGTCCATCCGCCCAGTGATGGCCCGCCTTCGCACTCTCGCCAAGGACCCGGCCGCAAACGGGACGGACTTGGTCGCCGGCCAGAAGGAGTTCCACGACCTGCTCGAACGAGCCAAGCTGCTCGGAGCCGTCATGCTGCCGCTGCGCGAGGAATCGGCCCTCCTACACCGGTATGCGACCGATGTCCAGGGCTTGACGCGCGCAGTCGATGGAGAAATCGGGCAGGCGTTCCGAGGACTGGCCCTTGAGCTCGTCGGCGTCTGCATTGTACTCGCCGTCATCTTCGTCGGCTCGGTACTCTGGCGAGTCGCTGCGGTGCGGTACGTGACCAACGTCTACCACCGGCGTCTCCTCCTTACCGCCCGCCACGTGGTCGTCGTGACCGCCATCGTGCTGGTCCTGGTGTTCCGTTTCATGAGCGAGCTCACCGCGCTGGTGGCAGCCCTCGGATTTGTGGCGGCCGGGATCGCCTTCGCGCTCCAGAACGTGATCCTCGCCGTGGCCGGCTACTTTTCGATGGTGGCGCCGAACGGTATCCGCGTCGGCGACCGCGTGAGCCTCCAAGGGCCGTTCGGCTATGTGCACGGCGAGGTGATCGAGATCGGCGTGGTGCGGACGCGCCTGCAAGAGCTAGCTGGTGAGCCGCTCCGGCCCACGGGGCGGATCATGGTCTTTCCCAACTCCGTGGCGTTTACGGGCAGCTTCATCAAGCATCCGCCGCCGGAGTCTCGCCAGAGTTAGAGAGGAGCCTCGAGCGGAGCGGGAGATCTCGATGGCTCCTCCCGCGCCGCGGCCGTTACCCTACCGCGACGGCGGTCACCGAGGAGTCGAGGTCGTTGATCTTGTGGCTTCTGATGCTCGGCTCGCGACAACAGGTCGCACCCACGGCAGGTTGTCGTGGGTCAGGAGCCAGCACGGCGCGCCGCCGGCAAACCGGGGCGTGCTATTGGTACTCCGCCTGGCTTCCTGGCTTCTTTCCGACTTTGCCCGAACCATCGGCCATCACCGGTCGTCTTCTTTTTCCCCACTTGCCACGCCGCAGGAGGTCGTTCGCCGGTCCCGCTTGTGCGGCGATTGTGCCCACGCCGAGCGCGTGGGCGTATTCCCCCGTAGCGGAGCTCATCTGGTCCTCGGCGCCCTCACCTCCAGCACAGCATTGCGCGTCGCCTCACCAGCCCTCACGCCGAGCCTGTCGTGCCATCTCCGCACCGGATATGACGTCGCGAAACATATCAACGCGCAGCGGGCACGGGAGCGCGTTCGTCTCAACATACTGACAGTCGATCTGGTTGCACTGCACGAAGTAGTCTGGCGTCGCCCGGGTCAATCCGGCGGGACGTGTCAGCCGAATGAGGACCGACTCAGACACGGTGGTGCACCAGAAGTCACGCGCTCGCGGGAAACGCATCAGAGGCTCCTCTGCCCTGGAACAGGCACGACATTGCTTTCAGCCGTCCGCGGACGTCGCCTCGGCACTCCGTTTACGGGGGTCGGTCGGGGTCGGCAGCGTTCGAACTCTTAGGCCACTCTCTTCGACCGACACGCCTTGCACGTGCGTCGGACCTTCGAGTCGCTCTCGAAAGCGCGGCCGCAGCTCAGGCAGACAAGGTGGCGAATGCCTTCGGGCCAGCGATTGACCGAGTCAGGAGATGCCCGGCATTCCGGGTGCACCATCTCCCCGTGACCGAGGATCCGGTATGCCCCGAGTAGCATCGGGTATGAGCAAACGGGACACGTCGATTTTGGCGCGGCCATAGATCGCTTCCCGTCCTAGGAAGACCGCTCCCATGCGGCACAGGTCTGGGCTACGCGACGTCCATCGCCAGCGGTCGAGCCGGCGTGGTCAATCGCATCCATCATGGGCGGGACTCCGGCGACTTGTCATCTGCTCGTGGTGTCCAGGCTCCCGACGCGTACTCGCGTAAGGCTTGCAACAGCACCCAGCGCAAAGTGGTGTTCTCGCTCACGGCGCGGCCACGCGCAGCTCGCTGGAGGGTCCGGGGAACACCGCGCACCAGATAGATGCCGCTGGTCGCCAGGCGAACCAACACGCGAGTTGTCACGGGACGACTTGCCCTCACGGACACGTTCATGGACAGTCCCATATCCGTTCCCTCCGCGCGAAGAACTCCGGGCCGTGAAGTGACGCGCGCTCGCCGCTCCGGGCCGCAGACGGAGACATGGAAGTGGACCGGCTCCTCGCGGGATGGAGACGGCACCGGACCTGCTACCCGCGGGTCGAGCTCGATCACTGCCGTACGCCGAGAACGTCAGGACCCGGCTGAATCTGGAAAACCTCGAGCGCCGTCGGATTGACGATGCGACTATCACGCGAATCCTGAGAGGCGCCCACGCACATCAGGCGGCTCGCCGCCATCGCTTCGCTCTCGCCACACCTAAAGAAGATGGATTGGCCTGGGAATTCAGTTGCCCGGCATCCGGTGCCGGCAGCCCACAGCCTCTGGCTCAATGGCTGACGGATTGCCGCCATCAGAGCACACGCGACAGGTCAAGTACTTCAGCTCGGGGCGGAAGTACCAATAGCGCACGTCGACCCGCCCTAGGTGGCTGTCGCAGTTGAGGTGGAAGAGAGGGTCAGCTGCCAGGGCGGCCTCGGCTTCGACCATCATCATGTCCCTGATCGCCACCGTGGGCCAGCGGCACACATCCCATTCGGCGGGGCGCGCCTGGGTAACCACTCCCGGGGCACCGAAGCCGGTGACCGTTTCGGTCTCCCATATCGTCTTCACGTCTCCACCTCGCTGCTGCGTCGATCTTGCCCACACCACCTCGGGTGTTCGCGGCAACCAGTCCGGCAGCCCTCACACCGGAGCGGCATCGCGATGTGTCGGAGGCATGCCCCTCGCGAGGTCGATCCGCCGACGTGTGCCGGTACTGTGTCTAGGCGATGACGGGCCAAATCTTGCGTTGTCCGATGATCAGGGTCGCCGCGCCGCCGAACGCGGCGATGGCCACCGCGACCATCCCCGCTTCCGGAGAGGTTCCCAGAACCCAAAAGATCGCGCTCCCCAACAGGCTCCCGACGAGACCGAGAACGATGTCCGTCCTCAGCCCGTAGCCTCCGCCCTTCATGACAAAGGCGGCCAGCCCGCCGGCCAACAGCCCCACCAGGACCCACGCCACGAACATAACGAGACTCATGATTCGTCCTCCTGCGTCGAGTTACGACTCTCCGCGGATGCTGTCTGTCTCGCTGTCTATCCCGTAGCGCGCTGGGCACACGGACGCTCCCGAGAAGGACGAGGGCTGTAGCGCCGCCGGACGGGGATGGAGCGGCCGGTACCCGCTTTGCTTGAGATCCTCGATGGCGCGCGTCACCGCGTTGGGATTGGCTCCCGAAGAATCGGCCAACTCCCAAATGCTCGGCAGCGCTGGGCTCCGCGGGAAGCCGCCACCCTCAATGACGTTCGTGCGGGGCGCCCCTACCGGCCGGCGGATCGAGGTCGGACTATGCGCGTTCAAGTGTAGATGCATCGGGATTCTCCACAACTGAAACTGTATCGCTATAATAGTACACTAGAACACACGGGTGTCAAGCCTAGAACCAGCTCGCGCCGCTCCTGACTGGTGTTCGGAGCCCATCGGGCCTGCTGGGTGGGCGCCAACGGTCAGCCGGCCATTCCCCGGCCGCCCTCGAACCCCGGGCTGACGAGCGCGCTGCCAGTTCCGGAATTGCTCATTGTACTAGTGTACTAGTTTAATGATACACTGAGGCGTTGGCCGACCGACTCGCCGCGCTCACCCACACCCGAAGAGGGAGGTTCCCGAACCATGGCCCACGTAACGAAGGCTCCAATGGCCCACGTAACGAAGACCACACTCCGCCCGCTTCATGACCGTCTCCTCGTCAAGCGTCTCGAGGAAGGGGACGAGAAGCACGGGAGCATCATCATCCCGGATACCGCCAAGGAGAAGCCCCAGGAGGGCAAGGTCGTCGCGGCTGGAAACGGCAAGGTGACCGAGGACGGCAAGAAGATAGCTCTCGACGTTAAGACGGGAGACCGGATCCTGTTCGGCAAGTACTCCGGCAGCGAGGTGAAGTTAAACGGCAAGGAGTACCTCATCATGAAGGAGGAGGACGTTCTCGGAATCCTCAGCGCGTGACCCTCGCGGCCTAGCCACGGTCACCCCATTCGTGCACATTCGGAAGGAAGGATAAGACTCATGGCCAAGCAACTCCTGTTCAATGAGGAAGGCCGCGCGGCGCTCCTGCGCGGGGTCAACATCATGGCGCACGCCGTCAAGGCCACATTGGGCCCCAAGGGACGCAACGTCGTCATCGACAAGAAGTTCGGCAGCCCGACCATCACCAAGGACGGCGTGACCGTCGCCAAGGAAGTCGAGCTAAAGAATCCCTACGAGAACATGGGCGCCCAGATGCTCAAGGAGGTGGCCTCGAAGACCTCCGACGTCGCGGGGGACGGCACCACGACCGCGACGCTGCTGGCCCAAGCGATCTTCCGTGAGGGCCTGAAGAACGTGACCGCCGGCGCCAACCCGATGGGCCTCAAGCGCGGCATCGAGCAGGCGGTCGAGAAGGTCGTCGACGAACTGAAGAACATGACCAAGTCGACCAAGGACAAGAAGGAGATCGCCCAGGTCGCGACGGTGGCGGCCAACAACGACAAGACGATCGGCAATCTGATCGCCGAGGCCATGGAGAAGGTCGGCAAGGACGGGGTCATCACCGTCGAAGAGGCCAAGGCGATGGAGACCACCCT
>Ga0114129_10008290_pt1 | contig 14823 bp, 10 predicted proteins | sample RhiMetdeltSRZDD1_FD_80071 | JGI IMG/M metagenome (GOLD analysis project Ga0114129, IMG submission 80071) | Populus rhizosphere microbial communities from Tennessee, USA - Rhizosphere MetaG P. deltoides SRZDD1 (version 2) (version 2) | ecosystem: Host-associated > Plants > Roots > Rhizosphere >...
CAGCGAAACGTCGAACGGCACGTTCGGGAACGACCACGCATTGCCGAGCGGCATCGACCCGAAACCCCACGCCTCCTTCCCGCCCTCGGTGCGCACGCGCACGTCGACGTTCAGCAGTGTGACATCGGCGACCGAGCGTCCGCCGAACATGTATGGAGCGCGATAGGTGAAGTCCTGGAAGGCGTGGCGGACCTCGGCGATGCGAATATCAGTGGGCTTGGCGGCGAACACGGCAGAGGCGCGGCCGAATATCGCTGATACCGGGGTCATCGCCGCCACCTTCATCAGGGCGCGGCGGGTGATTGGAGTGGGCACGGGGGAATTATAGAAAGGGAAAAGGGAGAAGGGAAAAGGGAGAAGATTCTCCCTTCTGCCTTCTGCCTTCTCCCTTGACCACCGTCAGTACCGGTAATGCTCCGGCTTATACGGCCCCTCCACCGGCACGCCGATGTACTCGGCCTGCTCCGGCCGCAGCCTGGTCAGCTTCACGCCCAGGTGACCGAGGTGCAGGCGCGCGACCTCTTCATCCAGGTGCTTCGGCAGGATGTAGACCTTCTTCTCGTACTTGTCGTTGTGCTGGTGCAGCTCGAGCTGCGCGATCACCTGGTTCGAGAACGAGGCCGACATCACGAAGCTCGGGTGACCGGTGGCGCAGCCGAGATTCATCAGCCGTCCTTCCGCCAGGACCATCACGCTGTGACCGTCCGGGAAGCGGAACTCGTCGTACTGCGGCTTGATGTTGATCCGCTCGATGCCCTTCACCTTCTTCAGGCCGGCCATGTCGATCTCGTTGTCGAAGTGGCCGATGTTGCCGACGATCGCCTTGTCCTTCATCCGCGCCATGTGATCGGCGGTGATGATGTTCAGGTTGCCGGTCGCGGTGATGAAGATATCGGCCGTCTCGATCACGTCGTCGATCGTCTTCACCTCGTAGCCTTCCATCGCCGCCTGCAGCGCGCAGATCGGGTCGATCTCGGTGACGATGACGCGGGCGCCCTGGCCGCGAAGCGCCTGGGCGCAGCCCTTGCCAACCTCGCCGAAGCCGAACACGACCGCGACCTTGCCGCCGAGCATGACGTCGGTGGCGCGGTTCAGGCCATCGATGACCGAGTGACGGCAGCCGTAGATGTTGTCGAACTTGCTCTTGGTGACCGAGTCGTTGACGTTGATCGCCGGGAACAGCAGCGTGCCGGCTTCCATCATCTGATAGAGCCGGTGCACGCCGGTCGTCGTCTCTTCGCTGACGCCCCGGAGGTTCGCAGCCACCTTGGTCCAGCGCGACGGGTTCTCCTTCAGCTCCTTCCGCAGCAGCTCGAGGATCACGCCCCACTCCTCGGGCTCGGAGTCGGCGTTGAAAGCGGGCACCTTTCCGGCCTTCTCGAACTCGACGCCCTTGTGCACGAGCAACGTCGCGTCGCCGCCGTCATCCACGATCTGGGTGGGCCCGGAGCCGTCCGGCCACATCAGCGCTTCGCTGGTGCACCACCAGTACTCCTCGAGCGTCTCGCCTTTCCACGCGAACACGGGAATGCCGCGCGGATTCTGGGGCGTGCCGCCGGTCTCAGGGCGGCCGACGACGACCGCGGCTGCCGCGTGATCCTGCGTCGAGAAGATATTGCACGACACCCAGCGGACGTCGGCGCCGAGATCGGCCAGGGTCTCGATGAGCACCGCGGTCTGGATGGTCATGTGGAGGCTGCCCATGACCTTCGCGCCGGCGAGCGGAGCCTTGTCCTTGTAGCGCGCGCGCAAGGCCATCAGGCCCGGCATCTCCTGTTCGGCTAACCGGATTTCCTTGCGGCCGAACTCGGCCAGCGACAGGTCACGGACCTTGTATGGCTCGCGACCGGCCTTGGCGGCCGCTTCGAACGCATGCATTTCACGAACTGCAGTACTCATTTCGAGCTACCTCTCTTTATAGATCCGAGGGGCTCCGCCCCTCGGACTCCCCTACGCCGTCGCTCGCGGGGGCCCCGTGCCCCGCTCCGCTCCGGCGGGGCGCGCCTGCGGCGCGCCTATCCAACCTACCGGGTCTTTTCCGGACCCTTGCGTGCCGTGGCCACGAACAGCGCCGGCCCCTTCGCGTCACCATCGGGCTCGAGCGACGTGACGCGGATGCGATCGAGCCCTGCCCCCGACAGCAGCCTTCGGACGTGATCCTCCGGAAACCCGAGCCAGACGTGCCCCATCTGTTTGCGGTACTCCTCGCGATCGTGCGGCAGCATGTCGGTGACGAGCAGCCTGCCACCCTCGCGAAGCGCGCGCGCCGCGGCGGCGAGCACGGCGGACGGATCCGACGTGTGATGCAGCACCAGCATCAGGGTCGCCGCATCGAGCGACCCGTCGTCAATGGGGGGCGCCTCGAGCTCGCCCCGGCGGACTTCCACGTTCGGCCACTCGCGCAGCCGGCGACGCGCCGCCTGCAGCATCTCCGCCGAGCGATCGATCGCGATCACCCGGGCCACGAACGGTGCGAGCACCGCGGCCACCTGGCCGGTGCCGCATCCGAGATCGCCCACCACCCATCGTTCGTCGAGCAGCCCTGCAAGCGCGTGCAGGTGCGAGGTCGCCCCGAACAGATCTTCCCGGATCTTGTCCCAGCGGCCCGCGCCCGACTCGAAAAACTGCTGCGATGCGGTCTGCCTCCGGGTAATCACCGACTTCACACGTCGCGCGTCCTGATCGACCGCTGAGGTTCCGGTGACCTGCTCCCGCAACAGCGACCACAGCTTCCCTGCCGCGGCCTGTGGCGACTGGACCGCACTGTAGAAACGGCTCGTGCCTTCGCGCCGTGAAGTGACCCAGCCGGCATCCGCGAGCATCTTCAGGTGACGGCTAACCGTGGACTGCGGAAGCTGCAGAACCGCACACAGCTCGGTCACGGTCAGTTCGTGCCGCTCGAGGAGGGCGACCGTGCGGCTGCGGATGCCGTCGGCGAGAAGCGTGAGATCGTCGAAGATGGCGGCTTCCATCCGTCTATCCGGATGGATTGTTACACTTGGGCCGGCCACCTGTCAATGATGTCCAGCGTCTTACTGAGTCTAGGGAAACCGACCGGGGCCCCAACAGCGGATGAGCCCCACAAAATACCCACTGTTACACCTCCGGCCTCCCACGTTTCCTCATCCGTTTCCGCGGCCGCGCAGCAACGCCGACGTAACCACGTCATCAACAACGCCCGCTTTTGCTTGGTTTCGCGGCGCCATGGACGTTCGTGTGCGCTTTCGGCCGACTCTGGCAAGGCCCTCGCAATTCATCAGGTGCCGTCGTGGACGGGCTTAAGCAGAGGTCGTTTTAATTCCTATGAGAAGCCGATTGTTTTCTCCGTCGCTGGTCCTCATGCTCGGATTGCTGTTCCTGAGCACCATTCCTGCTCCGGCCTCGGCCCAGGATCGCCTGTGCGACCCCGGAGACGAGAATTGCCGGACCATCCTGATCAACTACATCAATAACGAGACGGTCGGGATCGACGTGGCCTTCTGGTTCATGGAGGACTCCCGCTACACCACCGCACTGATCAACAGGTTCAAAGCTGGGGTACCGGTGCGCGTGCTGGTTGATCCCCGCGCGAATCCCACGTATCCGCTGAACGCTGACCGGCTCGCCGAGCTGCAGGCGGCCGGCATTCCCATGCGCAAGCGGCTGACCAACTACATCCTCCACTGGAAGATGATGCTGTTCCATGGCCAGAACGTGGTCGAGTTCAGCGGCGCGAACTACAGCGGCAACGCCTGGAGTCCGTTAGCCAGTCCGGACTACTCGAACTACATCGACGAGGCAATCTTCTTCACTAGCGACACCGCGATCACCAACAGCTTCCGGACGAAGTTCGACGATCACTGGGTCAACACGACCGAGTGGGCAAACTACGCCAATATCACGCAGCCGCTGACCCGGCACTACGACATCTTCCCGAAGGCTTCGGTGCTCAATTTCCCGCCTGCCGAGAACTACCGCACCCGGGCGGTGAACGCGTACAACGCCGAGAAGAAGAAGATCGACGTGATCATGTATCGCATCACCGATCGCGCCCACACCGACGCCATCCTGGCGGCGGTCGCGCGCGGGGTCCCGGTGCGGTTGATTACCGAACCCGACCAGTACCGGCTGGTCGACCGCATGTGGCACTCCTGGAACGTCGACCGCCTCTACATGGGGGGCGTCCAGGTCAAGCACCGGGCGCACGCCGGCCTGAATCACCAGAAGTCGGTCATCCTGTACGACCAGAACGGCACGGTGGCCGGCGATCAGACCATGGTGATCTTCGGCTCCTCCAACTGGACCAGCCCCTCGGCGAACGGCCAGGTCGAGCACAACATGTTCACGACCAAGCCGGACCTGGTCTCGTGGTACATCGACCAGTTCGAACGCAAGTGGAACAACACTGGCGGCGTGATCGAGAACGCCAACTTCGTGCCGCTGCCTCCCGATACACCGAAAAACCCGGTACCTGCGACCGGGGCAACCGCGGTAAACACCACGGTCACCTTGAAGTGGTTCGGCGGCCCATGGGCGCACTTGTACGACTTGTACCTCGACACCAACCCGAATCCGACGACGCTCGTCGCGGAGAACCTGGCTGAGACTGGCTCGAAGACCGCGACCAGCACGTTCAGCTACCCGCTGCCCACGCCCCTGGTGGCGGGCACGACCTACTACTGGAAGGTGGTCGGAAAGACGATGGCGCTGAAGACGAGAACCAGCGCCGTCTGGAGTTTCACGACGGCAGGTCAGGCGCCTCCGCCGCCGCCGACCGGCACCGCGGAAATCGTCCTGTATGCCTCGAAGGCCCCGCTGAAGGTCGGGGCGTGGCAGGTCGACCCCGACTCGACGGCTGCCGGCGGCGCAAAGATCCGGAACCCCAATGCTGGCGACCCGAAGATCACCACCGCCAGCGCCAATCCTGGCAGCTATTTCGAGATGACGTTCAACGCCGAAGCGGGTCTCGGCTACCACCTCTGGATCCGCGGCAAGGCCGATGGCAACAGCTGGGCGAACGACTCGGTGTTCGTGCAGTTCAACAACTCCGTGACCAGCACCGGGACCGCAGCCTGGCGCATCGGGACAGCTGCCGCCGCGGAAATGAACCTCGAAAACTGCAGCGGCTGCGGGCTGTCGGGATGGGGGTGGCAGGACAACGCATACGGCAACAACGTTCCGGGCACGCTGATCTATTTCGCGACCAGCGGACCGCAGACCATTCGCATCCAGCCACGCGAGGACGGTCTGTCGATCGACCAGATCGTGCTGTCGCACACGAAATACGTCGACAGTTCGCCAGGTGCCCTCAAGAACGATACGCAGATCCTGGCGGAAGCTAACGGCAGCGGGACGCCTCCACCGCCACCGCCACCGCCAAGTGACGAGGAGATCGTCCTGTATGCCGCAAGAAGCCCTGCCCTCGGAGCGGGGTCGGGGTGGCGGGTCGAGATGGACGCGACGGCGGCCAATGGATCGAAGGTCTGGCACCCGAATGGCTGGGCGCCGAAGTTGTCGACCGCGCTCGACAATCCGATGAACTACTGCGGCGGGTGCGGCTTGTCCGGATGGGGGTGGCAGGACAACGGGTGGGGCATCGACGTGCTCGGGCCGGTCGTCTATTTCGCTGCCGACGGAGCGCAGACGATTCGCGTGCAGACCCGCGAGGACGGCCTCGCGCTCGATCAGGTCGTGCTCTCTCCTGCCGCCTACCTGAACTCGTCGCCCGGCTCGCTGAAGAACGATACGACGATTCTGGACAGTACGCAGTAAAGTCGACGACAGTTGCCGCTGTCGCCTGTTCCGCCGTCCAGAATCCGCGCGCTCAACACTTGCCCGGTCAACCCGCGCGGCGACTTCATCCTCTATTGGATGATCGCCGCGCGGCGCACCCGCTGGAACTTCGCCCTGCAGCACGCGACCAACCTGTGCAGCGACCTGCAGGCGCCGTTGCTGATCCTCGAAGCGCTCGACAGCGACTACCCCTGGGCGAACAATCGGCTTCACCGGTTCGTACTCGACGGCATGGCCGCCACCGCCGTGTCGTGCCGGCGCTCCCGCGCCGAGTACTACCCCTTCGTGGAGCGCACACGCGGGGCGGGTGCCGGCCTCGTCGCCGAGCTTTCCCGGCATGCGTGCGCCGTCGTTACGGATCACTTCCCTGCATTCCTAATCCCCGGCGTGACGCAGGCAGCCGCCCGCCAGAGCGCGGTGCGGGTCGAAGCCGTGGATTCGAACGGCCTGATCCCGCTCTCCGAACACGGCCGGGCGTTCACCACGGCGCGCTCGTTTCGCGCCTTCGTGCAGCGCGAGCTTCGCGGCCACTTGCGCGAGTTTCCGGATGAGCATCCCCTGCGCGGGTTGCCACCAGGCCGGCGGGCGACACTCCCGGCCTCGATCGCGCGTCGCTGGCCCGCCGCCACAGACCTGCTCGACCGCAAGTCATCTCTTCATCTGCTACCCATCGATCACACTGTGACGCGTGCCGCCGTTCAGGGCGGTGAAGCTGCCGCGCGGCGGCGGCTTACGGCGTTCATCGAGGAAGACCTGAAGCGGTACGGCCGCGACCACAATCACCCCGACGCCAACTGCACGAGCCGGCTCTCGCCGTACCTGCACTTCGGACACATCTCCGCTCACGAGGTGTTTTCTGCCGTGATGACGTCGGAGCGCTGGACGACGCGACGACTGTCGGCGCGCGGCGGAGGCGCGCGCGAGGGATGGTGGGGTGTGAGCGACTCGGCCAACATTTTCCTCGACCAGCTCACGGTCTGGCGTGATCTGTCCTTCAATGGGTGCGAGTGGATCCCCTGCTACATGGACTATCAGTCGTTCCCGTCATGGGCGCGCGAAACGCTCGAGGCGCACCGGTCGGACCCCCGGCGTCAATACGCATTTGAAACGCTCGAGTCAGCCGCCACTCATGACCCGATTTGGAATGCGACGCAACGCCAGCTGCTCACCGAAGGCTGGTTCCATGGGTACCTGAGGATGCTGTGGGGGAAGAAGATTCTCGAGTGGGCACCTGACCCGCCTACTGCACTCGCCTGGATGGAAATACTGATGAACCGGTATTCGCTGGATGGTCGTGACCCGGTGTCATACGCCAGCTTCGCCTGGGTTCTCGGCCGCTACGACCGCCCCTGGCCTGAACGCCCGGTCTTCGGAACGGTCAGGTACATGTCTTCGGAGAGCGCCAGGCGAAAACTCCGTATGACCGCGTACTTGAAGAAGTACAGCTCGTAAAGGTTCAGTTTCACCTCAACCACTCCTGACAGGTACGTCTTGTGCACGACTACCCTGAGCGCAGGTGTGCTTGGGAGCGGCCTGCGTGCGGTGGCATACAGCTGCCGGGACCTTTAAAGGAGCACCATGACTGAGGGAACCATGAACCTCATGGTCGCGCGGGGTGAAAAGAGCGTCTGGGACAAGCCGAGCTTCGGCGCGACGCTGTCGACTTACGACCAGGAGCGATGGGTCACCGCAACGTGGGCCTCTCTGCTGGCGATGGTCGGCGCACGCCGCGGCGGATTCATCGGCGGACTGCTGGCCATGACCGGCCTCGTCCTGACCGTTCGAGCCGCGATGGGCCGGCGCGATTTCAGCATGGCGCGTGACTGCGTCGATCGCAGCCTGCGGGATCGAGGCTGGCGTGCAAAGGACATCGTGTCCGAAAGCTCAGACGACTCATTCCCGGCCAGCGACTCGCCGTCGTGGACATCCACCGCCGGCGCGAAAGCGACCAAGTAGATTTCGCTAGACCTCTGATGGAGCATTCGATGGCTTACATGGAGCTGGAATTTCCAGCCGATCCGGAAGACGCGCGGGTGCGAAGCCGGCGCAACATCAGCGACGTCGAGCGTTGGCTGTCCGCGATAGCGGGAACGGCGCTCACCGCCTACGGCCTGAGCCGGCGGCGATCGTCGGGATGGGCGCTCACCGCGCTCGGCGCGATGCTGGTCCAGCGTGGCGCCACCGGTCACTGTCACACCTACGAAGCGTTCGGCATCAATACCGCCGGCACCGGCGAGGACACGCGGCGCGCGCTCCGCGGGCAGGCCGGCACGCAAGTCGAGGAGAGCGTCACGATCAACCGGCCGATCGAGGAGCTCTACCGCTTCTGGCGCAACCTGGAGAACCTGCCGCAGTTCATGCCTCACCTCGTATCGGTGGAGCGCGTGACCGACACGCTCTCGCGCTGGCGCGCGCGCGGCCCCGGCGGAAGAGTGGTCGAGTGGAACGCGGAGATCATCAACGAAGTTCCCAACAAGGTGATCGGCTGGCGCTCCATCGAGGGATCCGACGTCGTCAGCGCCGGCTCCGTGAACTTCGAGGACGCCGGGCCGGGCCGCGGAACACACGTGCGGGTCCGCATGCAGTACAGCCCGCCGGGAGGTAAGGTCGGCGCGGCGGCGGCGCGACTGCTGGGACGCGATGCCGCCACCGAGATCCGCGAGGATCTCCGGCGCTTCAAGCAGCTGGTCGAGACCGGAGAAGTTCCGACGACACACGGGCAACCACGAGGGTGATGAGGCCCCAGGCATTGCCAACATTGCCAAGATTGCCAAGATTGCCAACATTAGGGCGCTATCCGACGCTCGGATCTGCCCCGAGCATTTTAATGTTGGCAATCCTGGCAATGTTGGCAATGTGAAGCGAAGCCCCCCTAGGTTTCGTTATTGACTATCGCGGCCCTGTCGCTGAGCGTCGTCGCGATCGATGGGGCCCACTTCGATTCGCTCTCCCGGCCGAGTCTTCCGCGATTGCCTTCCGAGCCATTGGGACCGGGCAACAGCTGGCTCGTCAGCATCATCACGCGCGCCATGGCATCGGGCGCCAGGGCGTTGAGCAGGACCGCGGTCCGGGCCATCAGCGTGATCGTCAGCTCGGGATCTCCGTAGGCACAGGCCGACAGGATCTGGTCCGCCGCGCGCTCGGCAGCGATCGAGAATCCGGGCACCGCATCGGCGATCGAGAACCAGGCATATTCGGCCTCGTGTTGCCCCTTCACTTCGGCATTGATCGGTGACCCCGTTCGCATCAGTCCGGGCGATACGGTCGTGACGCGGATCCCGTCAGCGGCGAGCTCGCATCGCATGGCGTCGGAGAGGCCGGCGAGCGCGAACTTGCTGGCGCAGTAAGGCGCGAGGTGCGGCACCGCGATACGTCCGCCGATCGATGCGATGTTGACGATCCGGCCGAAGCCTCGCCGCCGCATCGACGGGATCAGCTCGAGCATCAGGTTCAGCGGCCCCCAGTAATGGGTGGCCATCGCGTTCTCGAAGTCGTCGTGCTGCATGTGCTCGAGCGGACCGACCTGAATCACTCCGGCGTTGTTGACCAGGATGTCCACGCCGCCGTACTGCTGCAGGATCTGCGCAGCCGCGGCGTGCACGTCCGCACGGCGGCGAACGTCGCAGCGGATTGCCAGGACGTCGGCGCGATGTTCCTCCTCGAGCAGCCGCCTGGCACGATCGAGCTCGCGATCGTCACGCGCCAGAAGCACGAGGCGCGCGCCGCGGGCGGCGAACTTGCGGGCCATCACGAGCCCCAGCCCGCGGGAGCCCCCGCTGATGACCACGAGACGTCCGCCGAAATCGATCGCGTGGCGTCCGCGCGCGATCCGTACGCCGGCCAGCACGGCCGCCAACCCGGCCGCGAGTCCCACGATGAACCGCTGATCACTCGTCATTGGCACCCCCCCGAGTTACTCGTGCGCCAACCGCTTCACCGGCATTCAAGTACCGGCGAAGCACGAGCGCATTGCGTGGCGCATGGCCACCGACATCGTTGTTGAAATAGGCGTACACATCGACGCCGTCGAGAGCCGCATCCTCCAGCCATCCGGCCCAGTCGGCGAGACGGCCGTCGGGATAACTCCCGTTGTACCGGCCCGAGGCGCCATGAAACCTCACGTAGACACAGGGTCCCACCCGATGCCGGCCGGTAGCCGAGCCCGGCATGTCGTGCAGGCAGAGCGACACGCGATGTCGCTCGAGAAGAACGAAGACATCCGGCGAATACCAGCTGGGGTCGCGGAACTCGATGACGTGCCGGACCTCGCGCGGCAGCGCGAGCAGGAAATGCTCGAGCCGGGGGAGGTCAACCTTCCACCCCGGCGGAAGCTGGTACAACACCGGACCAAGATACCCGTCGAGGGAGACGGCGCGGTTGAAAAAGCGGTCGAGCGGGTCTTCCGGATCCTTCAGCTTCTTCATGTGTGTCAGGAAGCGGCTGGCCTTGACCGCGAACAGGAACCCGCGCGGGGCCCTCGCAGCCCAACTGGCAAACGTGCCGGCTTCGGGCAACCGATAGAAGCTGTTGTTGATCTCGACAGTGTCGAACACAGCGGCATAGTGTTCGAACCAGGACTTCACGGGCAGGTCGGCTGGATAGAAGTTTCCACGCCAGTGCCTGTATTGCCACCCGGAACAGCCCACTCTCATCATCGCGAGCGACGGTCGCAAGCGCTATGCCCCGCAGCGACATTGCCGATACTGCCGACCTTCGTCCTCAGCAGGCGACCCAAACCGGAAAAGTTTCCATACGAAGTGGGATAAACCAACAACACGACTCATCCGGGTGGATGTACAAAGCTCGTCGCGCCCGGCGCGAGGCGTCGGCGCATCCCCAGAAGATCGAGCCGGGCAACGCGATGCGCAATATTTCCAACCCTCCATGCCACGCCCGCCTTCGGCGGGTGCGGCCTTCGGCCGCATTACGACGGCAGGACGAAACGACGACACGACGGCCTCAATTCGACGGACTACGAACGCTACCGGCGCCGCGCTTCGCGCGGTGGCAGAAGCGAGGAACGCCGCTGATATTTCACCCCCGATACGTCGTGTCGTCGCCTCGTCGTGAAAGCGCGAAGCGTAATCGTGTGAGCGGTTGTCGCTCGAACGAGAGGTCTACGGCCGGCGAGTTGATTTAAGCTTCCCCATGCTCAAGCCTCTCCCGACTGTTCTCTGTCTCTGTCTGTTCGTCGCGGCCGGATCGGCCGCCGCGCAGCCGCAGCGTGGTGGCGGCCCCGGCGCCGGTCGTGCCGAGGCGATTCCGGCGATCGGCGAACGCATCAATGGCATGAAGAAGATCGACGGTTTCTTCCCGATGTACTGGGATGAGGCCGGCGGTCGCCTGTTCGTCGAGATCCCCAAACTCGACGTCGAAGTGCTGCACTCCACCGGCTTCGGCACGGGTCTCGGGTCGAACGACATCGGCATCGATCGCGGGGCGTTGACCGGATCGCGAATCGTCAAGTTCGAACGTGTCGGACCGCGCCTGCTGATGGTGCAGCCGAACTACCAGTACCGCGGCACCAGCAAGAACCCGCAGGAAGTCCGGGACGTGAACGAGGCGTTCGCACGTTCGGTGTTGTGGGCGTTTCAAATCGCCGGCGCGAGCGATGGCCATGTCCTCGTCGACTTCACCGACTTCCTGGTGCGCGACGCCAACGACATCGCGGGGCGGCTGCAGCCTGGCTCGTACCGCTTCGAAGCCGGGCGCAGCACGGTCTACATGCCGATGACGATGGGGTTTCCGAAGAACAGCGAGATGGAGGCGGAACTGACGTTCGTGCGGCAGCCCGGGCCTGGAGGCGCGGGTGGCGGACGTGGTGGTGGCGGCGGCCGCGGCGGCGGTGCTGGCGGTTTCTTCGAGGGCGTCGGCAGCGTTGCCGCGACCGGCGAGGCAGCCAGCATTCGCGTCCATCACTCGATCGTCGAGCTGCCTGATTCGGCGTACACGCCGCGCGCCTACGATCCGCGCGCCGGGTTCTTCGGCATCTCGTACGACGACTTCGCGGCGCCGCTCGGCGAGCCGATGACGAAGCAGTTCATCGCCCGGCACCGGCTGAAGAAGAAGGACCCCGCGGCGGCGGTCAGCGATCCGGTGCAGCCGATCGTCTACTACGTCGATCCCGGCGCGCCCGAGCCGATCCGATCGGCGCTGGTTGAAGGAGCGGGCTGGTGGAACCAGGCCTTCACCGCCGCCGGCTACCGCAACGCCTTCCAGGTGAAGATGCTCCCCGAGGGCGTGAGCCCGCTCGACATCCGCTACAACGTGATCAACTGGGTGCATCGATCGACGCGCGGATGGAGCACCGGCGGTGGTGTGACCGACCCGCGGACCGGCGAAATCATCAAGGGCGTGGTGACGCTCGGGTCGCTGCGCGATCGACAGGACTACCTGATCGCCGAAGGGCTGCTCGTTCCCTACAAGACCGGCGACGAGACGCCGCCCGAGCTCCGTGAGTGGGCAATCGCGCGCATCCGTCAGCTCGCGGCGCACGAGGTCGGCCACACCCTCGGCCTCGGGCACAACTACTACGACAGCGAGGCCGGCCGCATCTCGGTGATGGACTACCCGCATCCTCTCGTGACGTTGAAGCCGGACGGCATGCTCGATTATTCGAAGGTCTATGCGGTGGGCATCGGCGAGTGGGACAAGGTGGCCATCACGTACGGCTACTCCGACTTTGCGTCGGGCACGACCGAAGCGGGCGCGCTCCAACAGATCCTCGACACGGCATGGAAGTCGGACCTGCGCTACATGACCAATCAGGACACGAGCGCCAACCCGCGCGTCGATCAGTGGTCGAACGGGACCGATCCGGCGGCCGAGCTCGTACGGATGCTCGGTGTGCGGCGCGCCTCGATGGAGCGGTTCGGTGAGCAGGCGATCAAGCGTGGACAGCCGATGGCGCTGATCGAGGAAGTGCTCGTGCCGCTCTATCTCCATCATCGCTATCAAGTGGAGGCGGCAGCATCCGCCCTCGGGGGCATTCACTACATCTACGCGATGCGCGGAGACGGGCGTGAGCCGGTAAAGGCGGTCCCGGCGCGCGAGCAGCGCGCGGCGCTGGACGCGCTGATGGCCTCGCTGAAACCATCCGAGCTCGCGCTTCCATCCGCGGTCCTGAGCGCAATTCCACCGCGCCCGGCCGGATTCGGCATGCATCGGGAGCTCTTCCCCCGCAATACCGGGTCGGCGTTCGATGCGATCACGCCAGCCGTCGTCGCCGCCGACCTGGTGATGGGCGAGCTGCTGAATCCCGCCCGAGCGGCGCGGCTGATCAATCAGCGTGCGCTCGATCCGACCCTGCCCGGCCTCGACACGGTGATCGATCGGTTGCGCGATGCGGCCTCGCGGAAACAGGCGCGCTCACCCTACGAACGGGAAATCGTCCGGGCGCTCGAGCACGTGCTGGTCGAGAACCTCATGACGCTGGCGAGCACGGCGTCGATGCCGCAGGCGCGCGCGCTCGCGAGTTACAAGCTGAAAGCGATGATGACGGAGCTTGCCCTCCGTAGCGCGAAGCGCGAAGGAGGGCTCGTCGACACGCCTGACGCCGATGCGCAGGTCGCCAACGCGCGGTACCTCGCGGACGAGATCAAGCGGTTCCTCGATCGCCCGGCCCAGCCGGCGCAGCGGCTGGGGGCGCCGGAAGCGCCGCCGGGTGCGCCGATCGGTCAACCCGCGATGGAGTGGCTCAGACGAACGTTTGGAGAGTGCAGCGCCGGTTATTGACAAAAACGCCCGCCCACGAAGGGTGGGCGGGCGTTCAAACTTACCCGTAGGGCAGGGCCTTCAGGCCCTGCCGTAAGGCGGCGTACGCTTACGCCACGCTCCGTTTTTGCTTGTCCTTGCCGGACGTCCCATCCTCGGCGACGCCGAGGCGGTTGTCGACCGACGCTGCGCCGAGGGCCCGGGCCAGGATGTCCGCACGGCGGCGATCCAATGGCGATCGCACCAGGCCCGACAGCACCACGTGCCCGTCCTCGACCTCGACGGTGACGTAGGTCCGGCGGCGGCCCGAACCGGTCCAGAACACTGGGTCTTCCTCGATTCGCTCCGTAATCAGCTGCTGGAGCTCCTCGTCTTCCAGGGGTTCCGGTCTGTTTCGTGCGTTCACACGGGGGCGCATAAGACTTCCTCCTTGCCGGCGGCTTTGAAGATTGCTGGGTGCGTATTCACTATGACGCTCAGCCGGCTGCCAGGGACCCGGAGAACAGCTGAGGTAGGTTGAATCACCCAACAATATACAACGCGCGAGCCGCCGTGTCTCTAGTGCTTTCGGCTTATTGCTGCAGAACCTGTACTTCTTGAGCCTGAGCCTGGCTCGCCGAAGCGCGAAGCGCGCAGGCGGCGTACTGCGCGGCGTGACATCACTGAAGGCTCAGACATCACTCAATCTCGCTCAATCCTGCTGCCTTGAGCCGCGCGTTCAAGGCCGGTAATTCAATGGTGCGAAGTGCATTCCACTTCGCCATGACTCGGGCTGCACTCGCACGCGCGCCGTTGACGGCCGCGAGGATGTTCGCTGTCGGGGCAACATCCGCCGCCTGCATCGAGTTCATCAAACCGCTGAGCTGGCCTCGAATCCCCCACAGGGTTTCCGCGTCCGGGCCGGTTGGACCCGTTGCCGCCAGGGCCGCACCTCCGCCACGTCCCCCTCCCCCTGCTGACGGGGGCGGGCCGGCGAGGGTGGCCGCTTTCTTCGCGAAGCCTTCGAGCGCAGCCCCGGCTTCTCCGTTCGCAGACGCCCGGAGCTTCGATGCCTGGGCGGTCCAGGATCCGGCGGTGACGGCGGCGGCGTGGGCATCCGCGGCGCCGAAATACAGGGCGTTGGTCAGCGAGTAGACCTGCTGCATCGTGACCGCCGGGGTCTTGACGCGGGGATCCTGCCTGACGGTGATCGGCTGGGTGAGCGTCTTGCCGTCGACCGTCAATCTCACTCGATAGGTGCCGGGCGAAACGAAGGGCGTCCCCGGAGCCGGCGCGGTGTTGTAGGGAATGGCCTGAATCGGCAACCCTCCCCGTCCACCGCCCGGGGCTCCGCCACCC
>Ga0114129_10008291_pt1 | contig 14822 bp, 14 predicted proteins | sample RhiMetdeltSRZDD1_FD_80071 | JGI IMG/M metagenome (GOLD analysis project Ga0114129, IMG submission 80071) | Populus rhizosphere microbial communities from Tennessee, USA - Rhizosphere MetaG P. deltoides SRZDD1 (version 2) (version 2) | ecosystem: Host-associated > Plants > Roots > Rhizosphere >...
AAACCTCCCGGCTCCCTGCCTCCCCACCCGCTGATTGAGCTGGTGATCGGCCCTCGCCGAGTGATCCGGCTCGAATGCTAGTTAGCCCAGGTCTGGGCGCTGGCGGGAGGTGGCCGTCGGAGCGCAGACGGCCACGCGGCGCGCGGTGGCACAAGAACGTCTGGCGCTGGCGGCTGGGGTGGGCCACGAACATCGCGACCGTTGACAGTCAGGGAGCGGTTTCGCAGCATGAACCGGTTGAAGCCACGGGCAATGCTGCGCATAGTTTTTGAGCAACTCGCGGAGGGGCGATCGCACAATTCTTGAGCTGTGCACCAGCGACCGGGGTGCAAAGGACAACCCCGAAAGCCTTGGCTCGGTTCTTGCTGATCCCCCATGGGGCGGTTCGCGCGGTAGGGATTATGGCGTTCGACGAGATGCGAGGGACGGCAAAGTCGAAGCGTGTGCGTGCGCCTTACCGCAACATCGCCGAATGGCTGGACGAGCAGCCTCCTGAAGATCTGCAGCGCAAAAGTGCAGAGGCGGAGGCTCTGTTCCGACGCACGGGTATTACTTTCGCAGTATACGGCTCCGCCGACCCGGGCGAGCGCCTCATTCCTTTCGACATCATTCCGCGCATCCTGAGCGCATCGGAGTGGCGCCGCCTTGCGGCCGGCATCGAGCAACGCGTGCGTGCGCTCAACGCATTCATGTACGACGTCTATCATCGTCAGGAGATTCTGCGCGCGGGACGTATACCCGAGGACCTCGTTATCCAGAATGCGGCGTTCGTGCCCGAGATGATCGGCGCGGAGCCGCCGCGCGGCATCTACTCCCACATCATCGGCATCGACATCGTGCGTACTTCGGAGAGCGAGTTTTTCGTGCTCGAGGACAACACGCGCACCCCATCCGGCGTCTCCTACATGCTGGAGAACCGGGAGACGATGATGCACATGTTCCCTGAGCTGTTCAGCCGCAACAAGGTGGCCCCCGTCGAGCAGTACCCGGAGAACCTGCGCGCGACGCTGGAAAGCGTCGCACCCGCGGGGATCGACGATGAGCCGACAATCGTCGTGCTGACGCCGGGGCAACACAACAGCGCCTATTTCGAGCATTCCTTCCTGGCCGATCGCATGGGCGTGGAGCTAGTCGAGGGGCAGGACCTCGTGATCGCCGACGGCTATCTCAACATAAAGACGACGCAGGGACTGAAGCGCGTCGACGTCGTCTATCGCCGGATCGACGACGACTTCCTTGATCCCCTCGTCTTCAAACCCGACAGCGTACTCGGCGTCCCCGGCATCTTCGACCTCTATCGCTCGGGGCGTGTCACCATCGTCAATGCCCCTGGTGCAGGTATCGCCGACGATAAGTCGATCTACAGCTACGTGCCGGAGATCATCGAGTTCTACACCGGCCGGGCCCCCATTCTGAATAACGTGCATACTTACAATTGCCGGCGGCCGGACGACCTCGCCTATGTGCTCGAGCATATGGCCGAGCTGGTGGTCAAAGAGGTGCACGGATCGGGCGGCTATGGGATGCTCGTGGGCCCCGCATCGACCAGGGATGAGATCGCCGTCTTCGGCAAGAAGGTCTCAGCCAACCCCGAGCGCTACATTGCACAGCCGACTCTGGCGCTCTCGACCTGCCCCACGCTGGTCGATCAAGGCCTGGCGCCAAGACATCTCGATCTCAGGCCATTCGTGCTACTCGGCGACCGCATGCGCCTCGCCCCCGGCGGACTAACCCGCGTTGCGCTGCGCAAGGGGTCGCTCGTCGTCAATTCAAGCCAGGGCGGCGGCACCAAGGATACCTGGGTGCTCTCGGAGTAACCTCAACTCGGGGACGACATGGGATGCTCGGCAGGACGGCCAACGACCTCTACTGGATGGCCCGTTACGTCGAGCGGGCCGAGAACATGGCCCGGTTGCTCGAGGTTGGCCAGCGTCTTAGCCTGCTCACGCACGAGAGCGGCCACAGCGAGTGGCGCTCGACGCTGAGGAGCGCCGGCTGCGAGGAGGGGTACCTGACCAAGCACGGCGCCTACGAGAGCGACAAGGTCATAGAATTCCTGCTGCTCGACCGCAACAACCCCTCCAGTGTGTGCTCTTGCTTTGATACCGCTCGTCGCAACGCACGCGCGCAGCGCACAGCCATCACGCGCGAGATGTGGGAGAGCCTGAATACCGCCTGGATCGAACTGGCCTCTCGCGCGCGGCCCTGGATGAAGGCCAACGAGCTGCCGCCGCTATTCGACTGGGTTCGCGACCGTTCAGCGCTGTTTCGGGGTGCGTTCCTCAATACGATTCTGCGAAACGACACATTCTTTTTCACCCAGCTCGGCACGTTCCTGGAGCGGGCGGACAACACGGCGCGCATTCTCGACGTCAAGTACTATGTGCTGCTGCCGCAGAACGAGCTGGTCGGCGGCGGCGTCGACAGCGCGCAATGGGCGGCAATCCTGCGCTCCGTATCCGCGCACCGCAGCTTCCGATGGGTATACCGGGACACCTTCAAACCATGGCACATCGCCGAATTTCTGATGCTGAGTTCCGAAATGCCTCGCTCGCTGCGCTCGTGCTATGCCGAAATCACGGGCGCGCTCGCAGGTCTCGCGGATCATTATGGGCAGACGCCATCGTGCCTCGAACTGGCGCAGAGAACGCTGAAAACGCTCGAGCACGGCGAGATGACCGCAATATTCCAATCAGGCCTGCACGAGTTCTTGAGCGACTTCATCTCCAACAACAACCGCCTCGCGAACGAGATCGCCGCGACCTATCACTTCAACGATTGAGCCAATGAAGAGAATCTCGATTGAGCACATCACACGCTACCGCTACGCAGGCGAGGCGAGCTATTCGGTGCAGTCGTTGCGGCTCACGCCGGCCACATTCGATGGCCACAGCGTGGTCGATTGGCAGACGACGGTCGAGCCAGCGGCCCAGACGATTGCGGGGCGCGACGGCTTTGGCAATGTAGTCCATCTGCTGACCGTAACCGTTCCGCACTCCGAGATCGTCATTCGCGCTGCAGGCGCGGTTGACGTGGAGGATCGCACCGGTGTCGTGCGGGGCCTGTCGAGTGGCGTGCCTCCCCACGTGTTCCTCAGGAGGACAGCGCTGACCATGCCAGATGCGCAGATTGCCGCAATCGCCGACTCTACCCGCGGTCTCGAGCCGATCCCGCGGTTGCATGCAATGATGGAAGCCATCCGCGACCGGGTCGCATACGAAACCGGTGCAACAAGCACGGAGACAACCGCGGCTGCGGCGTTGGCGCATGGTGTCGGCGTCTGCCAGGATCATGCGCACATCTTTCTCGCGGCCGCCCGCGCCGCCGGCTTTCCCGCCCGCTACGTCACCGGCTATCTCCTGATGGATGATGGCGCTCCGGCCGAGGCCCACCACGCCTGGGCCGAGGCGTGGGTCGAAGGGTTAGGCTGGATCGGCTTCGACGTGGCGAATCGCGTTTGCCCCACTGACCGCTATGTAAGGATGGCCGCCGCCCTCGACGCACGCTACGCTGCCCCGATCCGTGGCTCGCGAAGAGGAGGCGATGCCGAGCAGCTTGATGTCGAGGTCAAGGTGCGCCAGCAGGCCACGCAGCAATCGCAAAGTCAGCAGTGAAGTAGACGCCATGTCTTACGCCGTTGCCATCCGGCTCGATCGCGGCATCGTATTCGCCGCCGACACCCGCACCAACGCCGGCGTCGATAACATTTCGCAGTTTCGCAAGCTGCACTTCTGGCGGCGCACCGGGGACCGCGTGCTGGTGGCGCTCACTGCGGGCAATCTCGCCATCACGCAGTCGGTCATCAGCCTGGTGAATGAACGGCTGGCCGAGCCTCCCACTGACGGTACGCAGACGATCATGACGGTTTCATCGATGTACCGTGCAGCGCGACTTTTCGGCGAGGCGTTGCGCGAGCTACGCGCGCTGGACGGTCCGTCGCTGGAGGCGAGCAAGGCCGGGTTTTCGGCGTCGTTCATCCTCGGCGGCCAGATCGGCAACGAGTGCCCGCGCCTCTTTCAGATTTACGCGGAAGGCAACTTCATCGAGGCGACGGAGGACACGCCATTCTTCCAGATCGGAGAGCACAAGTACGGCAAGCCGATCCTCGATCGCGTCACACAGGCCGACATGCGCCTCGGCGAGGCCGCCAAGCTGGTTCTGCTGTCATTCGATTCGACGCTTCGGTCGAACCTGTCCGTCGGCATGCCGATCGATCTTCTCGTCTACGAGCGCGATTCCCTTGATGTCCGACAGGTGCACCGCATCGAACAGACCAACGAGTATTTCCGGAGCCTGTCCGCGGCATGGTCCGAGGCCCTTCGCTCGTCGGTGGCGAGGATGGAGCCGTTCAAGCCCTAAGCCCAGATCCCTTGTGGGGCGACGTTGGACGCTTGTCGCTATGCGGGCATCGTGATCCGCTGGCAGTCGGACGCGCACGGCCCGTCGCTGTCAGCCGGCTTCGGCCCGGGGCGGTGGAAGACGGACTTGGTCAACGTGATCTCGGCCATGGCCATGCCGGCCGGCTCGTGCCTTGTGGTGGCAGTCCCGTTCATGATCATGGCATAGCCGCCTGGCTCTCTGGGCGGCCAAAACAACGAGACGTTCGGCATGCTCGCAATGTTCTTGGCCGCAGATGCACCGATGGCGCAGTCAATGACATTGCCATGTAGATCGATGGACACGTGGCTTGTGTGCGGGCCGTCCTTTCCGACCGTGAGCAGATATGCTCCGCGACCATACTGCGAGATTGCTTCGGCGAGGGTGGGGGCGGGCATGGGTGCACCATCCTGGTTTGTGTTCGGTCGCGCAGATAGGCGCAAGCGCCGGTGAGCGCACGGATCACCAATGCTAGAGTTCAATCGGTCCGTTCCGCAATGCGTCCCGAAAAGCCGAGAACGCAATCCGGGTGAGCAGATGGAACATCTTTCCTGTCGTCAGGCCGGCGCGTCATCTCTGTGGCTCGTGCGGTTACATGGAAAGTTGGTTCATTGCCCCAGAAGATATTGCAAGGATTGAGGCGATGTACGCCAAATGACGCGGAGGTAGTCACTAAGGCATGTCCCTGGAGGTGTAGTACCATGCTGAAGACACGCGATCCGTCGGTTATCGCCCCGCCTGCGGCGAAATACAGCCACAGCGTCGAGGTGCCGCCGAATGCGCGCTGGCTCTTTACGGCGGGGCAAGTCGGCGTGCGGCCTGACGGAAGCATTCCGGAGGGCTTTGAGGCACAACACGACCAGATCTGGCAGAACACGCTGGCCATACTCGGTGATGCCGGGATGGGCCCCGAGGATATCGTACGGCTCAACGTCTATTCGACGGACCCCGACGGGTTGAAGTATGTGCGGGCACATCGGGAAAAATACTTGAAGCCGCACCACACGCCGGCTTCGACGTGGGTCGTCGTAAGCCGCCTCGCAAACCCGAAGTGGGTCGTTGAAATGGAGACGGTGGCGGCGAAGGTGTGAGCGCTAGAAACAGGCGGGTGGATGCAGTTTCAACGCTGGCCATTGCAAGAGGCAGCAAGAGATTTTCTATGTCGCGCAGGTAGGCCTGTCCTTCCACGCGAAGCTCTCGAACACGTTCAACGCAGGCGCGCCGATACGCAGGGCTCAATGATCGTCCCCGCGCCTCCTCCCGTGGGTTTTGCGTTGGATCCGACACGGGTTGGTCGCGGGGGACGCACAATTGCGACGCGCGACCAACCCATCTCGCCACAGCTATCTCATCAGTCTTCCTGGCCGCGAGCCCGGCTCAGGTGCCGGCGGCTGCGGCTTTGCTCGCCCTTTCGTACTTTTGACAGATCTCCAGCGGGGCGGCTGGCATCCTGCGACGTTGGCAAAGAGTCCGCGACCACGACCATCGTGCCGATCTCGACGAGGGACGCGAGGTGAAGGACCTGCGGGTTATGCATGCGAAAGCAGCCGGATGACTGGGCACGTCCAATGGATTTCACGTCGTTAGTACCGTGGATGCGATACTCGGTCTCGCCGAGATAGAGAGCTATCGCGCCGAGCGGATTGCGCACACCGCCAGTCATCTTCTTTGGCAAGCGCGCGTCCCGCTCGCGCATCTCCGCAGGAGGGTACCAATCGGGCCAAGTCCGCTTGTGGGTTACCGTTTCAGTGCCGGTCCAGCTGAAGCCCTTGCGTCCGACCGAGATGGGATACTCGTACGCGCGGTTCTCCTGCAGGACGAAGTACAGTTTGCGCCTGCTCGTATCGATCACAATTGAATTGACCGCGAAGTTGTGGGGAAAGGCGACTATGGACGGCTCTTGGGGCATTATCTCCGGACGCGACCCGCCGTCTTGCACTGCGTTGGCAGGCCGCGGCTTGCGTTTTGGCGGCTTCCTAGTCTCGCTCTGGCGTGGAGCGCTCTGATAGGTGTCGCTGGTCCAGGGGAACCAGCCTTGTGCCGCGCACGGTGCTCCAGGAAACAGGGCTGCCATGCAGGCGATGCAATAGAGAGGCGAGCGAGCGAGAGCCATCACCGGTCGCGCCTTCGGTAGTTGGGTTCGCGTGCGCGGGATGCCGTCGACGCCGCGCAACGCATCAGCCGATTGCGAATAGCATTGCGGCGGCTGCGACAAAGGCTACGTGACCGAACACGAAAACCAACGTCGCTCTGAGGATGGAGTTCATGACCGAGAGCCGTAGTGGCCTGCGCGGGGTGGAGGCCGATGACGGCCGCCACCCCAAAGCAAGCAAGCTACCGATTGGGTGCAAGGCGCCGGTCGAAAGCGGGTGCCGCTTGCAGTGTCTCCTTTGTCGCATCTATGACGATGCGACGGTTCGCGTCGCGTTGCTCCACCGCGAGTGAGGTAAAAGGTACGGCAATGTTCTTGTCGCCAATGCCGAGAAACCGCCCGACGCCAACGACGGCCGCAGCCATCTTGCCGTCCGGTCCGACCAGCATGTCTTGTATCGTACCGAGCTTCTGGCCGGCGCGATCGTAGACGTCCTGATTGATGTAGTCGTTGGGGGCGCTGCCGATCGGGGTCCAGTTGTCTGGAACGGTCGCAAGATAGACGGGCTTGCCGGTGGAAGTCGCGACGGGATTGATCGTCTTCTCGTCGCTCGGAAGCATATACCAGAGCAGTCCGCCCAAGGCGAGCAAAGGCAACACCCAGTAGGGCCAGGTAGCGCGCCTCGCCCCCGTCGCCGAGTCGCCGACTGCTCGCTGCATCTGCGCCATTTGCGGGGCATCGCGGAGCGCGCGCGGCGCGTCGTACGTGCGCTTTTCTGCCGACGCGGTGACGCCAGCGCCCCCGTATGTTCTCCCCATATCGAGATAGCGCTTGAAGCCGGATGGAAGCGCGGCCGCGATCTGCTCCTTCTGACCGATCAGCATGCGCGCCAGGCCATCGGCATCCAATGCCGCAACGCGCTGCTCGCGGCCAAGTACGCCCATAATCAGGGGCGCCAGCAGGCCAAGCACGGTCCGTGTTGGTCCTTCGCCAATGCCGGCGAACTTGCCCACCGCCGTGGCGAGTTGAGCGAGCGCGCCTCCACCGAGCAACGATGCAAGGAGACCGGTTCCTTTTTCCGCCACCTGCGCCGATCCGGCCAGGCTGCTGGTGATGCTTGCGAGCATGTCCGCCGGCTGCTCGGCCACCGCGGACGCCAGCTGGCGCGCACCGGCGGGTGTGGCTGCGCTGTCGGCCAGTCCGCTCAAGATCGAAGGTACGGCGGCCGAGACCACCGATTGCGCCGCATAGCTGTCCAAGCCGGATGCAGCAGCCAGCTTGCCCACGATTTCGGGCGTCAGCAGGCTCGAAATGGCTGATACGATGCTTGTCATGAGGCCTTCTCCCTTGCCGATTGGCGGAAGCGCAAGGGGGCGACGGTCGCACTTGGTGGCCAGCGGAAATATTGGGGACTTGCCTGATTTCTTTCGGGCTCAAGCGTTGAGTTTGCCTGGCGCCAGACGATAGCGACGCGACGTCGGCACTGTTTCTGCAAGATGGCGACGCAGTAGAACCTGTCGCGAGTGACGCAGGTGCATCCAGCCAAGCCTACGCTCGACACGGGCCGACGTCGATTTCGGACGCGGTCAATTCTGCTCTGGCGCCTTGTCGCACTATTGCCGAAAGCCCATTCCCAACCCGCGATCGGGTTCGACTGGCGGCATGCGCGATCGAATTCATTGGCTAGGTAACTTCTGTGTTTCAGACCAGAGCCAAAACGATCGGGTCTGCTGGGGTTTGGGGGCCACGTCGGTCACTGCTGTAATGGCTTAGTTTAAGCTGCCGTAATTTGGGCGCAGTAAAACTGCCTAAGGGCTTCTTCTCGGGGACTTGAGGGGAAACCATCAGAATGCGTCAGCGTTGGTTGGCCACGATCGGGGTGGCCGTATGTGCGTTATTTGGCCTGCATATGAACTCCAGCAGCTCGCTACCGTTGGAACTCGATGCCCGGTACGAAGCGTATGAGTTTCTCAAATCGCTGCCACGTGAGTGGTCACGAAGTTCGGCCACTGACTGCAGAACTTACGAAGACAAGAACGTCGACAGGCTTTCACCCGCGTTTGCCGCTTCGGCCGCGGCATTCCTCAAGGCATTTACTGCGATCCACGGAACTGTAACCATCACGTCCGCACATCGAACGGCGCAAGAGCAAACATGCGTGTGCGTGGGGGAAAGAGGGCCGTGCGCGGGTAAGCCCCGTATCGTGAAGACGAAGAAGCGGGTCCGCGTCACAAAAAGGGGAACGTCGCGGCATCAGCTCGGCATTGCCCTGGACATACGCCCCGGCACTGGTAGCGACGAAGAGTTCAATTGCCTTCACCAGTTCGCTCAGCGCAACCCGCACTTCGGAGTGCGCTTTCCTCTCGGCAAAAGAGATCGCCCGCACATGGAATTCGCGGCACCCGCTGCAACGGTCAAAGTTGCGGCGCTGAGTCCCGTGAGCGCGCCGCCGACTGCCTGCCAGAGCCGCCATCGGAACTGACGGCAAACGCGCGAGGTGGTGCCTCCGCGCACATCGGCGGCGAAACCCGGATTCTTCGACTGGGCCGCGAAGCTCAAGGTATCAGGAGGCGTCTGATTGCCTCCGACGCGGCGTGCGTGCGATTGCGGGCACCAAGCTTGATCTGCACCTTCTTGAGATGGCTGCGGACCGTTTCCTCGCCAATACCGAGAAGCGCCGCGATTTCATTGGTGCGCCTACCAAGCGAGACGAGCCGAAGAACCGCGAGCTCGCGCGGCGTTATGGGGTTGTCGGTCTGACGTGGAGCTTCACCGACGAGTTGCTCGAGCCGCTGAGCGCCAAATCCGGCCGCGGCGATCAGAAGTAGGCGCAGCGGCTGAGCTAGCACGTTGATGAGCGCCTGCCGGGACCAGTAGGCGATGAGCCACCGCTGGCCGACGCAGCACGTTAGCGCATCGCGGATGCCGTACTTGAGCGCGAGCTCGTAGGGCCAGCGCTCGGCGCCAATAGGCTCCAGCGTCCGCATGGTCTCCGTCCACGTGAACGCCACGAGGCTGGTTTTTGCCATCATGATTCCGGGATCGTAGCCTTCTGCGGCCCTTTTGGCGTACTCGTCCCACCACCCCATTGGTGCCGACGAGTGGATGAAGACATCCTTCCCCACTTGAATGGTAGGCCAGTCAGATGTCCGCGCGGGCATTCGCCCGGCTCCGAGAACATTGATCGGCAGCAGCCGCACGGCGAAATCATCCAACGCGTCGAGGACCGCGCTGGGCGTGTTTGCCTTGGCGGCCTCACCGGTGAACCTATTCAACAGGGGTGTGGTCGGGCTGCGCGTCACGAGCGCTTGGACGGCCATTGGCGCCTCCTGAGCGTGGGTGAGGCGAAGCCTGCGACGTTCCGCGAGTACGCGGAATAGGGGAAAATGTGGATCGGTCGTCGCTTGGCGCGGAGCAAGAGCCGCCCCAAGCTGCAAACGAGCGAGCGATGGCAGCGCTCGTCCGGGTTCAAGCGCCGGCATTCATTCCGGCCAGAACGATCCATTACGTCGGCAGCGGCAATGGGGCAGAGCTTGGCACGTATATCGTCGAGAAAGGGAAGCCGCTTCTAACATTGGCCAAGTGATCGCCCAGTGTGGCGATCCTGGTTTGCATCCGACCACCCTTGGTTTCGCGTGCCTATCGATGGATGGTCCCCGGGTGCTGCTCGCGGCTTCGACGTTGGCGACCAAGGGATTGGGACGGTTTCGGAACAGCGGGGCGCCCCAGCCAATCTAACAGCCGAAGCTCATCGTCTATCGGCCGTTCGAGATCGAAAATTCACGACTATCGAAAATTCACGACTTGGGCGTCGAAACTTGCGCGTTCGCGTTGGGCTCGCTCGCGCATCCGCCAACGCGCCGCGCCATGGTGGCCTCCAGCTCTTTGGCCGCGCCGCGATAGGTCTCGAGGCCGGGCGTTATCAATCCGGCCACCTTGGCCTCGTCGTCGATAATGCGCAGCGCCAAGGCGGCGGCGCGAGGTTCCAACCGGTCGAAGGCGGCAACCTCCTCGGGCGTCATGGGTCCGCCCTGCAGTGCCAACGATGTGCGCGAGTCCTCCGACAGTTTTCCGTAGTAGGCCGCACTCGTGCTGCACAGGTACCGTTTAGCCGCCACGTGCAGACGAACGGGCTCGGCGACGACCGGACCGTATAAACGTTCGAGGATGCGCGCGCTTGTCTCTTCGTGCCTGTCGTCCACGCCTTGGCGCGCCAGGTCGACGTCGTTGCCCACCAGCAGATGCCCGACGTCGTGCAACAGGGCCGCGATCACCAGTGCGTCCTCAAAGCCGCGCTGCTGCGCGAGCGCCGCCGACTGTAGCGCGTGCTCAAGTTGGGTGACGGCGGAGAGACCGTAGCGCCCTGTGCCACGCCGTGCGAGCATGTCGAATATTTCGTCCGTCGTCATGTCCATGGCAGCCCGTGCATTCACTGCGACTAAAGCAGGTTCTGCCCCAACCCGTCGCTGCTGTCGAGAGCGCCCACGATCGCCAGACCTTCATGATCCTGTCACAAACCCTCTCCAGCGTTGCCGCCGCCGACATTTATCCGTTGTCGTGCAATGAAGGCGACAACGTCGCCGCAGACGGCGCTGCGGATTGTCAAACGCGGCGGGCGTACTGGTAAGGAGGAGTCAACGATGACGACTAGACGCGCCGATCGTTGAAACCTTCGACGTTGTTCAGATAGTTGACACAGGTGTCGACCGGTTCAACATCCGCGAATTTTGCGTCGATGTCGTAAAGATTCCACGCCACAGCGCCTGGCACGCGGTCACCGATACACTCCTTGACGGCAATGGTGCGAAAGCCGTCAGCAAGGCCGTCGCAGATGGTCGTACGCACGCAGGCTGTCGCGGTGACCCCCGTCACCAGGATCGTGTCGACTCCGCAGGAACGAAGGTAGCCGGCGAGTGGCGTTCCACTAAACGCGCTCGCGCGCTTTTTCAGCATCACCCATTCACCCTTGGCAGGAGCAATTCGCGAGTCGATTGCCCACAATTCCTCGTCGTCCAGGTTGACTGCCTCTACCGGAATCTTGTGATGCCACATCCCCATGTCGTTGTGAGGGTCATTGCGGTCGGTGTTCTGATAGGCCGTGGTCACATGCACGATCACATGGCCCTTGGCGCGGGCCGCCTGCAGCAGGCGCTGCATGCCCGGAATGATCTCGTTGTCCATCTTCGCCATGTCGCAGCTGAAAGGGTTGCCCGGCCGCGTCCATGCATTGGCCAGGTCGACGCTGACGATCGCCGGCTTGCGGCCAAAGCCTATGCGGCGCTGGAATCCTCGCTGGCGATAGATTCTCGAGCTCTCGTCGAAAGCCTTCTGCAGCATCGCATCGAGATTTTCGATATCCACGGCGACCTCCCCAAGCTCAGACCCAACCAGTTCCACAGTTTAACCCCGCATGTCGCCGCAAATGCAACTCCTCGCCTGCGACCCATACATAGCTCACGCAAGCACCGTTCGCTCGCCGCCTCAACCCGCTTCTGCAAAAGAATCGGCCATGATGGGACGTGTGGCCCATTGGCATTGAGGGCATGCCAACAGAGAAATTAACTTCGGCATGCCAGTCAAGCGGCGGCTGCATCGATCATTTCAGTTCGGCGCCGAGCACGAGGGTCCAATAAGGACGGCCACTTGAGCTCTTGGCCATGGCAACGCCAATCGTTGTTACTTCAGGGCGTAGCAAGTTCTCGCGATGACCGGCGCTTCCCTCCCAGCTTTGCATCACGTCGCTGAACGATTTCTGCCCAGAGGCGACATTCTCCGAGGCGATCTTGGCGCGAAAACCAGCTCGCACGGCGCGGTCCTTTGGTCGTGATCCGCCGGGCCCGTCGTGGCCAATCCAGTCTCGCTTGGCCTGCGTCTCCGATTGCAGCGCGGCTGCCTTCGATAGACGTTTATCGAGGACCACGGTGCGCCGCCCATTCTTGATGCGGAACGCGTTGACCGCGGCAAGCGCCGCTTCGGGCTTGAGCGGCTGCACGGGGCGTGCCGCATACTCCGGCGACACGAAAGTGATGGAGCAGCCGCCGATAATGCATGGCAGGCGCCATTCCGCGGCGGCCGGCGTTGCCAGCCCCCCGACCACGAAAGCTGCCAAGAGGCTTCGTCGCAGTATCACCTTCCCTCCGAGGTGTGAACCTACGTGGCGACAGACGCCCCTTGCACTAGGGCACGCAGTTCAGCATGCACCATCCCCGCGAATGGACCAAGGAACGCCGCGAGCATCCCTGCCTCGGCGATTGGTGTGTCCTCGACGACCGCTTGCGCAAAGGCGGTCAGCACGCTGCCGATGACAAATGTTGTCCCCAGACCCATCAGGAAACCCGCTTGGTAAGCCACGGCGCCGCGGATCCGGCCCGGTGTAGCTCGGCACTGCACGAAGTAAGTCGCCGACGCGGTGATCGCTGCGATGGAAAGCACAATGCCAACCGGCACCAGCTCCAACATTGTGATCGAGGGGCGCATGAGTCCGACCTCTGCTGTTGCAGCTCGACCTGACTGGGTGATTCGTCAGGCGGAAATAAGGAAACTTGCGATCTCCGGCATGGGGTGGGCGGCAAGGACCGCCGCGCGTAGCTGCAGCGACGGCGCGGATGCGCAGCCGGTCGCGTTTTAGGCGGCGCCGCAATTGACGCGCGGCGCGGTGAATGCGGTTGCGGACTCGCATCGCCGCGATCCGATTTACCTTCGGAAGCACCCGGTGGCGCAGCAACGGGAACCGCATCAGTCGGCTCCTGCCCTGGCGTCCTATCGGCCGGCGCCTCAGGCAAATGTGAATAGGCGCGCCAGATCCTTGCACTGTCCCGGAGGGGAATGCAGCGGAGCAGGAAGACGAGCCAGCAGGCATAGTCACGTCTTCCAAGTGCGGTTCCCACTGCCCCACCAGCATTTATAGGAACTGCGGAGTTTCAGGTCTTGCCTCGTGTGGCTGCTCAACGGCATAAGTTCCTTCCCAATCACTCCGCCAAGCTAACCGTTGACTGAGTGCGTCCCGCTGTTGAAAGGAATCCGAGTGAAAAACGCAAACGTTGTGCTCATCGACCGCCATCCGGGACGTTCGGCGCAGACCATCGGGATCGCGCGCGAGCTTGGTACGGATCTGTCTCTCATCCATGAGCCGTCAGCCGGTGTGGTCGGCACCAAGGGTGACAGTCAATGTTATATGGGTGTTCTGGCAAAGGTCGAAGCGGTTCATGCAGCCCTCAAGAGCCGCATCGGCACCGGAAAGGGCCAGCTCAAGCTGCGCCTCGTCCAGCCGGAGTACACGATCGCGACGTCCGACGGCATCCGCAATGGCACGCGCGAAATGCGCTACTCGCTCATCGGCCGCGAGCTGACCAACGATGCCCTTTGCGAGCACCTGAGTGCGACGGGCCTTGCTGGCACCATTGCCGTCGTTGCCTGCGACAAGCCGCCGGTGGGCGCGCTGGCTGCGTTGCTCGAGCACAACCAGCCGGGGATCATCATGTCGGATGGCTCAATTCATCCCGGCACCGATCCGAAGTCGGGCGAGAAGATCGACCTTGTAAGCGCCTACCAGGTCGCAGGACATCCGGACGCCGAGTATCGCCATCACATCGCCTGTCACGCCTGCCCTGGCATCGGCAGTTGTGGCGGCATGTTCACCTATAACACCATGCAGACTTTCATCGGCGTCGTCGGCATGCAGCCGCTTCACATGGTGGCGCCCCCATCCGATGACCCCCGCAGAGTGAACGAGTTCCCGGCCGAATTGGTCGATTTCCTTGCCAAGCTCATCGCGAAGGACCTGAAGCCACGCGACATCGTCGTGCGCGATTCCATCCGCAACGCCGTGATCGTCGCCATGGCCATCGGCGGCTCCACCAATGTGATGCTGCACGCCCCTGAGATCGCGCGCGCCGCCGGCTACGCCGACTTCTGGAAGGAGATCATGACGCCAGAGGAGTTCAATGACCTCTCGCAGCATGCTGTGCCGGTCCTCACCGACGCGCGGCCCTACGGCAAGTACTCGATGGTCGACATCGACAGGGTCGGTGGCGTGCAGGTGATCGTGCGCGAGCTCCTGGAGAGCGGTCTTCTGAATGGCGATGTGCTTACCTGCACGGGTGAGACGCTCGCGCGGCAGGTCGAGCGGCTCGGCGCCAAGAAGGCCGACGGCAAGGTCGTCTACCCGGTCGAGAGGCCCTACAAGCCGACTGGCGGCCTGCGCGTGCTGGGCGGCAACCTGTCGCCGGACTTCTCCGCCATCCTGAAGCTTGCCGGAGTGGAAGGCGGCCTCGAGAACAACATCTTCCGCGGCACGGCGCGCGTTTTCGAGGGCGAGCAGGCCCTTCTGGACGCGCTCGATTCGGCGCCGGAG
>Ga0114129_10008294_pt1 | contig 14818 bp, 10 predicted proteins | sample RhiMetdeltSRZDD1_FD_80071 | JGI IMG/M metagenome (GOLD analysis project Ga0114129, IMG submission 80071) | Populus rhizosphere microbial communities from Tennessee, USA - Rhizosphere MetaG P. deltoides SRZDD1 (version 2) (version 2) | ecosystem: Host-associated > Plants > Roots > Rhizosphere >...
GCCTCGACCTCGATGAGGTGCCCCTGCCGGCGCGCCACCATCTGGCGAGTTGCCGCCGGGAGTACGCCTGCCTCGCGCACCGGCCCGCCTGGCTCGTCGAAACGGCCCGCGGCTGCCCGTTCCGCTGCTCCTTCTGCTCGATATGGCAGCTCCACGCGCGCGCCGTGCGCGAGCGCTCGATCGATTGGGTGTCCCGCGACTTCGAATCGGTGGGGGATCATGTCTTCGTCGCCGACGACCTCTTCTGGCACCACCCGGCGCGGAGCCTCGAGCTGGCGATGGAGCTGCGCCGCCGCAATGTCCGGAAACGGTGGATCCTGGTGCAGAGCCGCGTCGATCTCGTGGACCGCCACCCCGAGCTCCTCGAGGCTTGGCGTCCCCTCGCCCGGGACTTCGACATCTTCTTCGGATTGGAGGCCGCCACCGATGAAGGGCTCGGCCATCTGGCGAAGGATGCGACCGTCGCCCAGACGGGACGCGGCGTCGAGGCGGCCCGCCACTTCCGATACGGCGTCACCGGGAACTTCGTCGTCGATCCGGCCTGGGGGGAGGCGGACTTCGAGAGGCTCTGGGGGTTCGTGGATCGACACCGGCTGTACCAGGCCGGCTTCACGATCCTCACGCCCCTTCCCGGCACGGCCTATTTCGACGCGATGCGGCCGCAGCTGCGAGCGCGTTCGTGGTCGCAGTTCGACATGCACCACCTGTTGTGGGAGCCGGCGCTGGGAGCGCGCCGCTTCTTCGAGCTGTATTGCGAGACGTGGAGACGGTCGGTTCTGAACCTGCGGGGCCGGAAGGGGACGTGGCGATGGATGCGGGAAGTCGATCCGCGCAACGCCCTCTTCCTGCTGCGCGCCCTGCGCCGCACCCAGCGGCTCATGGATCCCGCCCACTATCTCGCGGAACACGATCTCGCTGCTTCTCCCGAGCCCTTCATCGCTCGCACTTCGCCCGCCGCGACGCCAAGGCCCGCCTTCCGCGCCGGTTCGTCGAATGCGCCCGCAGCGCTCACGGCCGCACGGCCGTCCTCGCCGGCGCCTTTCTGAGTCCCGTCGGACAAAAAAAGGGGCCGCCGGCAAAACCCCCGGCGACCCCTTGGGAAGGTAAGAATCACAAGTCTTTTTTAGCTCTTCTCGGCCGCTTCATGGGCCGCTGCGGCCGCCATGTGGCGGCTGATCGTCTGCATCAGCGATCGCGCCTGAGGCGGGACGGTCAGCTTCGAGTTGACGAGAATCTCCGACCCCGAAACCGGCGAACCGTACAGCGCCTGGTTCGCTTCCTTGTCGGGCTTCACGACCGAGCCGTCCAGGGCCGCGCCGACGAAGAGACCCTTCGATCGGGACCAGGACAGGATCTGAGCATGGAGCTGGGCGTCGGTGGCCGCCTGGGCCGTCCGGCCCACGGGGCCTGCCGTAGCGGCGGCCTCGGCTCCGATGGTGAACTTGTCGGAGAGCAGGTGGCTGACTCCGCTGTCATTCATGATCAGCAGCACCATGTCGGCCGACTGGCCGCCGATCTGCCAGCCGACGCTCGCTCCGCCGACCTCGTAGAACGCCGGCGGGCTCATCTTCCCGTCGGCCTGGCGGCAGGAAGCGACGCCTTTCCCGGCCTTGCCTCCCACGATGAAGGCGCCCTTGGCCACGTTGGGGAAGATCAGGATGCAATTGGCCTTGGCCAGAAGCTCCTGCGGAATCCCCTTGTCGGGAGCGCTGGTCAGGGCGTTGAGGACCGCCGAGGCTTCCTGCAGCGTCTTCGTATCCTTCTTGTCCACTGCGGCCGCCAGCGCCGGTAACGCCAGAAGCAGCGCGAGCGGAAGTGCAATGAAGGCGTTTCGCATGGGCTTCAGCATCGTGCCCCTCCTTCTCCTTCCTCGTGGGTTTCCTGAATCCGTCCGGTCCGCTCGAGGATTACGGAACCGAAACCTGATGCGCGATCCAGGGTTCAACACGGCGACAACAGCCACCCATGCTACTGCGCGTGCCGATCCCGGACTATGGGGCAAAACCCTACCCGGCGAAGGCGGGAAGACCGCCGCGACGCCAAGCCATAAGTTGTTTTTCGTGAAATAATTGCGGCATGCCGCGAGCGCCGGGCCAAAGGTCGTTAGGCGCGGCCGCGGACAGGCCTAGAGAGGAAGCTTGCGCAGCCGTAGCGCGTTGGCGATGACCGAGACGGAGCTGAACGACATGGCGGCGCTGGCTATCATCGGACTGAGGAGCCAGCCGAACCGAGGGTAGAAGACGCCTGCCGCGATGGGGATGCTCAGGGCGTTGTAGAAGAAGGCGAAGAAGAGGTTCTGGCGGATGTTGCGAAGCGTCGCGCGGCTCAGGGCGCGAGCCCGGGCGATTCCCCGGAGATCGCCCTTGACCAGCGTGATTCCCGCGCTCTCCATCGCGACGTCGGCTCCGGTCCCGAGGGCGATGCCGACGTCGGCCTGAGCCAGCGCCGGAGCGTCGTTGATTCCGTCGCCGGCCATCGCGACGACGTGCCCTTCCGACTGCAGCCGGCGGACGACTTCCCCTTTCTGCTCCGGGAGAAGCTCCGCCGCCACTTCGTCGATGCCGAGCTGCCGGGCGACGGCCTCGGCGGTGGCGCGGGAATCGCCCGTGGCCATCACGACCCGGATGCGCTCCTCGTGGAATCGCCGGATCGCCAGCCGCGTCGATTCCCGCAGCGTGTCGGCCACCGCCAGCAACCCCGCCGGGCGCCCCTCGACCGCGACGAAGACGACCGTCTTGCCGGTCTCTCCCATCTCCCTCGCTTTCGCGCTGAGAGCCCCGGCTGGGATCCCCTCCTCCAGCATCAGCTGGAACGTTCCCACCGCGACCGGCTTCTCGTCGACGCGGCCGAGGATTCCCTTGCCGGGGACGGCCCGGAACTCCGTGACCCTGCCCGCGGAGAGTTTCCGGCGCCGGCCGCCGGCGACGATCGCCGCCGCGAGAGGATGCTCGCTCGATTGCTCGAGCGCATAGGCGAGCCGGAGCATCTCCCCCTCCTCCGCGCCGGGCGCCGTGTAGTACTCGACGAGCTGCGGCTTTCCCTCGGTGAGAGTTCCCGTCTTGTCGACGACCAGCGTGTCGACGCGGGCCATGATCTCGAGCGCCTCCGCGCTCCTGATCAGGATGCCGGCGGCCGCACCGCGGCCCGTCCCCACCATGATGGCGATGGGGGTCGCCAGGCCCAGGGCGCATGGACAGGCGATGATGAGGACCGAAACCGAGGCCAGGAGGGCGTGGGCGAGGCGTGGCTCCGGTCCGATCCAGGCCCATGCCGCGAACGTGACGGCCGCGATCGCCAGCACGGCGGGAACGAAATAGGCGGCGATGCGGTCCGCGACGCGCTGAATGGGAGCGCGGCTGCGCTGCGCTTCGCCGACGAGCCGGACGATGCGCGCCAGAAGTGTGTCGCTTCCGACCTTCTCCGCGCGAAGGACCAGCCATCCGAGGCCGTTCACGGTGGCGCCCACGACTCGATCTCCAGAGCGCCTCTCGACCGGAATCGGCTCCCCGGTCAGCATCGATTGATCCACCGAGCTGGCTCCCTCGACCACGACCCCGTCCACCGGAATCTTCTCGCCGGGGCGCACCCGAAGAAGATCCCCCGGCTTCACGTCGGAGAGCGGAACGGGCTCCTCGGTCCGATCCTCCCCGATCCGCAATGCGGTCGGAGGCGCAAGGCTCAAAAGCGCCCGGATGGCCCCGCCGGCGCGGCTCCGCGCCCGAAGCTCCAGGACCTGGCCCAGCAGCACGAGGACGGTAATCACCGCGGAGGCCTCGAAGTAAAGCGCCGCGTCGCCGCCGGGGCCGCGGAAGGATCGGGGAATGAGTCCCGGCGCGAGGACGGCGGCGACGCTGGATGCATAAGCGGCGCCCGTCCCGAGCGCGATGAGGGTGAACATGTTCAAATTCCGGCTTCGGAGCGAAGCCGCGCCGCGCTGCAAGAAAGGAAATCCTCCCCACAGGACCACGGGAGTCGCCAGGAGGAATTCGATCCAGGCTTCGCGGCGCGCAGACAGGACGCGATCGAGCGCGAGGACGCCTGTCATGTGGAACATGTCGAGGAGGAAGAGGGGGAAGGCGAAGGCCAGGCTCACCCAAAACCGTCGCGTCATCTCCGAGAGCTCCGGGTTCGCTTCCTCGCCCAGGCCCGGATCGACCGGTTCCAGCGCCATCCCGCAAATCGGGCAGGGGCCGGGCCCGTCCTGGCGGACTTCCGGATGCATCGGACAGGTGTACGGCGCGCCGGAGGGGGCGCTCGGCGGTCGGGTCCCGACCGACCTCGGCGCCGAGGCGCCGGAGGCGGCACGGGCCGAGAGGTACTGTTCGGGCGCCTTCTTGAATCGGTCCAGACACCAGGCGCTGCAGAAGTAGTAGAGGGTCCCGCGGTGCGCGTGCTTGCCGGCGGCGTGGGCCGGGTCCACGTCCATCTCGCAGACGGGATCCTTGAGCTTCTTTTCGGAAGCGTGCCGGGATGAATCGACCCGGGGCGCCATGGTCTCCTCCGTCAACTGAAACCCGGGACGAATCATAGAGGATTCCGGACCGTCGCATCAGCTCTTGGTGAGATCGAAGGCTTCTCCAGCTTGACGGGCCAGCTCCCGGCCGATCGCGAGCGCCGCGGTGGCTGCGGGGGAAGGGGCGTTCAGGACGTGCAGCGCGCCGGGGGACGAGACGATGCGAAAGTCGTCCACCAGGCTTCCATCGGGATCGACCGCCTGGGCCCGGACCCCGGATCCTCCCGGAGCCAGATCCTCTTTGCGGATCTCCGGAACGAGCCGCTGGAGCGCCCGCGTGAAGGCCGACTTGCTCAGGGAGCGGAGCATCTCGCGGCCCCCCGTCCGCCAGTTCCGGCGGACCATCGCCCAGAACCCGCGGAAGGACAAATTGGAGGCCATCTCACCGAGATCGATCCGGCTGAGACGATATCCCTCTCGGGCGAAAGCGAGGACGGCGTTCGGACCCGCCTCCACCTCATCGTCGACGCCGCGGGTGAAATGGACCCCAAGAAACGGGAACCTCGGATCGGGAACCGGGTAGATGAGGCCTTGCACCAGGTGCCGGCGGCCGGGCCGCAGGCGGTAGTACTCTCCCCGGAACGGGATGATCCGGGCGGTCGGGCGGGCTCCGGAAAGGGCCGCCACGACGTCGGAATAGAGTCCGGCGCAGTTCACCATCCATTTGGACCGGAAGGCCGCCCGCGGCGTGCGCAGCTCGAGCGCCCCCGGAGCGCCGCCCAAGCCGACGAGGCGCGCGTCCGTCTTCACCGCGACGCCGCGCGCCGCCAGCTTTCCGGCGATCTTCTCCGCCACCTCCCGGAAGTCGACGGTGCAGGTTTCGGGGGAGTGGAGCGCCGCCAGACCGCGGGCGTGGGGCTCGAGCTCCCGCAGGGCCTCGGGAGTGATTCGGCGCAGTCCCGCGACGCCGTTCGCCACGCCGCGCTGATGGAGGATTTCCAGGCGCGGCAGCTCCTCCTCCGACGCGGCGACGATCACCTTTCCGGTCCGGCGGACCGCCACGCCGCTCTCGTCGCAGAATCGCCGGAGCAGGTGCGCCCCTTCGACGCAAAGCCTCGCTTTCTGCGAGCCCGGCGCGTAATAGATTCCGGAATGGATCACGCCGCTGTTGTGACCCGTCTGATGGGCCGCGAGGCGGCTTTCCTTCTCGAGCACCGCGAGCCGGAGCCGGGGATGGGCCTCGACGATCGCCAGCGCCGTCGCCAGGCCGACGATCCCTCCGCCGATCACGACGACGTCGAAACGCTCGGGTTCCATCAAGGTCCCGATGCTCCGCTCATGCCGGACGATAGTCCTCGAGGATCGGGGAGGAGGAGTGCAGTCGGAGAAGATCGAGCGCGGCGAGGAGGACGCGCTCCTGGATTTCCGGACGATCCGGCTCGCCGAGAGGATAGCCCATCGGGAAAGGCACCCACAGGGTGCGCGGCGGCCGGACGCGTACCGCCACCTCCTTGAGCAGCGCCAGGGAAACCGTGGGGATCCCGGCCGACTCGACGAAACCCTGGATCAGACCGACGGTCTGATTGCACATCGGTCAGACCGGGGTCAGGAGGACCCAGTCGGGTCGATCCTCCTTGAGCCGTCGCGCGACATCCGGGCCCGATTCCACCAGAAGTCTCGCCGGGGCGGTGATCGACCCCATGAAGCTGAAATGACGGTGATTCGGCGGCCCGAGGACGCGGCGCGCCGCGAGATCGCGCAGCCGATCGAGCGGGAACGCCAGGTTGGCGTCGCGCTCGATCCCGGAGCGATCGAAGGACCGGCTCTTGTGGGAGCAGCGCAGCGACTTCACTTCCACGGCGTCCGGAATCTCCCGGAAGCTCCAGTCTCCGCCGCGAATCGCCTCGTCGAAGGGAGCCTGCTCGGGGAGATGGAGCGCCGCCGTCGTGATCAGCGCGCCCCGCGTCTCGGCGAGAGGCTTCGCGAGACGCGCCATCGCCTTCCACGAGGAGGGGCGATAGCGATAGAGCTTCATGAAGCTGCGGTCGGCGAACGAGAGATCGTCGAGCTCTGCCATCGATGGGGTCCCCTCGCCGCGCGGCCTCGCCTAACGCAGCGGAATCCCGAGCCAGCGCGGATAACCGTCCAGCAGCGCGGAAAGAAGTCCGGCCGCGGCGCCCGCCGCGAGGAAAACGGCCGCTCCCGCCAGAATCTGCGCCAAAATTCCCCGTTTCCGCAGCCCGAGGACGGCGCCCGCCTGAGCCGCGAGGATCAGCGCCGGCACCCACAGAAAACCGCGCCAGCCATGGGAGCACCAGGGGCAATGAGGCGGTGCGGCGTGGTGGACGTCGCAGTGCCGGTCGGCGCCGGCCCACGCCCAGGTGCAGCCGCATCCGAAGACGAGATTGCAAAGATTCAAGAGAAGGAGGAGGGAAGCCGTCCATACGCCGCCCAGGACGATGCCTTCTCGGATCGACATCTTCAAGAATCCCCTCCGGCGCCCTCAGTATGGGCGAGACGGGGCCGGCGGGCAACCGGTCTCGAGGCGGCTTATAATCCTTCGCTCGGATCACGCGGGAGGATCTCTGTGAAAGTCGTCTATTCCGACGGTTATCTGCTCAACCTGGGAGAGCACGTCTTTCCGGCGATCAAATACCGCCGCATCAAGGAGAGGCTGTTGGAAGAAAAGGTGATTCGGGAAGCTGACCTCGTCGTCCCCGACCCGGCGACCGACCAGGATCTCCTCCTGGTGCACACCCCCTCCTACGTCCAGAAGCTGAAGAGCGGAGCTTTTTCTCCGGTGGAGGTGATGCGGATGGAGGTCCCGTACTCGCGCAAGCTGGCGGATGCCTTCATCCTGGCGGCCGGCGGGAGCATCCTGGCGGGCCGGCTGGCGCTCCAGGAAAAAGTCGCCGTGAACCTCGGCGGTGGATTCCATCATGCCTTTCCGGAACATGGCGAGGGATTCTGCCTGGTCAACGACGTGGCGGTGGCGATCCGCCGGCTTCAGAAGGACAGGACGATCGGGCGGGCGATGGTGGTCGACTGTGACGTGCATCACGGAAACGGCACGGCCGCAATCTTCATGAAGGATCCGGAGGTCTTCACTTTCTCCATCCATCAGGCCAACAATTATCCGGCCTGGAAGCCTCCCGGCGATCTCGACATCGATCTCGCGGACGGAGTCGAGGATGCCGAATACCTCCGGCGTCTCGAAGAGGGGCTCTCGGACTCGCTCGGCCGGTTCACGCCGGAGCTCCTCTTCTACGTCGCGGGCGCCGATCCCTACGCCGAGGACCAGCTCGGCGGCCTGAAGGTGAGCCGAGAGGGTCTGGCTCGAAGAGATCGGCTCGTCATGGCCGCTGCGCGGGATCGCAAGATCCCGGTATGCATCACGCTAGCCGGCGGCTACGCGGCGCGGGTCGAGGACACCGTCGAGATCCACGTCACGACCATTCGCACGGCCCAGGAGATCCTGAAAGCCCTTCCGCCCGCCTCCTGAGGCGCGCCCAGCACCCCTACGCGTGTTTCCAACAATGGGTATTGCGCTCCCGAAAATGGGGTGGTAGCATTCTGGCAGGTTATCTCTCTTTGTTGAATCGATAACTGCATCACCGGCAAAGCGTCGGCGGCAGGAGAGGCCGCGTGGTCTCCTTCCTTCGCGCCAGCTTCGTTTCTCTGCAAGTCTCCGCGGCCTTGGCTTGCCTACCGGTCCTGGCCGAAACCACCGGCGAGCTGAAGGGCCGCGTTCTCGGCCAATCGCTCCAGCCTCTTGCGGGCGTGACCGTCGCGGTGCGCAATGAGGGCCTGGCCCTGGCCGAGCGCGGCACGGTCAGCGACGCGGGTGGAAACTATCGAATTCCCGGCCTGCCTCCGGGAAGCGGCTATCGGGTCCGGGTCTCCCTCCCCACGTTCGCGCCGGTGGAATTCTCCGACGTGACGATCGCCGCCGGCGACGCGACCACCCTCGACGCCGTGCTGCGCCCGGCCACCGAGCTCCAGGAGACCATCCGCGTTCCGGGGAAGACGAGCGTCGTCGACACCGAGAGCGTGGTGACCTCGAGCACCTTCACCTCTCAGTTCATCGCCGGTCTCCCTCTGCTTGGGCGCAACTATCAGGACATCCTCACGCTGGCCCCCGGCGTGACGGACGTCCACGAGACCGGCAACCCCAACATCCATGGGGCCCGGGATACGTCGGTCGTGACGCTGGTCGACGGGGTGAGCACGACCGATCCGTTCACCGGCTATTACGGACAGCAGCTGAACGTGGAGTCGATCGCGGAGCTGGAGGTGATCACGGCCGGGGCCACGGCGGAATTCAGCCGGGCCCAGGGCGGCTTCGCCAACATCATCACGAAGTCGGGGGGCAACGAGTTCCGGGGAACGTTCAAATTCTTCATGCGAACGAGCCGGCTGGACGGCGACGGCGCCGGGAACGATCCGCCCGAGCTCACGTACGGCTTCCGCGGAGCGCAGAGCTTCCGCGACCTGCGGTTCACCGACCTCTACCCGTTCCTTTCCGTCTCCGGCCCGCTCCTCCGGGACAAGCTTTGGTACTACCTTTCCGGAGAGTACCTGCAGATCGAGACGCCGAGGAACCTCCTGAGCCAGGCCATCGTCTCCCGCGAGCGCGGCGCCCGGGAGTTCGGAAAAGTCACCTGGCAGGCCGTCCCCATCCACAAGTGGGCTCTCTCCGCCATCGTGGATCGCACGGTGATGCCGGATCTGGGGGTGAGCACTCTCAAGGACCGCCGGTCGGGCTATCTCTACAAGCGCGGCGGGCCTACCTTCACGCTCAAGGAAAGCGCGGCCTTCTCCCCGAACCTGCTCCTCGACTCCACCGTCGGATGGTTCGACAACAGCTTCGAGCGGCGACCGAACACCGACCCCGACACGAACGGCAACGGCATCCTGTTCGTCGACGACCGGCCGGATCTCGGAGGGAATGGCGACGGGATCCTTCAGGCCCGGGAGCGTGATTCCGGCGAGGATTGGGATCGAGACGGCGCCTACGATCTGTTCGAGGACTTCAATCACAACTCCCTGCTGAGTCTCGGCGAGGATCTGGACCACGACGGCCGGCTCACGGACCATGGGGCCTGCGAGGGAAGGGACCATGAGGACCGCGATTGCGACGGGGTATTGGGCCACGAGGTCGATTTCAATCAGAACGGCATCCTGGACCCCGAAGACGACATCGGATTTTTTTGCGGGGGGAACTCCTGGGATGTGTGCGGCGCCGGAAACGGGCGATTCGATACCGAGGATTTGAACGGGAACGGAGTTCTCGACGTCGTGGGGGAGTCGGGACAGAGCGCCTTTCCCTTCTGGCTCGATGGAAACGCAGACGGGATGGTCGAGCCCGGGGAGTACCACGCCCCCCTCGCGCCCGACCTGGACTATTCCACCGACTTCGCGGGGAGGACCTCCGGCCCGAATCCCCTGGAGTCTCTCGATCACCGTAAACGCTTCGCCTGGCGCGAGGACCTGTCGGTTTATCGGGACGTCGCGGGGGGCGCTCACGACGTCAAGATCGGCGTCGCCTTCGAGCACGAGGCGTACCATCAGGACATCCTGCGGCGTCCCATCTTCACCTTTCCCTCGCCGCAAGAGTCCGCCGGGATCGGAAGCTCCTCCTCTTCTTCCTCCTCTTTGGCGAGCACGGTGACCGCCACCATGGCCTTTCCAATCCAGGCGGAGAACGCGGCGGTCGGAGACGACGTCGGGATCTATTTCCAGGATACCTACAAGCCGCTTCCCAACCTGTCGGTGGGGCTGGGGCTGCGCGTCGATCTGGAAAACGTGCACGCGCCGGGCTTCATGCCGTTCGATCCGCGGCGGGAGCGCGATGATTTCGACGCCCTGATGAGCCTGAGCGGCTTCGACACGAACCCGATGGACAATCTCGAGTACGGGGGGCTCGCCTCGGATCCCCTCAACCGGGACACTTCGACCGGCTCCGTCGCCGCGCAAATCTCTTCCGTCGCGAGGCGGCTCGCGCCGCGCAGCTTCACCCGTCACAACCTCATCGTGGATCTGTTCGGCCCGCATCTCTCCGACGTCCTGGGGCGCGCTCCGACGCGCGAGGATCTTCTGGCTCTTGGCTTCCGGCCGCGAGAGCCTCAGGAAATGCGGGTCCAGAACGCCAACGTGGCGCCCCGGCTGAGCGTGAGCTGGGACCCGGGCGCCGACGGCAAGACGAAGGCCTTCGCCTCGTGGGGCCGCTTCTACGACAAACTCTTCCTCAACGCGGTCACCGGAGAGCAAGGTCCCGACGAGCTGACGCGGTATTACACCTTCGACGAGGACGGCGTGCAGCATGGGATTCCCAACAACCGGCTCGGGAATCTGAAATCGCAATCTCCGCTCTCGGCCTTCCAGGTGGATCGCAGCCTGAGCACGCCTTACACGGACGAGCTCACGGCCGGCTTCAGCCGTGAGCTGGCTCCCGAGCTTTCCCTGTCCGTCACTTACGTCCGCCGGGACTACCGGCAGCAGCTGCAGGACCTGGACGTCAATCATCACACCGCAATCGATCCCTACACCGGAAAGCCGTCCGATCTGTTCGGCGCGGAATTGAAGCCCGACAAGAAGCTCGACCCGCCGGTCGACCCGAGCTTTCTGAAGAATCCGAACCAGCGGGTCTCCGACGGGCTTCCGGATCTCTACATCGAGAACCCGCTGTTCAACCGCGTCTTCCTGCTCGGAAATTTCAACACCCAGACCTACCGCGCCTGGGAGGTCGAATGGGTCCGGCGCCTGAGCCGAAAGTGGCAGATGCAGGCGAGCTACACCTGGTCCCGCACCTGGGGAGACGCGGAGGACTACGTCTCGGAGCAGGGCGACGATCCCTCCGTGGCGGAATTCGAAAGGGGGTACCTGGCGTACGATCAGCGTCACGTGTTCAAGGTCAGCGCGGTGACCTACTTCCCCGGAGACTGGCGCCTGGCATGGCGAACGCAGTGGGCCTCCGGGACGCCGTACTCGTCGGTCTACCGGGGAGGCGCCGAGGACGACGTGGGATATGGACAGAGCCGGCTCTTGTACGGGGGATTCCAAGGGCTGGGCTTCCTGCGCGAAAACCGCAACATGCACCGCAACCGCGCGAGGTACGATTTCAACTTCCGCGTCGAGAAGAACTTCGTCCTGGGAAAAGCCGGCGCCGGGGCCTTCTTCGAAGTGTTCAACGCCCTCAACACCGATGACCTGAGAATCGACGAAATGCGATCGTGGATCGCCGGCCTCGGCATCAAGCACCGGTACACGGCCCTGGAAGGGGAGCGGCGCTTCGGCCGCCGGTTCGAGTTCGGCGTCCAGATCGACTTCTGATCTTCCCCTGCGGTAGACTTTCGGCTCACCGGAGGCCGGATGCAGGACACGCTCGCGCCGCTGACGATCGAGGGACAATTCCTGCTGCACCAGATGTTCCGGGTGCGCTGGGAGCCCTGGAAGGCTCTCTCCCCCGAGGCGCGGCGCGCCGTCGCGGAGGAGGCGGCGGCGGCGCTCGGGGAGATGGAGGAGCTGCCGGGAGGGGCCAGCGCCGCGGCGACCATTCTCGGGCACAAGGCCGACCTGATGCTGATCCATTTCCGTCCCACGCTCGACGATCTCCAGCAGGCCGAGCTGAACGTCTCGCGCCTGGGTCTCTCCGGCCACCTCGAGGCGGCGGGATCCTACGTCTCGGTCGTCGAGCTGGGACTCTACGAGATGACGCTGAAGCTTTACGAGGAGCTCGAGGGGAAGGGCTTGAAGCCGAATACTCCCGAGTTCGATACGCTGCTGGCCGAGGAGCTCTCCCGCCAGCGCGAGCGCATGCGCGTCCGGCTCGAGCCGGTCTTTCCGCCCCGCCGGTACGTCTGCTTCTATCCGATGAACAAGAAGCGCGGCGAGATCAAGAACTGGTACGCCGAGCCGGTTCGCCGGAGGGCCGCGATGATGCGGGAGCACGGCCTGATCGGCCGGCGCTACGGCGAGCGAGTCACCCAGATCATCTCCGGATCGATCGGCTACGACGACTGGGAGTGGGGAGTCGACCTGTTCGCTGACGATCCGCTGGTCTTCAAGAAGCTCGTCTACGAGATGCGCTTCGACGAGGCCAGCTCCTGGTTCGGAGAGTTCGGGCCCTTCTGGGTGGGCCTTCAATTCCACGCCTCCGATCTTCCCCGGTACCTCGAAGGAAGGACTCCCGGTTTCCGCCCGCCCTCCGGCTGATCTTCCCTGGAACCGGGTCCTCATCGCGTCCGTACATTAATATGTCGGGAGGCGCCGGTGTCCGGATCCGGGACGCCGGCATTCCGGAAGCGAACGCGAACGCCTCTCCCCCCGCCGGCCGGGACGGCGTATGAGGGGGAATCCCCGGGACTTGCACGATCGGCTCGACGTGGCACGGCCCTTGCCGTCTTCCACGCCGCCGGCTCCAATCCGCCGGATTCCTCTAAGGAGACCGACATCGATATTCAGCGTCCGTCCGTGGCTGCGAAGCGCCGCAAGCAACGGATTGCGCTCGTCGTGGGGACCGTCCTGCTCGTGGTCCTGGTGACCGTGGGACTCTCCCGGCTGGAGCCCGCCGCGCCTTCGATCGAGCGCGCCACCGTATGGGTGGACACCGTCAAGCGCGGCTCGATGCTCCGGCAAGTGCGGGGAACCGGGAGTCTCGTCCCGGAGGAGATCCGCTGGATCCCGGCGGTCACGGAGGGACGGGTGGAGCGAATCAAGACGCTCCCTGGGACGGTGGTGAAAGCCGACACCGTGCTCCTCGAGCTGAGCAATCCCGAGCTCGGCCTCGCCGAGCGCGATGCCGCCTCCGAGCTGAAGGCCGGCGAGGCCGAGCTGGTCAACCTGAAGGCCCAGCTGCAAAGCCAGCTTCTGACCCAGCAGGCGGCCGCGGCACTCGTCCAGGCCGACTACCGGCAAGCCGCCATGCAGGCCGACGCCGACGGGCGGCTGGCCGCCGAGGGGCTGGTCGCCGACATCACGAAAAACATCTCCAAGCTGCGGGCCGAAGAGCTCGAATCGCGCGCCGGGATCGAGCAGAAGCGCCTGGTGGTGGCGGCGGAGGCGGCGGAGGCGCAGCTCGCGGTCCAGCAGGCGCGTGTGGGAAGGCTGCGAGAGGCGCACGATCTGCGCAGAAGCCAGCTGGACGCGCTCAAGGTGCGCGCCGGAGTGGAGGGCGTTCTGCAGCTCATTTCCGCCGAAGTGGGACAACGCGTCTCGCCGGGCGCCAACCTGGCCCGCGTCGCCGAGCCGGGGCGCCTGAAGGCGCAGGTGCGGATCGCGGAGACGCAGGCCCGCGACATCCAGATCGGGCTGGTGGCGGCGATCGACACGCGCAACGGCATCATCGCCGGGCGCGTCTCGCGCATCGATCCGGCCGTGCAGAACGGAACGGTCACCGTCGACGTCGCCCTGACCGGCGAGCTACCGCGCGGCGCGCGGCCCGATCTGACGGTGGACGGAACGATCGAGCTGGAGCGCCTCGAGAACGTCCTGTACGTCGGCCGCCCGGCGTTCGGGCAGGAGAAGAGCACCGTGAGCCTCTTCCGTCTCGCCGCCGGCGGCAAGGAAGCCAACCGGACCCAGGTCAAGCTGGGCCGCAGCTCGGTGAACACCGTGGAGATCCTAGACGGGCTCAAGCAGGGAGAGCAGGTGATCCTCTCGGACACCTCGGCGTGGGACTCTTACGATCGGGTCCGATTGAATTGACGGTCCGAATCCATTCACGAAGAGAGGAGCGGGATCCATGAACAGTTCGGCTCAGCCCCTGATCACCCTGGACGGCGTGACCAAAGTCTTCTACACGGATGAGGTCGAGACGCACGCCCTTTCAGGCGTCCAGCTGGAGATTAAGAACGGCGAGTACGTCTCGATCGCCGGGCCATCGGGATGCGGCAAGTCCACGCTTCTCTCCATCCTCGGGCTGCTCGATTCCCCGACCGAGGGGTCCTTCCTGCTCAACGGGCGCCCCGTGCAGGATCTGAATCTCTCGGACCGCGCGCGGATCCGCAACCGGGAAATCGGGTTCATCTTCCAGAGCTTCAACCTCATCGGCGATCTCACCGTCTTCGAGAACGTGGAGCTTCCTCTCACCTACCGGGGCATGAAGGGAAGCGAGCGCAAGGGACGGGTGAACGAGGCCCTCGAGAAGGTGGGGATGGCTCACCGGGCCCGCCACCTCCCCAGCCAGCTCTCCGGAGGGCAGCAGCAGCGCGTCGCCGTGGCGCGCGCCCTGGTCGGCAGCCCGCTGATGCTGCTGGCGGACGAGCCGACCGGCAACCTCGACTCCAAGAACGGCGAAGCGGTGATGGAGCTGCTGCGGGAGCTGCACCGGGGAGGCGCGACGATCTGCATGGTGACCCACGATCA
>Ga0114129_10008295_pt1 | contig 14818 bp, 27 predicted proteins | sample RhiMetdeltSRZDD1_FD_80071 | JGI IMG/M metagenome (GOLD analysis project Ga0114129, IMG submission 80071) | Populus rhizosphere microbial communities from Tennessee, USA - Rhizosphere MetaG P. deltoides SRZDD1 (version 2) (version 2) | ecosystem: Host-associated > Plants > Roots > Rhizosphere >...
GGCATTCCAGCGTTGCGGCTGGACGGGCAACTGCTCATCTGGTATGCCGGGTGGAAGCAGCACAGCAGTCTCTATCCGATCGGCCCGGCGTTGATTCGCGCTCCTCGCCTCGATCTCAAGGGACCCGAGATCTCTAAGGGAACGGTCCGTTTTCCCCACGCGAAACCCCTCCCGCTGACGTTGGTGCGGAAGCTGGTGAAGGCCCGAATTGCCGAGCTGCGACGGGAACACGCGCGGGGAGAGCAATGATCGTGCGCACTTGGCGCGGCTTCGCCAATGCCGCGAATAGCCAGGATTATCCCCGCTATCTGCTCGAAACGGTTCGACCGAAGCTGGCCGACCTCCCCGGTTTTCGCGGGCTCTACCTGCTGCGCCGTACCGCTGGAGCCGAGGTCGAGTACCAAGTGCTGACCTTGTGGGATTCGGTGGCGGCAATCCGCAACTTTGCGAGCCCGGACCTCGAGCGCGCCGTTGTAGAACCCGAAGCTCGGGCGGCGCTGCTTCGCTACGACGCAACGGTCCGGCATTTCGAAGTTCTGGCCACGCCGGATGCGCTTTAACAAGCAGCCGTCGTGCTGCAGGTTTGACAATCCATAACCATTTGGTTATGAATTGACTCATGACGGCTTCCCCCACCCAGGTGTTCGGCGCCCTGGCCGATCCCACCCGGCGAGCCCTCTTCGAGCGGCTGGTCCGCGACGGGGAACAGACTGTGCGCGCCCTCACCGATCGGGCTCGGGTGTCTCAGCCCGCGGTCTCCAAGCATCTCAGCGTTCTCAAGGGTGCCGGTCTGGTGCGCGCCCGACGGGCGGGCCGGCGGACGCACTACGCTGCCCGGCCCAGGAGTCTCGCGCCCCTGGTGGATTGGATGAGCCTCTACGGCGCCTTCTGGCACAACCGATTCGATCGCCTTGAAAACGTTCTCGACAGGATGGAGTCATGACTGAGACTGCCACTTCCGCCCGTTCCGTCGTGGTCGAACGGGTGATGCCCCATCCACCCGAAAAAATCTGGCGCGCGCTCACCGAATCTTCACTCATCGAGCAGTGGCTCATGCAGAACGACTTCGAGCCTCACGTCGGCCACAAGTTCAACTTCAGGGCCACTCCCATGCCTCATTGGAACGGAGTGACCGATTGCGAGGTCCTTCTCGTGGAGCCTAACCACCGGCTTTCCTATACCTGGAATGCGTCGGGCGAGGAAGCGGCACGCGGCCTTAAGACCGTGGTCACATGGACGCTCACACCGGCGAGCGGCGGCACCCACGTGCGCATGGAGCAGGCCGGGTTCCGGCCGGAAGATCAGGCAGGCTACCAGGGCGCGACCTACGGCTGGCAGCGGTTCATCGCCGAGCTGGAGCAGGTGGCGGTAGGACTGCGGTGACTTTGGCTGCAGACGAACCCATCGGCGTCCGCGATGCTCTTGCCCGGCTGGCACGGGCCGGTGTGCTGACCGGTGTTACCGACGGGCTGTTTTCGAGCGTTTTGAGCGTCGCCTTTTATCATTCGACGGTGGAGCGCCTCTTTCAGGGCGTCGCCAGCACGTTGATCGGCAAGCAGGCGCTCGACGGCGGCACATCAACAGCCTTGCTCGGCGTGATCATCCACTTCGGTGTTGCGTTCGGGTGGTCCGCCGTCTTTCTCTTCCTGGTCATGCGATTGCGCTGGGTGCAGCGGGTTCTGGCCTCTCGCCACGGCATCGTTACGATTGCATTGCTTTACGGACCTCTGATCTGGATGATCATGTCCCTGGTCGTCATCCCCTTGCTCGTGCATCGGCCGCCCAATGTAGGAGGGCGCTGGTGGGTGCAGTTCTTTGGCCATATTCCGTTCGTCGGCCTTCCCATTGTCGCTTCTGCGGCTGGGGGACGTCGACCGATCGATCGACATGCTTGACGGCGCTGCCGTGCCACGCCCTAGGAAGGAAGGCAGATGACACACTCAGGCTTCCATCTTGCCCAGGTGAACATCGGCCGCGCCCGTGGCGCGATGGATGAACCGGTCATGGCCGGATTCGCCGCCCAGCTCGATACGATCAACGCGCTGGCCGACCGAAATCCCGGATTCATCTGGCGGCTGCAAACCGAAGACGGAGATGCGACCGCCATTCGTCCGTATGATGACGAACGCATCATGATCAACCTGTCGGTATGGGCAGACCTGGCATCCCTCCGCTCATTCGTATTCAGCAGCCCTCACGCCGGGGTCATGCGTCATCGCCGCGAGTGGTTCGAGCGCTTTCCGAAGACCTACGTAGCCCTGTGGTGGATCCCCGCCGGACACCGCCCCACCGTGGCGGAGGCGGTGGCCCGCCTCGAATACCTCCAGGCTCACGGTCCGACTGCGCACGCGTTCGGCTTTCGCGAACCATACGATCCCGAAGGCCGCCCTCTGGAGCGAGACTCGCAGTGGGACGAATGTCCGACCGCCTGATGGCACCGTGACTCGGCTCCTCGGGCTGGTGGGTGCCACTATCGGAAGCGCTGTCGGCTGGTGGCTGGGCGCCCATGTCGGCGTGATGACGGCAGTCATGGTCAGCGCTGTCGGCACCGGGGTCGGCTTATGGGCCGGTGTTCGTCTGGCGACGGACTTTCTTGGCTGAGTCCATCATGCCGGCGCGGTCCGGCTCGGGCCGCGTTCTACTAGCCGGTCTCGTGCTGCTGGGCTTCCTCGGAATCGCAGCGTGGTGGCTGATCCATCCCGTCTGCATGCCCCTCTCGGACGCGGGTGTGCGGGAGTTTGCCCGCTGGGCTCCTATCGAGACTCGTACCGACCGGCAATTGCATGGACCGGTCTTCCAACGACGGCGTGGTCGTTGGTATCAGTGCAAGTCGTGGATCTCACGCCAGCTGTTCTTCTGAGGATAACCCCTGCGGTTGACCCGTGATAGCCCGGGCGCTCGCTATCTGGATCGGAATCCTGCTGCTCGCCAGTCTGAACGGCGCGATCCGGGACCTCCTCCTCGCGCCACGTCTGGGTGACCCGGTTGCCCGGGTAATCAGCACTATCTCCCTGAGCGCGATCGTTGTCCTCGTCACCTGGCTCAGCATTCGCTGGATCGGCCCTGCCTCGGCTCGCGCCGGCTTCGTCATAGGCGCGTTCTGGACCCTGCTCACGCTCGCGTTCGAGTTTCTCGGCGGCCGCTATCTTTTCGGTAAGTCATGGGCCACACTGGTCGCAGATTACGATCTGACTCGCGGACGCATCTGGGTGCTCGTGCTGCTGGTAACCCTGCTCGCTCCGCTGCTGGTGGCACGAGCGCGTGGCCTGCTGGCCGATCCTATGGGATAGCCCAGTAAAACGGCGGCCAACTGATTGGAGGGAGTGATGCGCGGATATGTCCAGGTATCCTGCCTTCTGTTCGCACTCACGACGCTAGGCCATGTGTTGCGACTGCTTGCCCGCTGGCCTCTCGTGATCGCCGGGCGACCGTTGCCGGCCTTCGCCTCGCTTCTGCTGGTGTTGGTGGCAGGATCGATGACGGTCTGGGCGTTGCGTCTCCTCAGCGCGAATCGGGCATCGGCCTGATTCAGGCCGCATGTGGTGACGAGTGCCCGCCGCTAAGCCTCCGCCGCACCTCTGCACTCAGATCATCACCACACCAGGGGCAGCACGGCTCGCTGGCGACCTCCTGCCATACCGGCCCGCCTTCGAGCCGCCCGACCCACCAGCTATCCGCCCAACGGGGGTCGCGCCGCACGCGAAGAGGACCGACGCCACAGCTCGGATTGGTGCACACTTGGATTTGCCAGTCGCCGCGAAATTCCACTTGCATCGTGACCCCCAGGTTCTGAATCCAGCATTCATCTCGGGTACCACGTTATAAATGCGGCGCCGCAGGCGCAGTCACTGGCTATGGAGGAGGAACGTCAGGCTTGCCCGCCGGACCTTGTCAGTTTGCGTCCGACGGGCCAGCAGCGCCGCCTGACCCTTGCGGATCGGCGGCAAACCGCCCGGTTCCAGACCCCGGTCAAGCCAGCGACCGGAGGTACCTGGCGAGCCGATCGAAGCTGACAGTCACGCCTTCCTTCATTCCGGTCTGGAGCGCGGCATCCCGCGCTTCCTTCGACGGATAAAGGATACGCTGCGTGATCGTCGTCCTGCCGTTCTCCTCGGTCAGGAGCAGCGTGTTGACGGTTTCAGGCCAGTCGCCACCCCATGCTTCGGTAGAGACGAGCCGCTCGGGTGGGACGATTTCTCTGTAAATGCCATGCATTTCCATCTGGCTCCCATCCTCGCGACGCCATCCCCAGCGCCAGGCTCCGCCGGGTCGCAGGTCGATCTCGCAAACCGGCATGGTCCAGCCTTCCGGTCCGAGCAGCCATTGAGGCAGGTGCTCCGGGCTGGTCCACACGTCCCACACCAGTGTGCGCGGGGCGTCAACCACCCGGGTGATGACGAGCTCGCGATCGGTCGGAGTCGTGAACGTGGTCGGGTTGGGCTTATTTGCCGTGGCCATGCCGGCCCTCCTTTGCTTGTAAGCGTTTCAGGTAATCATCCAGACGCTGATAGCTGGCTTCCCAGAACCGGCGGTATCCCTCGGTCCACTCCGCGACCTCCTTGAGAGGCGCCGCCTCCAATCGGCAGGGACGCCACTGGGCTTCACGCCCCCGTGCAATCAGGCCGGCGCGCTCGAGCACTCGGAGATGCTTGGAGATTGCGGGCCCGCTCATCGCAAAGGGAGCGGAAAGCTCTTTCACTGTTGCCGCGCCCGACGACAAGCGTTCGAGGATGGCGCGACGTGTGGGATCAGCCAACGCGGCAAACGTGGTGCTCAGTGCATCCGTACTCATAGTTTTTCGAGGTGCCCTTCAGTCCGGTGTTTTCAAGTCTCCCTACATAACCATATAGTTAATTAACCTAGCGGTTATATACAACACATCGAAACCACCGTCAAGTCGAGGCTCCCGTGTCAAACGTGCTCGCTGTGGTGCTGGGAGTGGCGATCGGGCTGGTCGTGAGCTGGCTCTATGTGCTCTTCTGGAAAGTTCGCTACACGGCGCAGATTCGCGGCGACGCCGTGCAACGCAGCCAGGCCGTAACCTCAGGCAAGGTCCACGAGCAGCTGATCCCCTACCTGCCCGCGTTTCCGTACAATCCCAAGGATGTCCGCTTTCTCGGGAGCCCGGTCGATCTTGTGGTGTTCGACGGACTGGCAGAAGGCCGTCTTCGGCGCATTGTTTTTCTCGAGGTCAAGACCGGAAGCGCCGGGTTGACGACCCGGGAACGCTGCGTTCGCGACGTAGTTCAGGCCCGGGAAGTCGCCTGGGCCGAGCTTCGGGTTCCCCGCCCGGCGATCGGCGACGCGGTGTGAAGTAGCTCGCAGTGCACCTGCAAACGGAGCAGCAATATGGAATCCGCACAGACGCTGACCTTCATAGTTCTCGGCGCGCTGCTTGGCGCCGCCGGACAAGGCGCGCGAGCTGTCGTGGGCATCAAGAAGGAAATCGTGGCCGCTCGCAGCGAAGGCAGAAAAGTCGGAGAATGGTTCGATGGCCGGGAGCTCGTGATCAGCTTCGTCCTGGGCGCGGTTGCCGGCGTGCTCGCGGCGATCTGGCAGTATGCGCCCGACGTTCAGATCACCCGGAGCCTCTTGCTTGGATTCGCCGGCGCCGGATATGCGGGCGCAGACTTCATCAGCGGTCTGATGGACAAATGGATACCGGTGAGCAAGTAGGTTGACCGGAGGAGATGTGTCATGATCCGCAAGCTCGCGAACGGTCGGTACCGCCTGTACTCTCGCAAGCCTAACCCCAAGACCGGCAAGCGACGCAACCTCGGCACCTTCAAGTCACGGGCTGCGGCTCTGAAGCACGAGCGCGCCGTGCAATTCTTCAAGCGACGGGGCTGACGCCGTGGCCCCGCGCCAACGCAATGCCGCCTTAACCTTCGAGGCGGTGCGAATGCTGGCGCTTGCCTTCCCCGGCGTCGAGGAGGGTTCCTGCTACGGCACACCGGCCTTCCGGGTCCGCGGCAAATTTCTGGCTCGGCTCAGGGAAGACGGCGAATCGCTGGCGATCAAATGCGGATTCGAGGAGCGAGATTTTCGCATGTGGCAGACCCCCGTACGTTCTTCATCACGGACTACTACCGGAGGTACCTGTGTCGCCGTGGGTGGTCACCCGAGCCATCGCAGCCCCGATCGACAGAGTCTTCGACACCGTCGCCGACATCACCCAATTCTCGCGGGCGATTCCGCACATCACCAAAGTAGAATTCCTGTCGGAGCAGCATTCCGGGGTTGGTACGAAGTTCCGGGAAACCCGGCTGATCAAGGGCAAGGAAACGACGACGGAGCTCGAGGTGACCGAGCTCGTGAACAACGATCGAGTCCGACTGATAGCGGACAGCCACGGTACTGTCTGGGACAGCATCTTTCAGGTGGGGCGGGCCGGGAACGGAACTGCTCTTACGCTGACGATGGAGGCCCGCTCGCGGGGGCTGATCCCCCGAGTCATGACGCGACTTATCCGTGGTATGGTGCAGCGCGCGCTCGAAGCGGATATGAACGCAGTGAAGCTTTACTGCGAACACCCCCGCCAGGTTTGACCGCTGTCGAGCTTAGTGCATATCGAAGCGGGGCGGTCTCAGATCGGACACCGGATTCAGATCGTCGATGCCGCACCAGTTGAGAAACGCCGACAGCTCGGCTGCCCGCTCCAGCGTATCGACCATCACCTCGGTGCGTCCGTTGGTGACGAGGGGAATCATCGGGAGATCGTTGCGGCCGCGCCGAGGCAAGGCGCGACCACCTACCCGCCACGGTCCTGGTGCGTCGTCGAGGCCAATCCCCTTCCGCTTTGCACTATCCACCAGCGCGTACGCGGCAGTCGGCTGGTAACGTTGACGCCGATGCCTCGGTTGAGAACGACGTTGCTGAATGGCCGTCATTGGTCGACTCACTTTCGTGCGATCTGGGTCACACGGCGGGGCATCCCGCGACATTTTTAGGGTAGAACGCAGCGGGTGGGGCGGCAGTGAGATCAATCACATCGGCCGACTCCGTCACGGAGGTTCAGTTGCGAAAAGGAACCCATCTGTGCTGCCTGCAATAGAGAATCGCCTTGCCAACCTCCCGCTGGAGCTGAAACCGCTCGCTGACGTGCTGCGACGTCACTACGCTCGGGGAGCGAGCGTGCGGCCGGACGGCACGGTGCAGATTGCGCGGGCGCCATGGATGGGATCTGAAGCGTTCGCCTTGGTCCTTTACCCCGCTGCCGACGCCGCCTGGGTGAGCGCGTATGGGCAACGCCTGGGTCGCCCGGTGCCCGAGGCATATGCGAGAGTGTTGGCGTCAGTGAATGGGTGCTTCGTGTTTGGCCTGGCGCTTTACGGCCTGCCCCCGTCGCTCCAGGATCGGCCGCCGCGTCACGATCACAGCCTCGAGCCGCTCGACCTTGCGGCCGCCAATCGGTACTGGGCCCGCGAGTACCGGGGGGCCGGCGAGGAGTTTCACTTCGGTGGCCGGACGTTGAGTCCCACCGAAAATGTCGGATACTTTCTGACCTCTGATGGATCCGTCCGCAGCCGCAGCAAGGACGGCGAGGTGCTGCGGGAGTGGGCGACGATCGAGGGATTGCTGACGGAAGAGTTGGCCTCGGTGGAAGCCGCGGATCGAGAACGGCCGCCCGGTGCTCCCGCGCCCTGGTCTTTCGGCCGCGAACAGAGCTAGATAAGGAACGTCGCTAGATCAAGGAATGCCCAACCGCCTGGTCGGAGTGATCCATGACAGATGCCGCAGCGTATCCGTACGAAACCCGGCTCAACGTCCAGTTCTCGCCCCTCGAGCTGATCGACGTACAGGCGATGGCTGACGCCTGCACCTATCGCTGGTTCAATCAGACCCTTTGCCGGGTCAACGAGTCCGTCATCCGCCTCGGCGTCGTCCAAGGCGAGTATCACTGGCACCAGCACGCCGATGAAGATGAGTTCTTCTATGTCGTGGAGGGTCGCTTTCTGATCGACCTGGAGGATCGAACTGTCGAGCTCACGCCGAAGCAAGGCTTCGTAGTGCCGCGAGGCGTGCGGCATCGGCCCCGGGCGCCGGAGCGGACAGTGATCCTCATGGTGGAAGGCGCCGGTATCGTTCCCACCGGAAGCTGAGTCGTGTCGTGAACGGCGAGCCCATCAATGGCGTCCGAATCGACGTCTTCCGGGCCGAGCACGCGGCGGCTTTCGAGGCCCTCAATAGGGCCTGGCTGGTCGACCACGGGCTATACGAAGCGCCCGATGAAGCGCAGCTATCCAACCCCTGGGAACCATCATCGAGCCGGGCGGGCAAATCTTCGTGGCGCTCCGCGCGGACGAAGTCCTGGGCACATGCGCCGTCATTCCGCACCAGACCGGCATCTTCGAGCTGGCAAAGCTTGCGGTGGCAGCACAGGCTCGAGGTCAAGGGCTCGGCCGGGCATTAGTGCAAGCCTGCGTCAGTTTTGCGCGCCGGCGCGGCATCGGTCGTGTCGTCCTGGTTTCCAGCTCGCGGCTGGGGGCAGCGCTCAGCCTGTACGAAAGCCTCGGCTTTCGACGTCGCCCTTTGCCTCCGGATGTGCCCTACACAACGGCCGATGTCTATATGGACATCGACCTGACGTCGTCGCCGGAGCCGGTGGAGCAGGACTGAGCATGGCTGCCGCCCGATTCTCCGAGACGCTGCTTCGCCAGATCGACCGCGCCAAGCGATTGCGGATTCGAGCTGGGAGCGAGCCGCATCGGTTCATCGGTATCTGGGCGGTGGTTGTGGAAGGCCGGGTGTTCGTCCGGTCCTGGAGTCTCAAGCCCCGGAGCTGGTATCGCACGTTCCTGCTCGAGCCCGTCGGCGCGATCGAAGTCGGTGGCCGAAAGATTTCCGTTCGCGCCGTGCGGACCCGGAGCGACCGGCTCAAAGCAGCAGTCGATCGCGCCTACCTCGCCAAGTACGACACGCCGGGCGCCATCAAGTACGCCGAGGACCTTGGCCGGCCGAAGTCCCGCGACACGACCACAGAGCTGATACCGGCGTGAGCGCCGAGCACTACCGCAAGCTGGAGCGCTTGTACGGCACCGCTCGGGTGAGCCAATGGTACGGCGCCGCCATTTCGATTGCGGACGGTCAGGCCGAAGTCCGATTCCCGATTCGCCCGGAGTTCCATCACGCGGCGAACGCCGTCCATGGGTCGGTGTACTTTCGAGCTCTGGACGACGCCGCGTTCTTCGCGGTCAATTCACGAGTGGAAGACGTGCTCGTGTTGACTGTGTCGTTCACAGTACACTTTGCTCGACCGGTGACGAACGGCGAGCTTCACGCAGTGGGGCGTGTGATTCACAGCGGCGGTCGCCTGTTTGTAGCGGAGTCGGATCTATTCGATGGCCATGGCCAGCTATTGAGTCATGGAAGCGGCGTTTTCACCCGGAGTGCAATCAAGCTCAGTTCCGAGATCGGATACGCCTGAGGCGCTCACAGAGATATACAGGAGAAATTCAGATGCCCACTACCAAAGCCTCGCCGATGGTTCGGTCGGCTCTACTGGTTCGTCTCGAAGCCAAGCCGGGACAGGAAGCGGCGGTAGCGAAGTTCCTGCAAGGCGGACTACCCATTGTCGAACAGGAGCCTGCCACCATCACCTGGTACGCACTCAAGCTGGGGCCATCCACATTCGGCATCTTCGACACGTTTCCCGATGACAAGGGCCGTCAGGCGCACCTGGCTGGTCAAGTCGCGGCGGCATTGATGGCGAAGGCCCCTGAGCTGCTGGCGAGCGCCCCGACCATCGAAAAAGTAGATGTTATCGCGGCAAAGCTGCCGCGTTGATTGCGAACCCGGACTGCCTTCGAAAGCGACCAGCCCATGCCGCCGAAGAAACCGCATCCTCATCACGACCCTCATCCGGAATACACCTTCCAGGTAAAGTGGGATGGGCGAACGGTTGCGGGTGTGCGTCGTGTGTCGGCCCTGCGGCGCACGGTCACAGTGATCGACTACCGGCAGGGGAATGATCCCGCAACGACACAGAAGCTGCCCGGAAGTGTTCAGTACGAGGGTATCACACTCGAGCGTGGCATCACCCATGACCCCGCCTTCGCCAGCTGGGCCGCGCAGGTGGGCGGTACCGCGCCGAGTCTGAGTTTTCGAAAGGAAGTTCGTCTCGAGGTATACTATGCGCGCGGGCAGCTTTTCGAGGCCTACAAGATTCACCGTTGCTGGCCGTCCGAATATGTGGCGGTGGGCGGCCTGGAGACCGGGTCCGAAACGGGTCCCTTCCAGTCCCTGACGCTGGAGAACGAGGGCTGGGAGCGGGACACGACGCTGCGGCGCCGGAGCCAGCGCCGTCGCGCTCGGCGGTAGCCGCGTTCGGGCCCGATGATTCCCGCGTCCGAAGCACTGCAGCGGCTTCGCGAGGGCAACCTGCGGTTCGTGAGCAATGCCCGCAACGCAGACCTCGCTGTCGGCCACAAACGCCGGGCCGAGCTGACTGAATCACAACAACCCTTCGCAATCATCCTCGGTTGTGCCGATTCAAGGGTGCCGGCGGAGATCGTGTTCGATCAGGGGCTGGGCGATCTGTTCGTCATCCGTGTCGCGGGCAACATCGTCGCGCCGTCCCAGGTGGGCAGCGTCGAGTTCGCGGCGGCGCGCTTCGAAACCCGGCTGGTCGTCGTACTGGGCCACTCCCGCTGCGGGGTCATTCTCGCCACGTTGGAGGAGCTCAGGCGACCGACGGAGACTCAGTCGCGCAACCTCCGCGCGATCGTAGATCGGGTTCGGCCGTCGGTGGCCAGTCTGCTCGAAAGCGACTTTGGCGGCAACCCGGACGTGCTGGTGGAGCGGGCCATTCGCGCGAACATTCGTGCATCGGCAGACCACTTGCGGCACGGGTCCGCGATTCTGGAGCAATTGATCGAGAAGGAAGGTCTCCGGGTGGTGGGAGCGGAGTATTCGCTGGAAACCGGCGTGGTGGACTTTTTCGACGGAGTGTAGGAAGCATGACAAGCGAAGGTGTGGTGCAGGGCCGGGTGGTGCAGGTCCACCGGAAGGCAAAGCGGGGGCGCGAGCGCGGTATCCCCAAGCAGGTGGCACCTGCCCTCACGCTCACGCCACACGGAGTCGAGGGGGACTTCAACCGCTGGCGAACCGAGAAAGCCGGCGGCGATCCGGATCAAGCGGTCCTTCTTTTGAGCGACGAGATACTGGCCGAGCTGAGAGCAGAAGGCTGGCCGGTTCAAAGGGGCGAGTTGGGGGAGAATCTCACGGTGGCCGAACTGCCGTCCGATCTCTTTAATCCCGGCGTGCGCCTTCGCATAGGGGAGGTGGTGCTCGAGGTAAGCAAGCCATGCCAGCCCTGTACGGTGCTCTACTCGCTCCCATACGTAGGCCTGGATCGAGGGCCCAGGTTCATTCGAGCTCTGCAAGGACGGCGAGGTTGGTTCGCCCGCGTGTTGCAGGGCGGAATCGTTCAGCCCGAGATGATCGTCGAGATCGACAACGCCGTGCACCCGATTCCGGTAGCCTGATCCAGCTTTGCAGCTCTCCGCACGTATCGTCGACATCACCACGCTTGCCGTAGACGCAATCGTGAACGCCGCGAACGAACAGCTCGCCCCGGGGGGCGGAGTCTGCGGCGCCATCCATCGCGCCGCGGGCCCCGATCTCGCGAGAGCATGCGCGAAGGCGGGACGCTGCCCCACCGGCGAAGCGCGCATTACGCCCGGATTTCACCTTCCTGCCAAGTTCGTGATTCACGCAGTCGGACCTGTCTGGCACGGGGGCAATGCCGGCGAGGCGGGACTGCTGGCGGGCGCCTATCGCACTTCGCTCCGGCTCGCGCGCGAGCACAACGTCAAAAGCATTGCGTTTCCGGCAATCAGCACGGGAATCTTCGGCTACCCATTGCAGGCCGCCACCGACATTGCGGTCGAGACAATCCGGACCGAAATCGGGGCAAACGCGACGCTGGATCAGGTCGTGTTTGCCTGCTTCAGCCCGGAGGTCCTCGCGGCCTATCGAACAGCAGGAATTCAAACCTGATCAGGAACGATTACCTCTCCCGGTGTGGCCGAAACACGATATCGAATACCGGCTGCCAGGTCTTTCCCCCGTCAGTTGAACGCTCCGCCTTCTCCCGCACATTCCGGCCTTCGGCCCACCAGATGCCGCGTATCAGCGCCGGACGCCCATCGGGCGTCTTGTCAGGACCGGTCAACACCATCCGGCCACCGTCCAGGTGGCCATCCAACAGCAGCAGCATTCCCCGATTGGTGACCCAGCTCTGGTGCCAGACTCGTCGCGAAGAGTCCCAAAGGCTGTAGCTCTCTCCCACCATGCCGTTCTGTTGCTGGTAGAGCTCCCGCAGAACACACCCATCCAGGATACGGGTGACTCGATTCCTGGCCACCGTTCGCGCACTGTCGGAGACCTCGTAGACGTCCCAGTCACCCAGCCAGAAGTCGAGCTGACGGTATTCGGGATCGGCGCAAGCCGCCGAACGGGTTGCACGGGTAGTCTGGGCGAGTCCGATTCCGGTCACGAGCATCGTCAGCATGCCAAGCGCCGCGAATCTATTCATGGAGAGCCTCGGACGAGATCTGTCGATTCTTCCAACTCTCATACGACGTAGGAATGAAGCCGAGGCGACACCGGCCCGTGTCCGTGTTGTCGCGCGACCTGCACCCAAAGCCAATAGGGAGAAGACGATGCGATTCATGGTTCTGGTCAAGGCCACCAAGGACAGCGAGGCCGGCGTGCTGCCGGACGCCACCCTCTTGAGCGAGATGGGTAAGTACAACGAAACCCTCGTCAAAGCCGGTGTAATGCTGGCGGGTGAAGGCCTCCAGGCCAGCTCGAAAGGAGCGAGGGTCAAGTTTTCCGCCAGCAAACGCACCGTGGTTGACGGGCCCTTCACCGAGGCGAAGGAGCTGATCGCCGGGTTCTGGCTGATCCAAGTCAAGTCGAAGGAGGAGGCGATCGAATGGGTGAAGCGGATCCCCAATCCGCACAATGAGGAGTTCGAGATCGAAGTGCGGCAGGTCTTCGAACCCGAAGACTTTGGGCCCGAGCTGAATGCGCAGGTGCCGGAAGTCTTCGAGGCCGAACGGAAGTTCAGGGAGGCCGGAAAGGCAACTCAGGGCCGGCAGCAGAAGAAGCCGGCCAAATAGGTTCGACGGTCAGCCGGCGCGCTTGCGCCGGCCGGCGGGGGGGCGTTAGTCGTTCGCGGTGACCACGTCGGACACGCACCGCGCAATCGACGCTGTCTGGAGGATCGAATCGGCCAAGCTGATCGCCGGGCTCGCACGCATCGTGCGAGACGTTGGCTTGGCCGAGGACCTCGCGCAGGACGCGCTGGTCGCAGCTCTCGAACGGTGGCCCGAGTCGGGCATCCCGGACAAACCGGGCGCCTGGCTGATGGCCACCGCGAAGCATCGAGCGTTCGACCTGCTCCGCCGCGACAAGCTGCTCGATCGAAAGCACCAGGAGCTAGGGCACGAGCTCGAAGCAAAGCAGGAGACCGCGGCCCCCGACCTCGATACCGCGCTCGACGACCCAGTCGGCGATGATCTGCTCCGCCTGATCTTCACGGCCTGTCACCCCATCCTATCCACTGAAGCACGAGTCGCTCTCACGCTGCGCCTGATCGGCGGCCTAACGACCGAGGAGATCGCACGTGCTTTTCTGGTGCCGGTCGCCACCATCGCGCAGCGAATTGTGCGAGCCAAGCGCACGCTGGGAGAGGCTGGCGTTCGATTCGAGGTGCCGAGGGGCGAACAGCTGGCCGCGCGACTGTCGTCGGTGCTTGGGGTCATCTACCTCATCTTCAACGAGGGCTACGCCGCCACCGCGGGCGAGGACTGGACCCGACCCGCCCTGTGCGAGGACGCACTCCGGCTCGGCCGCATCCTGGCGGAGCTGGCCTCTGAGGAGCCTGAGGTGCACGGTCTCGTGTCGCTGATGGAAATCCAGGCGTCGCGGCTCCGGGCCAGAGTCGGGCCGACCGGAGAACCCATCCTGCTGCTCGATCAGGATCGAGGGCGGTGGGACCAGCTGCTGGTTCGGCGCGGGCTCGCGGCGCTCGAACGCGCAGAAGCACTGGGTGGCGTGCAAGGCCCCTACGCCGTACAGGCCGCGATCGCGGCCTGTCATGCCAGCGCGCGGACTGCGGCGGAAACCGATTGGGCCCGGATAGCGGCGCTGTACGAAAACTTGGGTCGGATCAGCCCGTCGCCGGTGGTGGAGCTGAATCGCGCGGTGGCGGTTGCCATGGCGTTCGGGCCGGCCGCTGGTCTCGAGATCGCCGACGCACTCATTGGAGAGCGGTCGCTGGAGCAGTATCATCTGCTTCCCGCCGTTCGAGCAGATTTTCTGATCAAGCTGGGGCGCATGGACGAGGCCCGCCTCGAGCTGGAGCGGGCGGCCTCGCTCACCCAAAACGCCCGAGAGCGTAAGCTGTTGCTCGAGCGCGCGGCGGCTTGCTCAGCGGAGGTTGCTTCGCCCCAACTCTGAGTCCGCCCCCGTCCTGGTTTGCCGTTTTGCTCCCAATGTCGATTTCGACACCGTTTGTTCGACGTGTACGTAAGAGCCTGAGTTCGCTCCGGTGATGGAGCCAAGACCCCGGCTCGGATTTTCGAAACCTGTTAGGAGACATACCGATGCGATTCATGATCCTGCGCAAGGCCGACCCGAACACCGAAGCGGGAGCACTTCCGAATCAGGAGCTTCTCGCCGCGATGGGACAGTATATGGAAGACATGGCGAGGGCTGGCATACTGCTGGCCGGCGAAGGCCTCCGTCCGACCTCGGAAGGCGTGCGCGTCAAGTTTTCCCGGGGCAAGCCCACCGTGACTGACGGGCC
>Ga0114129_10008296_pt1 | contig 14818 bp, 18 predicted proteins | sample RhiMetdeltSRZDD1_FD_80071 | JGI IMG/M metagenome (GOLD analysis project Ga0114129, IMG submission 80071) | Populus rhizosphere microbial communities from Tennessee, USA - Rhizosphere MetaG P. deltoides SRZDD1 (version 2) (version 2) | ecosystem: Host-associated > Plants > Roots > Rhizosphere >...
GAGCGCTTTGGTCGCAATCATTCCGGCGCTGCTGAGGCGCTCGGCATTGGGCGCACGACGCTGTGGCGCAAGCTGAAGGAGTACGGCATCGAGCGCTGAGCGCGCCGGCCTGCGCACTGGCTGGTCTGTACTTTGCAGCCCTCCCGCCCGAGGGAGGATCGAGCCATGAAGAAATTGCTCACACCTGTGCTTGCGGTGTCCATGCTGGGCCTGGCTCTCACGGGCTGCGGCACGGCGACGGGCGCCGCCGTCGGCGCGGGTGCCGGCGCGGCGGTTGGCGCAGGCACCGGCTATGGCGCTGGCAAGGGCGCGTTGATCGGCGCCGGCGTTGGCGCTGCGGGCGGCGCGATCTACGACATCACCAAGAACAAATAGCGAGGCTGCCACATGAAGACGTTCACATTCACGGCGGCGCTCGTGGCCGCTGCGCTGATCGCCGGCGGGCCTGCGCTCGCCAAGGACAAGACCTCGAAGGCCAACGCCAACTGCCAGCCGTCGGCGTCCCCGCGCGGTGACGCGTCGGCGCCCAAGGCGGCGGCGCCCGAGAAGATCGAAGGGCAGGTCGTCAAGGTCGACGCCGCGAGCGGCATGATCACCGTCCGGAACAGCGACGGCACCATGCACGAGTTCCGCGGCGACGCCGAGACGCTCCGCGAGTACAAGCAGGGCGACCACATCCAGCTGACGCTGCGCGCGCAGCCCTGCTGATCGGCATCATCATCGCTACCTGATCGTGAGCGCCCCGGGGCGGCACGCCGCCCCGGGGCGTTTTCGCGTCGACCTTTCGAGTACAATTCCAGCCATGCATCCGGCGGGCTTGGCCCGCTGACGAGCGAGGAGGAGCGATGCCGCCGAAAGTGACCGTCTACACGAACGTCGGCTGAGGGCCATGCCATCGGGCGACAGAGTATCTGTCGCGCAAGGGCGTGACGTTCACCGAGCGCAACGTCGGCCGCGACCCGGGCGCGCGTGAGGAGCTGATGGAGCTGGGGCTGACGTCGCTACCGGTGATCCTCATCGGCGACCGGCGGCTGAGCGGTTTCAACCCGGCGAAGATCGACGAGGCGCTCGCCGCCACATGATGATCAGCGAGCGTTGATTCGCCGACCGTCGAGCGCCGGAGCCCCGCGAAGGCGCTCCGACGGCAAATAGGACGATGGGGCGAGCGTTGATTCGCCGACCGTCGAGCGCCGGAGCCCCGCGAAGGCGCTCCGACGGCAAAGAAGAGGACCTTCACATGGCCGAGCCGTCCCAGGCGAACATCGACAAGATGTGGGCGTACGCGCGAAAGTACGCCGAGAAGTCCGGGTCGTCGCTGCATCCGGACGTCAGCGTCACCGAGGCCGTCGTGCAGGGGCTGGCCAAGCACATCGAGGAGGTCGGCCGGCCGCTCTGTCCCTGCAACTTCTATCCGGATCCCAAGGCGGAGGCGAAGCTGCGGCGCTGGATCTGCGCCTGCGACGAGATGCAGAAGTGGAAGTACTGTCACTGCCTGCTCTTCGTCACGCCGGAGGGACTGCCGATCACCGAGTACTTGCCCGAGGACCACGAAGGCCGGCACGCGTACGGGGTCGTGAAGGATCCGACGCCGGACAAGGGCCGCGCTACCGCCAAGGTGCTCGAGCGCCAACAGACGGAAGGCACATGAAACAGACGCATCGCGAAGAGATCCGCGTCCCCGGCATGCCCGAGCCGATCAGTCACTTCACGCACGTCGTGCGCGCCGGAAGCATCGTGTTCGTCTCGGGCTGCGTCGCCACCGACGAGAACGGCAAGACGGTCGGGGGCAGCGACATCGTGGCGCAGACGCGGCAAGTGCACGAGAACATCAAGCGGTGTCTGGCCGCGGCCGGCGCGACCTTCGCCGACGTCTGCAAGGTCACCGTCTTCCTGCGCAACGTGGGTGATCGCGAGAAGGTCAACACCGTGCGCAAGGAGTACTTCGGCGCGCATCGGCCGGCCAGCACGCTGCTCGAGATCTCGCGGCTCGTGCGCGACGATCTGCTGATCGAGATCGAAGCCACGGCCGTGATCGCCGAACGCAGCAGCAACGGGAAGACCGGGCTGGCGGCGCCACGCGCGTCTACAGCAGGCCACCCGCGTTCAAAGCCGACCTCGCGGTCCCCGCTACAAAAATCCTCGCGGTCGCCGCTACAAAAATCGCGACCCCGCAAGCGCTAGTGCCAACCGTCCGCCTGCGCGACGCCTCCGAATATCCCGAGCCCGCGCGCCGGTTGTTCGAGCTCTCACGGCAGTGGTTTGCGTACGATTTCAAGGAGCCGCCGGCGATGAGCCGCGTCATGGCCTGGGATCCGCACTTCGGCGGCCCGCACGGCCGGGCGATGAAGCGGGCGATGGCGCCCGGTGAGTTCTCGCGCGCCGAAAAGGAGATGGTGGCGGCCGCCGTGAGCGGCGCCAACGCGTGCACCTACTGAGTGGAGGCGCACACTGCAGCCGGGAAGCTGCAGGGGATGACCGGGGACGATTGCTGGTACGAGGCCGCGTTCGTGGTGGGCATCACCAACGCGCTCAACGTCGTGGCCGACGGGCTCGCCGCGACGCTGCCGCCGCTGGACGCGGGCGCCGCGGGACCCGAGGCCGCCGCCATCTTCGCCGAGGCGCAGGCCTTCTATGGCTTGCCGGCGGGCGAGGTGCCCACGCCGCTGGCCGTGGTCGCCCGCGATCCCGCGTACCTGGCGGACCTGTGGGGCGCCGTGAAGCGCGCGTTCGCGGAGCGGCGGCTCTCGGGCCGGCTCAAGGAGGCCGTGGCCTTCGCCGTGTCGTTGACGACGCGCTCAGCCTTCGGCACCCCCTTCCATCTGGGCCAGCTGCGTCGCCTCGGCGTGGGGGACCCCGGAGTGATGGAAATCGTCGGCGTCACGCAGATGTTCTCGTCCTACACGAAGATCGCCGACACCCTGCAGCTCTCGTCGGACATGGCCGACATCGCGCCCGTCGACTCCTCGGGCGTCCCCGATACCCACCGCGACTGACTCACGGCGGATGAGCGACGCGGCGCGCGAGCGCGCGATCGAGCTCTGGCGCGAGGCCTATCGCCGACAGATGGCCGGCGAGTTCGACGCCGCCATCGAGATCTACCGGCGCTCGATCGACGCGTGTCCGACGGCGGAGGCGCACACGTTTCTCGGCTGGACCTATTCGTTCCAGGGGCGGCTCGAGGAAGCGACGGCCGAGTGCCTGCGCGCGATCCAGGTCGATCCCGACTTCGGCAACCCGTACAACGACATCGGCGTCTACCTGATGCAGCAGGGCAAGCTCGAGGAGGCGATTCCATGGCTCGAGCGCGCCAAGCAGGCGCCACGCTACGAGCCGCGGCAGTTTCCGTACATGAATCTGGGACGGATCTACCTCAAACAGGGACGCTGGTGGGAGGCCTTGCGGCAGTTCGAGGCGGCGGCGCGCCTGGCGCCGAGAGACGCCGACCTCGCCAAAGCCCTACATTCCCTGCGCGGCCGTCTGAACTGAGGGCGTCGCCGTCGGCGCCGAGAGTGCCGGCGGATCATGGCATTGCATTTGTAACTCGCGCTGCCATGACCCCACGCGACCGTTCCGCCAGCGTTCGCAACCGACCCGGCAGGCCCTATCCCCTCGGCGCGGTGTGGGACGGCTCCGGCGTCAACTTCGCCCTCTTCTCCGAGAACGCCACCGGCGTCGAGCTGTGTCTGTTCGACGAGCATGGTCGAGAGCGGCGCGCGCCGGTCACCGAGAACACCGACCAGGTCTGGCACGTGTACCTGCCGGATGCGCGGCCGGGCACGCGCTACGGCTATCGGGTGCACGGCCCGTGGGATCCGGCGAACGGTCACCGCTTCAATCCCGCCAAGCTGCTGCTCGACCCGTACGCCCGCGCCATCGACGGAACGATCACGTGGGGCGACTCGCTGTTCGCCTACGAGGTCGGCTCGGGCGACGACGCCGACTTGAAGATCGACGCCCACGACAGCGCCGAGCACATGCCCAAGGGCATCGTCGTGGACACCGCCTTCACCTGGGGCGGGGATCGTCCGCCGCGAACGCCGTGGAACGAGACGCTGATCTACGAGGTCCACGTCAAGGGGTTCACCAAGCGCCATCCCGATATTCCCGAGGAGCTGCGCGGGACGTATGCGGGCATGACCGCGCCCGCCGCGCTCGACCACCTGAAGATGCTCGGCGTCACCGCGGTCGAGCTGATGCCCGTTCAGCAATTCGTCTCGGATCGTTACCTGAAGGACAAAGGCCTCACCAACTACTGGGGCTACAACTCGATCGGCTACTTCGCGCCGGACTTCCGCTTTGGGTCCCCCAACCGGCAGGGGGCTCAGGTCAACGAATTCAAGACGATGGTCAAGACGCTGCACGAGCAGGGCATCGAGGTGATCCTCGACGTCGTCTACAACCACACGGCCGAGGGCAATCACCTCGGGCCGACGTTCTCGTTCCGCGGGATCGACAACGCCGCCTACTACCGGCTCTCTCCCGACGACCGGCGGTACTACGTCGACTACACGGGCTGCGGCAACACGCTCAACATGACGCATCCCCGAACGCTGCAGCTGATCATGGACAGCCTGCGGTACTGGATCCAGGAGATGCACGTCGACGGGTTCCGCTTCGACCTGGCGTCCGCGCTGGCGCGCGAGCTGGCCGACGTCGACCGCCTGGGGTCCTTCTTCGACATCATCCATCAGGACCCCGTCATCTCCCGGGTCAAGCTGATCGCCGAGCCGTGGGACCTGGGCGAGGGAGGCTACCAGGTCGGCAACTTCCCCGTGCTGTGGGCCGAGTGGAACGGCATGTACCGCGACACCGTCCGCGCCTACTGGAAGGGCGACGAGAGCCAGGCCGGGCCGATGGGCCACCGGCTCACCGGCTCCAGCGACCTCTATGGCCGCGGCGGCCGCCGACCGTATGCGTCGATCAACTTCGTGACGGCGCACGACGGCTTCACGCTGCACGACCTCGTCTCGTACAACGACAAGCACAACGAGGCCAACGGCGAGGACAACCGCGACGGCTCCGATCACAACCTGTCGTGGAACCACGGGACCGAAGGCCCGACGGACGACGCGAAGATCGCCGCGCTGCGGGAGCGGCAGATGCGCAATCTGCTCGCGACGCTCTTGCTCTCGCAGGGGGTGCCGATGCTCTGCGCGGGCGACGAGATGCGGCGCACGCAGGGCGGCAACAACAACGCGTACTGCCAGGACAACGAGATCTCGTGGATCGACTGGAACCTCGACCGCCCGGCTCGTGATCTGCTGACGTTCACGCGCTTCGTCTCCAAGCTGCGCCGCCGGCACCCGGTGTTCCGCCGCCGCCAGTTCTTCTTCGGCCGGCCGATCCAGGGCTCCGAGGTGAAGGACCTCACCTGGTTCCGCGCCGACGGCAAGGAGATGACGCAGGACGACTGGACGAATCCCATCACGCGCTGCCTGGGGCTGCGCCTGGCCGGCGACGCCATCGTCGAGTCCGACTCACAAGGGCGCCGCATCGTCGACGACACGTTCCTGGTCATGCTGAACGCGCACCACGAGGGGGTGGGTTTCACGCTGCCCGCCCACCGCGCCTCCGTGTGCTGGGAGACGGTCCTCGACACGCGTGAGGCGACGGGGAAGCCCAAGCGCCGCGTCCTGCATGGGGGCGACGTCTACGAGATGCAGGCGCGGTCGTTCGCCGTGCTGCGCTTGCGTGGGGAGACTTCGAAGCGCGAGGACGAGCACAGTGGGGAGGCGGAGGGCGACATGGCTGACAACAACGTGGCGGACAACAGTGGCGGGACGCCGGGGCCGCGGGTCCGCGTGAATACGGCAAACCCGCAGGAGCTGCTCGAGGTGCCGGGCTTCCGCCCAGAGGACGCCGAGGCTATCGTGCGGTTCCGCGATGAGCACGGACCGATCAAGGATGCCGCGCAGCTCAGCGGCGTGCTCGGCGGTCGCGAGCTCGACGCGCCGACGCGCGAGCGCATCGACTTCGCGCCGGCGACGCTCACCGCGCCCGAAGCGCCCGGCGCGTAGCTACACGCGGGTCGTCCGGCCCGCCCAGTACGGCTCGCGTAGCAGCCGCTTGACGAGCTTGCCCGCGCTGTCGCGCGGGAACTCGTCGTGGAACGAGACCTCGCGCGGCGTCTTGTAGTCCGCCACGTGGCCGCGGCAGAACTCGATCAGCTCGCGGTCGGTGACGCGGTGACCGGCGCGGAGCTGGATCGCCGCGTGCACGCGCTCGCCCCACTCGGCATCGGGCACGCCGAAGACCGCGGCGTCCTCGACCGCGGGATGGCGGTGCAGGGCGTCCTCGATCTCCGCCGGATAGATGTTGACGCCGCCCGAGATGATCATGTCGCGCTTGCGGTCGCAGATGTACACGAAGCCCTCGGGGTCCATCCATGCCACGTCGCCGACGGACATCCACTCGCCGCGCGCCGTCTGCGCGGTCGCCGCCGGGTTGCGATAGTACTCGTCGAAGACGCCGTCGTAGCGGCGCACGAAGAGCTCGCCGGGCGTGCCCGGTGACGCGGGCCGTCCGTCGTCGTCGAGGATGGCCAGCTCGACGCCCGGCGCGGCGCGGCCGCACGAGCCCGGTTTGCGCAGCACGTCCTCGGGACGCAGCACCGTGTTCACGCCGAGCTCGGTCGAGCCGTAGAACTCGTAGAGCACCGGCCCGAACATGGCGAGCGCCTGCTCCTTCACGCGCATCGGGCACGGCGCGGCCGCGATGATGAGCGCGCGCATGGAGCTCACGTCGTACCGCTCGCGCACGGACGCGGGCAGGTCGACGATGCGCTTGACGAGCGTCGGCGCCATGAACGTCGTGCTGCATCGGTGACGCTCGATGAGCCGCAGCGCCTCCTCGGGATCGAACTTGCGCATCACCACCACCGTGCCGCCGACCATCTGCGCGTAGAGCGCGAAGCCGCCGGGCGCCGAGTGATAGAGCGGGCCGGCGACGAGGTGCACCTGGGCGGGATCGAGGCAATTCAGCGCGGCCAGGCGCGGCAGTACGGAGGTCGGATCGATCGAGCGGCGCAGGGCGCCCTTCGGTTTGCCGGTCGTGCCCGCCGTGTAGAGCATCGAGCCGCCCATCCCGCCCGCGGTCGGCGGCGCCTGGCTGCCGTGTGCGAGCAGATCCGCGAGCGCGACCGCCCATCCTCGTTGCTCGGCGCCGAGCGTGATCCAATGCTTGACGCGCGCCGCGTCGCGCACGCGCTCGGCCATCGGCAGGAATGCGTCGTCGACGAACATCGTCGTCGCGTCGGAGTTGTCGAGGATGTAGCTGACTTCCTCGGCGGTGAGGCGATGGTTCATCGGCACTCCGACCGCGCCGAGCGCCCGCAGCGCGGCGCCCGCCACCAGGTTCTCCAGCGCATTGTGCGCGTAGACGATCGCATGCTGACCGGCGGTGATCCCGAGCGCGGCCAGCGAATGGGCGAGGCGGTTCTGTGTACGGAAAAATTCTTCCCACGTCAGCGTGCGGTCTCCCTCGATCAGGGCGGGTCGGTCGGGATGCTTGGCGGCATGGGCGGCGACGAGGTCCATGGTTCGGCGAGTCTACCTCCGCCTGGCCCGGCTTGTGCACGAGAGAGTCTGGATGGCCGTGAGCCGCCGTGACCCGATCGCCCGGCTGCAGCCGCTGCTGCAGGTCCTCATCCTCGCCTTCGCGTTGTTCTGCCTGGGCATCGCTCAGGAGGTCTTCATTCCGATCGCATCGGCGATGCTGCTGACCTTCGTGCTGTCTCCGATCGTCGAGCGCCTGACGCGCTGGCGCTTTCCGCGCGTGGTCGCGGTGGTGGCCACCGTCGCGCTCCTGTTTTCCGTCCTCGGCGGCGTCGGTTGGCTGCTCGCCTCGCAGGTCACGACGCTCGCCGCCGACCTGCCGCAGTATCGGTACAACCTCACCGCCAAGGTGCGCGAGCTGCGCCGTGTCGGCAAATCCGACTCGCTGCAGAAAGCGCAGTCGACGGTGAAAGAAGTAATCGGCGAGCTGCAGAAGGACGGCGCGGCGCCGGCGCGCAAGACGCCGCAGCCGGTGGTGGTGGAGAACCCGCCGCCCGTCGGCTTTGCGGGACTGCGCGAGATGCTCGGCCCGATCGCCGGCGTGCTCGCCTCGGTGGGCTTCGTCGTCGTGCTCGTCATCTTCATGCTGATGGAGCGCCAACGCCTGCTGGAACGGCTGATCCGGCTCGCCGGCACCGGACGCGTGACGCTCACGACGAAGATCCTCACCGATGCGGCGGAGCGCATCGGAGCCTACCTCCAGATGCAGTCGCTCATCAACACCGGGTTCGGCGTTGCGGTCGGCATCGGCCTCTTCCTGATCGGGGCGCCGTACGCGCTGCTCTTCGGGGTGCTCGCCGCGCTGCTCCGCTTCGTGCCGTATATCGGGGCGTGGGTGGCCGCCGGCTCCGCCGCGCTCGTGACGCTGGCGGTCTTCGACGGCTGGCGCGAGCCGGTCATGGTGGTGGCGCTCTTCGCGCTCGTGGAGCTCGCCATCTACCTGGTCATCGAGCCGTTGCTGTACAGCCACAGCGCCGGCGTGTCGCCGCTGGCGCTGCTGATCACGCTCGCGTTCTGGACGTGGCTCTGGGGTCCGATCGGCTTGATTCTCGGTACGCCGCTCACGGTGTGTCTGGTCGCCCTCGGCCGGCACATTCCCGAGATGCACTTCATCACCGTGCTGTTCGGGGACGAGCCGGTGGTCACGACGGACGTGGCGATCTACCAGCGGCTGCTGAAGGGCGACGAGGTCGGCGCACGCCACGTCGTCGGCGAGTACGTCAAGGAACACGCGGCCGCCGACGTGCACGAGGAGGTGCTGTTGCCGGTGCTCACCCGCGCGCGGCGCGACGCGGCCCGGGGCGCGCTGACGGCCGAGGAGTCGGCCTCGATCGCGGCGGCCATCCAGCACATCGTCGAGACGCTCGAGGCCGATGCGCTGCCCGCGGCGCGCGTGCGGGACGAGGGCGTGCGCGACGAGGGCGACACCACGGAGGCGGCACCGTCGCTGCGGGCGCTCGCCTGTCCCGCGCGGGACGAGGTGGATGCGGCGGCGCTGCGTCTGCTCGCCAATCGCGTGCTGGGCGACGGCGTCCGCATAGAGGTCGCCGACTCCGGCGTGCTCGCCGCCGAGGTGCTCGAACGCGTCGCCCGCGCCGAGCCGGGCGTCGTCGTGGTGGCCTCCGTGGGACAGCCGGGCCTCACACACGCGCGCTACGTGCTCAAGCGCCTGCGCACGAAATTCCCCGAGCTGCCGCTGGTCGGCGCGTGCTGGAGCGCGGCCGACGATGCCGAGGACGCACGCGCGGTGCTGCTCGAGACCGGAGCCAGTGACGTGGCCACGACGCTCGGCGAGGCGCGCGCGCGGATCCTTCAGTATCGTCGCGTGCACGCGGAGCCGGCGCCGACGCGCGTGGCGTGACCCCGCACGCGGCGCTATGCTCGCCGCGTGCGCCGCTCGGCTGCGCTCCTGCTCCTGCTGCTCGCCGCGTCGTCCGCGGTGTACGGGCAGCCGCCGCGCTGGCGTGGCGTCGGCACGATCGTCGCTTTGCTCCCCGCGCCCTCCAGCCTGCACGCGACTCGGCCGGTGATCGTGCTCGAGCACGAGCCCATCCACGGCCTGATGGAGGATCGCATGTCGATGCCGTTCATCGCGGCGTCGACCGATCTGTTCCGCGGCCTGAAGACCGGTGACCGCGTCGCATTCTCGCTTGCCGAGACGCCGGACGCGCTCCTCGTGGTGAGCCTCGAGCGGCTCACGCACTGAGCGCGCGGTCAGCGCGGCAGGCGACGCACGAAGGCGGCGATGGCGCGGCCGATGTCGGCGGGGGAGTCCTCCTGCACGAAGTGGCTGCCGCGTACCGTGACTTCCTGCTGATTCGGCCAGCGACGGCAGAAGTCGCGCTGCGGGCCGACGAGGATCGAGCCGGGCTGCGCGTTGACGAACAGCTTCGGCAGCGGGCTCGTCGAGAGCCACTCGCCGTACGCCGACACGACAGCGGCCACGTCGGCCGGCTCGCCGTCGACCGGAATCTCGCGCGGCCACGTCAGCGTCGGCAGTCGTGACGGGCCGGGCTGGCGAAACGGCTCGCGGTACTTGTCCATCTCTTCGTTCGTGAGCCCGCGCAGCACGCTGGCCGGCAGGATGCGCTCCACGAAGACGTTCTTCTGCAGCACCATCTCCTCGCCGGCGGGCGAGCGCAGCGCCTGAAAGATCTTGCGCGCGGCCTCGGGCCATTCCGCCCACGTCACGGGCCGCACGATCGCCTCCATGTACGCGAGCGCGCGGACGCGCTCGGGGTGACGGCGTGCCCAGTGAAAACCGAGCGCCGAGCCCCAGTCGTGCATGACCAGCGTCACGTCGCGCAGCGCGAGCGCCTCGAACCACGCGTCGAGATATCGCGCGTGATCGCTGAAGCGATAGCTGCCGCCGGGCGACTTGCCGGAGCGTCCCATGCCGATGAGATCGGGCGCCAGGCAGCGACCGAGGCCGGAGAGGTGCGGGATCACGTTGCGCCAGAGATACGACGACGTCGGATTGCCGTGCAGGAAGACGATGGGCGTGCCGACCCCGACCTCCACGTACGCCATGAAGCTGTCGAGGACAGGGACGCGCCGCCGCTCGTAGAAGTCCGCCGCCGAGATCGAATCCGCCACGGCGCCGCCATTATAAGCACGCCGTCAGCATAAGCACGCCGTCAGCCCGATGAAGCGCGCACGCTCGGCGGCGCGCTGGCCGGTCCGAAGAATGCAATGAGTCGCTGGCTCGTCGGTACGAGCGGCTACGTGTATCGCGACTGGCGCCGGCGCTTCTATCCCGCCGCGCTGGCGGCCCGCGGATGGCTGCCGTACTATGCGGCCACGTTCGACACCGTGGAGCTCAATAGCCCCTTCTACCGTCTGCCGCGCGCGGCCACCTTCCGCGCATGGGCGTCCGCGGTGCCGCCCGGGTTCGTCTTCGCGGTGAAGGCGAGCCGGTTCCTCACCCACGTCAAGCGGCTGAAGGCGCCCGGCGCGCCCATCTCGCTGTTCCTGCGGCGGGCGCGTGGGCTCGGCGACGCGCTCGGTCCCGTGCTCATTCAGCTGCCCGCGACGTACCATGTGCGCCTCGATCGGCTCGACGGTCTGCTGCGGGTGCTGGCGCGACGGCCCCAGATCAGGTGGGTGCTGGAGGTGCGCCACGCATCGTGGCTCATCGACGCCGTGTTCGATCGGCTCACACGCGCGAACGTCGCGCTGTGCCTGCACGACTGGCGAGAGCAGCCGGTCACGGGCCCGCTCACCGCCGATTTCGTGTACGTGCGTCGTCACGGCACGCGCCGCCGCTACGGCGGCTCCTACCGCGAGGCGATGCTGGCCGCCGACGCCGACCGCATCGACGCGTGGACGCGCGGCGGGCGTGACGTGTACGTGTACTTCAACAACGACGGCCGCGCCGCGGCGGTGCGCAACGCGCGACGGCTGACCGAGCTGCTCGAGGCGCGCGCGCATCGCCGCGCGGCATGACGTCACTCTCGACACGCTGCTGCATCGCCGGCGGCGGGCCGGCGGGGATGATGCTCGGCCTGCTGCTGGCGCGCGCGGGCGTCGACGTCGTCGTGCTCGAAAAACACGCCGACTTCTTGCGCGACTTCCGCGGCGACACGATCCATCCCTCGACGCTCGAGGTCATGCACGAGCTCGGCCTGCTCCGCGAGTTCCTCGCGCTGCCACACCAGGAGATCCGTGAGCTGGCCGGGATGGTGGGTGGCGAGCGGATGACGCTCGCGGATTTTCGCCACCTGCCGGTGTCGTGCCCGTTCATCGCCTTGATGCCGCAGTGGGACTTCCTCGATTTCCTCGGCCGTCACGCCGCGCGCCACCGTGGCTTCGCGCTGCGCATGCGCACCGGCGTGACCGACCTCATCGTCGACGCCGGCCGCGTCACGGGCGTGCGGGCGAGCGCGCCCGAGGGTCCGCTGGAGGTCCGCGCCGACCTCGTCGTCGGCGCCGATGGGCGCGACTCCACCGTGCGCGCCGCCGCCGGCCTGCGCGTGCGCGCGCTCGGCGCGCCGATGGACGTGCTGTGGTTTCGGCTGCCGAAACGCGCGGTCGCCGCGCAGACCCTGCTCGGCCGGATCGAGGCCGGGCGCATCTTCGTGATGCTCGACCGCGGCGAGTACTGGCAGTGCGGCTTCGTCATCGCCAAGGGGACGCTGGAGGACATTCGCGCGCGCGGGCTCGCAGCGTTCCGCGACGACGTCGCGCGTCTGGTGGGCGCGTCGCTCGACGCCGGCGTCCTGCACGACTGGGAGGAGGTCAAGCTGTTGACCGTGCGCGTGGACCGGCTCGTCAAGTGGTTCGTCCCGGGCTTGCTCTGCATCGGCGACGCCGCGCACGCGATGTCCCCGGTCGGCGGCGTCGGGATCAACCTCGCGATCCAGGACGCGGTGGCCGCGGCGAACGTGCTCGCGGCGCCGCTGCGTGAGGGACGCATCGCCGTCGAGGATTTGGCGCGCGTGCAGCGTCGTCGCGACTGGCCCACGCGCGTCACGCAGCGGGCGCAGCTGGTCGTGCAGAACCGCATCATCCGGCGCGTGCTGCAGACTCGCGGCGCACTGCGACCGGCGCTCGCGATACGTCTGCTGGCGCGATTCCCGCTACTCCGCCGCCTGCCGGGGCGCCTGGTGGGGCTCGGCGTCCGACCCGAGCACGTCAGGAGTTAAAGGACGCTTCGTTGTGTAAGTACCTGTTATAGCGTGTTTGTAATTTTCACACCGGCCCTTAGGAAATTCTCTTCCCTTCGAGGCTCGTGGCATGTGAAAATCCCCGCGAAGTATGAATCGCATTGCCCACCGCTGGTTCGCCGTCGTGGCGCTCGCCGGCCTCGTGGTGACCACTTCCGCTGCCTCCCGCGTCGTCGTTCCCTTCACCGTCGATCCGGCGAACCTCAATGTCCCGCGCGACGCGCGCGCGCTCACCACGCACGAGTCGGCGGTGCGCGGACTCACCGCGATTCTCGTGCGTGAGCTCGGACTGCCGATGCCGGCCACGTTCACGCTGTACGTATACGGTGGGCGCCATCCATTCGAGCAGGGGCTCGTGAACGATGCGCAAGTCGCGCCGGCGCGCGCCGCGGAGTTGTCGGAGTTCGCCGTCGGCATCGGCAAGCGGCGGCAGCTCCTGCTCAACGACGACGGCGGCCAGCCGCGCGGGCGCGAGTGGCTCCGGCTCATCGCCCATGAGCTCGCGCACGTGTCCCAGATCGAGATGGCGCAGGGCGAGGGACGGGCGGAGCAGTGGCTCGCGGAGGGCATGGCCGAGTGGGTGGCCTTCACCTCGCTCGAGCGGCTCGCGCTCGACACGCTGGCCAACCGCCGCGTGCTCGCCACCGCGGGCATCCGCAACCACGCCGCCCTCGTGGCCGCGCGCCTCGACCTGGAGACGCTGGGCAACCCGCGCGGGTTCACGGTGCGCCATCTCAAGGAAGGCTCGCTGCCGACCTATCAGCTCGCCTTCCTGATGGCGGACTATCTGATCGAGCGCGACGGCTTCGACCGCGTCATCGCGTACTTCAAATCGTTCGAGCGTCGTCAGGATCGTCACAGCAACTTCCGCGACACGTTCGGTCAGAGTCTCGACCAGTTCGAAAAGGAAGTCCTCGCCCACCTGAAGACCGTCGTCCGTTAGGCGCGCCCGGGGCGGCGGTGTGCACTGTATACTGCGCTCGGGGAAGGAGCCGCCTTCATGAGTCGAGCGTCCGCCATGATCGCCATCACCGTCTCGCTCGTCGTCGCCGCCGCCGCGCCCGCATGGGCCGGCGCGCCGACCGACCAGGTTCGCGAGTACACGGATGCGGTGGTCAAGATCCTCGAGGACCCGGCGCTCAAGGCGGAGGACCGCAAGCCGGAGCGCCGGGCGGCCGTGCGGAAGGTCGCCACCGAAGTCTTCGACGTGCAGGAGACCGCACGGCGCGCGCTCGGACCGCACTGGCAGCAGCGCACGCCGCAGCAGCGTGAGGAGTTCGTCGCGCTGTTCGCCGATCTCCTCGAGCAGACGTACATCTCGAAGATCGATCTGTTCGGCGGCGAGCGGCTGAAGTTCACCGAGGAAAAGGTGGACGGCGACAACGCGATCGTACGGGCCAAGGTCGTCACCAAGCAGCAGACCGAAGTGCCGGTCGAGGCCCGCATGCTGCGCAAGGGCGAGCGGTGGCTGATCTACGACATCCTGATCGAGAACATCAGTCTCGTGGGGAACTATCGCGCACAGTTCGACCGCATCATCCGCACCTCGTCCTACGACGAGCTCGTGAAGCGCCTGCGCACGCGCGGCGAATTCCTGCGCGAGTCCGAGCGACCCCGCCGCACCGAGCGGTGAGCACGGCGCCGGTCGAGATCGTCGGCTGGCCCACCCGTTTCGTGGGCGGCGACGGCGCGGCCCGGCGCGTGTTCGAGGAGCCGCTGCCCCCCGGCACGACCGTGCGCTCGCTGCTCAAGCATCTGAGCGCGCGCTTCCCCGAGCTCGATGAGGCGCTCTGGCACGGCGCCGACCTCGGCGAGCACATCGAGGTGCTCGTCAACGACGCCGTCCTCGGCATCGCCCACGATCTCGACAGCAAGCTCGGGCCCGGCGATCGCGTCACGCTGCTGGCCCAGTTCATGGGCGGCCGCTGACGTGGCGCGGTGGGAGATCGTCGCCTGGCGCGACATCCCCGCCATGGTCGAAGCGCGGGACGACGCGGGGCAGGTGAGCCTGGCCCTCAGCGAGAAGTTCCAGTCGCTGATCGACTCGGTGGCCATGCAGCTCGGCATGCAGGACGAGGCCCTCTACCTCGAGCAGTGGGC
>Ga0114129_10008299_pt1 | contig 14816 bp, 16 predicted proteins | sample RhiMetdeltSRZDD1_FD_80071 | JGI IMG/M metagenome (GOLD analysis project Ga0114129, IMG submission 80071) | Populus rhizosphere microbial communities from Tennessee, USA - Rhizosphere MetaG P. deltoides SRZDD1 (version 2) (version 2) | ecosystem: Host-associated > Plants > Roots > Rhizosphere >...
CAGCGCGCTCGACGTTGCCATGTTGGCGTATTCCGAGATCGGGAACATCGAGAACTTCATCGCGCTGTACTCGGTGTGGTACCCGGTGACGAGCTCCGACTCGGCTTCGGGGAGGTCGAACGGCAAGCGGTTTGTCTCTGCGAATGCCGCGATCGTGAACGTGAAGAACGAGATGGTCAGCATCAGCACGTTCCACAGGTGCATGTTCGCCTGTTGATCCACGATCTCGTTCAGCGTCACGTTGCCGGCAAGCAGCAGCACCGGAATGAGCGACATCCCCAACGCGACCTCGTACGACACCATCTGCGCGCTCGACCTGATGCCGCCCAGCAGCGCGTACTTGTTGTTCGACGACCACCCGGCGAGCACGATGCCGTACACGCCGAGCGAGGTGATCGCGAGGATGAACAGGAAGCCGACGGGAAGGTCCGCGACCACCATGGAGATCCGGCCCCATCGTGAATCCCACGGCGCGCCGAACGGAATGACTGCCGCTGCCATGAGCGCCGGCACGAACGCCAGCACTGGCGCCAGCAGGAACATTGGCTTGTTCACGTGCGGCGGCAGCGTCTCTTCCTTCATGATGTTCTTCACGCCGTCGGCGGCGGGCTGCAGCAGGCCAAGCTTGCCGCCGACGCGATTCGGCCCGAGCCGGCCTTGAATCCACGCCGAGATCTTTCGCTCGGCGAGCGTGAGCAACGCGACGCCGATCATGTAGACCGTGAAGACGACAATCATCTTCACTACGGTCGCCACGAAGAACGTCCAGAATGGCAGCGGCGGGTCGGGGACGTTATGGATGACCGCGTAGACCGGTGACATGATCACTGGGCTGCTCCTGCCGGTTGCGCGGCACCCAGCACTGGAAGGCCGCGCAGGCCGATCGAGTCATACGTCATTCCGGCGAATTCCGAATGGCTGGCGGCGAGCGCCGCGAACACATCCGATGGGAGGAAGTAGTTCGTCGCCTCACCTAACGAGCCAAGCAGGTCCGCGAGCACGAACCAGCTGGGCCGCGCCATGCCAGGTGCCGCCTTTGCCTGCAGGAACCGCTGAACTCGGCCTCGCAGGTTCGTGAACGTGCCCTCCTCCTCCGAGAAGTTCGTGATCGGCAGCACCGCCCCGACGTTCGAGAGACCGGCCGGCATCGTTGTGCCGACAACTATCACGATCGACGCACGGTTGGCTGCTGCGCGGTCGGCATCGGTGAGCGCGTGATCGGCAATGACCAGCACATCACTCGGCGCGAGGCCGGCGAGTGGCGTATCGGTCTTCGTGAAGCCGAGCTTTTCCGCCCCCACGACATTCGCCGCGCGCTCGGCGCGCAGCGCGAGATCCTTGACGCCTGGGAGAGGCGCCTCCGGTCCGCGTGTGACGCGGAACGCGCCCGTGCCACCAGTAGCGCGAACGAGTCGGCTCAGCAGGTGAAGCGCCTCGTTCGAGAGCATCGGCGACGCGAGCACGAGCGCGCGCTTCCCGCGGATCGCCATCGCGGCCGCACCTAACGCTTCGTCCCAATCGGCATCGACGAGCTGCCCGTTCTGCCGAACCTGCGGCATCTCGAGTCGACTCGGCCCGTTCATCCACCGGTAGTCGAGCCGTCCCGTATCACACAGGAAGTACTCGTTCACGTCCGGGTTCGCGCGCGGGCGCATCCGGACGACGACGTTGTCGCGCGTCTCGATGATCGCGTTGCACCCCTGCGTGCAGTTCGGACAGATGGACGCGGTGCGATCGAGCTCCCAGGCACGGGCCTTGTTCAGGAAGTCCTTCGAGAGCAGCGCACCGACGGGACAGAGGTCCACGACGTTGCCGGCCCAGGGATGCGTGAGATCCTTGTCCTCGAACTTCCCGATGTACGCGCGATCGCCGCGCTCGCTCACGTTCAGCACCGGATCGCCGGCCACATCTTCCATGAACCGAACACAGCGCGTGCAGAGAATGCACCGGTTCGGGACGTACATGATGTCGCCGCCGAAATCCTCGACCGGGTTGAAGCGCTTTGGCTCCTGATACCGGGAATCCTTGCGCCCTTCCTGGAACGTGTAGTCCTGGAGCTCGCACTCTCCCGCCTGATCGCAGATCGGGCAATCGAGCGGGTGATTGATGAGCAGCATCTCGAGCACGCCCTTCCGCGCCTCACGCGCTTTCTCGGAATGCACGTGCACGACCTGCCCTTCGGCCACCGATGTCGCGCACGCGGGCGCGAGCTTCGGGGCCTTCTCCACGTCCACCAGGCACATCCGGCACACGCCGGCGACCGGCAGGCCCGGATGATAGCAGTAGTGCGGAATGAGCACGCCGACGGTACGCGCGGCCTCGAGGAGTGAGGTTCCCTCGGGCGCGGTCACGGGCCTGCCCTCGATAGTCAGATTGACTGTCTTGACGTCAGCCATGTAGTCGTCGTTAGGCGAAACAAGAGCGACGGCGGTTAGGCCGCGGCGGCGGCGCGGAACGGACACCGCTTGCCGGTGATGTGGGCTTCGAACTCATCGCGCCATTTCTGGATTCCGGAAATGACCGGGACGGCGCACGAGTCGGACAATACGCAGATGGTCTTGCCGGTCATATTCTCGCCGATCTCGAGCAGCGTGTCGAAGTCAGCCATGGTGCCTTCGCCAGCCTCGATCCGCTCCATGATCTTCGTCGTCCACGCCGTGCCCTCGCGGCACTGCGTGCACTGCGCGCAGCTCTCGTGGGCATAGAAGCGCGCCAGCCGAGCGATCTGCTTGACCATGCACTGCGCGTCATCGATCACGATGCAGCCGGCCGACCCGAGCATGGAGCCCTTCACCACCATGCCCTCGTAATCCATCAGGGCGGTTTCGGCCTCTTCCATGTTCATGATCGGCACCGATGAGCCGCCGGGAATCACCGCCTTGAACTTTCGTCCGGGCGGCGGGCCGCCGCAGAGGTCGTACAGGAAATCCTTGAACGGGAATCCCATCACGACCTCGTAGTTGCCCGGTCGCGCGACATTGCCGCACACCGACCAGAGCTTCGTACCTGTGCTCTTCGGGTTGTCGGGGCGCGAGAAGTTCTTATACCAGTCGGCGCCGTTGTTCAGGATGTGCGGCACCGCGGCGAGCGTCTCGACATTGTTGATGGTCGTTGGCTGCCCGAACACACCCGCGACCGCGGGGAACGGCGGCTTGATCCGCGGGTTGCCACGCTTGCCCTCGAGCGAGTTCATCATCGCGGTCTCTTCGCCGCAGATGTACGCGCCCGCGCCCTTGTGCACCCAGACATCGATGCGCTTGCCGGTGCCCATGGCGTTAGGCCCGATGATGCCGGCGGCGCGCGCCTCGCGTACCGCCGCCTCCATGCGCTCGAGCGGCTCGGTGAACTCACCGCGGATATAGATGTAGCAGGTCTCTGCGCCGATCGCATAGGACCCGATCGCGCACCCTTCGATGAGCGCGTGCGGCGTCCACCGCATGATCTCGCGGTCCTTGAACGTGCCAGGCTCGGACTCGTCGGCGTTGCAGCACAGGTAATGCGGCTTGCCATCACCCGGCTTCATGAACGACCACTTGAGCCCCGTCGGGAAGCCGGCGCCGCCACGTCCACGGAGCCCCGAATCCTTCACGATCCCGACGATGTCGGCAGGCGCCATGGCTAACGCCTTCTCGAGCGCGACGTAGCCGCCGCGCTTTCGCCACCCGTCGAGCCCGATGGCTTCACGGTCGCCGAAGTACTTCGAGAGAACGAGCGTCTCCCGCGGATGCGGGGCGTGCGGGTAGCCCATTAGGTCAACTTGGTAAGGAGGGCCGGCACCTTCTCCGGCGTAACCGACTCGATGAAGTCGGCGTTGATCATCACCGGCGTCGCGAAACCGCACGCGCCGAGGCATTCGACTTCGATCACCGTGAAGCGGCCGTCGTCGGATGTGACCCCGAGCTCGCCGCACTTCGTGTGCTTCAGGAACGCCCGCGCCACATCCTCCGCCCCGCACACGTTGCACGGCGACGTCGTACACACCTGAATGAAGTATTTCCCGACCGGATGCTGGTGGTACATCGTGTAGAACGTGACAACGCCCTTCACGTACGCCGGCGTCAGCGAGAGCACCTGGCCGACCTCTGCCATCGCCGCCTCGCTGATCCACCCCCGATCCTCCTGCACCATCCACAGCGCCGGCAAGAGCGTAGCCATCTTGGTGGGATAGCGCGTCAGGAGCTCGTCGAGCTGCTTGCGTCGCTCGCCGACGAATACCGGCTCGTGTGGCTCGCCGTGCGCATGCCCGGCAGTGCCATGCACCGCATGAGACTCGGCGTGAACGCCGCCCATCTCCTTGGAGGTGGCCATCAGCGGTCGATCTCTCCCATAACGATGTCGATGCTGGCGTTGATCGCGATGACGTCGGACAAGAGGTGGCCTTCGACCATCTTCGGGATTGCCGACAGGTTCACGAACGATGGCGGACGAATCCGCCAGCGCACCGGCTTCGACGTCCCGTCCGACACCATGTAATAGCCTTTCTCGCCCTTCGGGCTTTCCACCGCCACGTACGACTCTCCGATCGGCGGGCGCGGACCCTCCATGACGAGCTTGAAGTGATGGATCATCGATTCCATCTCGCTCGTCGCCTTCGACTTCGGCGGGAGAATCAGGCGTGGGTCGTCGACGTTTACCGGGCCGTCGGGCAACCGATCCGCCGCCTGCTGGAGAATGCGTACCGACTGCCGCAACTCTTCCATCCTAACGAGATACCGGTCGTACACGTCCCCGCTGGTTCCCACCGGAACGTCGAAGTCGTAGGTCTCGTAATCGAGGTACGGGAAATCCTTGCGGACGTCGTAGTCGACGCCCGACGCGCGCAGCATCGGTCCGGAGAGGCCCCAGTTCAACGCTTCGTCCGGCGTCATCACACCGAGACCGATCGTTCGTCCGACCCAGATGCCGTTCTTCGTCAACATGCGGTCGACTTCATCGATCGTCTTCGGGAACGTGCGGATGAAATTGCGGAGCCCCTCGAGCCAGCCATCGGGAATGTCGGCAGCCATACCGCCGACGCGAGAGGCCGTCGTCGTGAGGCGGGCACCGACCCAGCTCTCGAGCAGGTTGTAGACGTTCTCGCGCTCCTGGAACGACCAGAGGAACGGCGTGAACGCCCCGATATCGATGCAGGTCGTGCCGAGCCAGACGAGGTGTGAGATGATCCGGGACAGCTCCATGGCGATCACGCGCAACACCGTACAGCGCGGCGTGATGTCGACCCCGAACAACCGCTCGGCCCCTAACGAGAAGGCGACGTTGTTGCCGATCGAGTTCAGGTAGTCCTCCCGATCGGTCCACGGAATGATCTGATTGTATTGCCGGTACTCGCCGATCTTCTCGAAGCCGCAGTGCAGATACCCGACGTGCGGAATGCAGCGCACGACCGTCTCACCATCGAGCTCGAGCACGAGACGCAACACCCCGTGCGTCGCGGGATGCTGCGGGCCGATGTTGATGAGCATGTGCTCGCCGGCGAGATCGGGCTCGATCGCCGGCGGCGCCTCGACCGCGACGGCGGAGCCGTCATCGGCCGTCACGAGCGGCACACGCTGTGGTTGGCCCTGGGCGTCGACACCGGTCGTGGAAAGCGCGACCTCAACGGTTCGTTTCTGCGTTGCCACTGCTATTCTCCTGTCCGCTCGCCGCGCTTGAGCCGCTGCCGCATGTCGGTTGGCAGGTCCTCGAACGCGTCGGCGATCGAAAGCTCCTCCATCGAATACCGCGCCTCGGGATTCGCCGACAGCGCCTGGCGAAGCTGCTCCGCCCGACTGAATCGGCCGCGCAGCGGGAAATCCTTTCGCAGTGGATAGCCCTCGCGGTACTGCTCCCACATGAGGATACGGCGCAGATCGGGATGACCGACGAACTTGATGCCGAACATGTCGAAGCACTCGCGCTCGAGCCAATCGGCCGACTTGTAGATCGACCAGACGCTCGGAATCTCCAGCGGGCGATTCTTCGTGAGTTGTGCTTTTACTCGCAGGAATCGCCTGTACGGAATTGACCGAAGGTGCCACACGACTTCGATCGGCAACTCGAGGTCGCGGTATTCGACTGCCGTGACATCGGCAAGGTAGTCGTAGCGCTGCGACGGGTCGTCGTGCAACCAACGGATGATGTCGAGCACCGACTCCGGTGCGACGAACACCGTGGTCTCGTTCCACACGACATCCACTCGTCGGATTTGAGCGCCGAACTTCGCTCGGAGCTCGGCCGCCGACGGATTCGCAACGCCGTTGCGATGCGGAACCTGCTTTGGCGTAGCGGGCGCCGGGGCGTTTCGATCGGCGCTCCCGGCGTGCTGAATCTCGAACGGTGCCGTCACAGTCCGGATCGTGTCTGGTGCACGGAGTTGCCAAACGGCTCGGAGAGCTCGTCGATGATCGGCGGCGGAATGTAGAGCTGACTCGATGGATCGGGTTCCATCTCGTTCCTGAGCGACGTGTCTCGGCGTCGTTCCCGCTTCACCTTCTCCTGGAGCATCATAATGCCGTACAGGAGCCCTTCGGGGCGCGGCGGACATCCGGGCACGTAGACGTCGACCGGAATGATCGTGTCGATGCCCTGCACTACCGCGTAGTTGTCGAACATGCCGCCGCTCGATGCGCAGGCGCCCATGGAGATGGCCCACTTCGGCTGCGTCATCTGCTGCCAGATTCGGCGAATGACTGGCGCGAGCTTGAACGGAACGCGACCCGCGCAGATCAACACGTCAGCCTGGCGAGGCGAAAAGCTCATGCGCTCCATGCCGAAGCGCGCGAGGTCAAAGCGACTCGCTGCCGTTGCCATGAACTCGATGGCGCAACAGGCAGTGCCGAACGGCATCGGCCAGAGCGAGTTTGCGCGACCCCAGTTGACGAGAAAATCGAGGCGGGTCGCGACCCATCCTTCCTGTGAGCTCGGATCGTACTCGACGACCTTGCGCTCGGGGCGAGGCGTCAGTCCCACTGCAACGCTCCCTTCTTCCAGACGTAGACGAAACCGACGAGCAGAATGAGCATGAACACGAGCATCTCGCCGAGGCCGAAGAAGGAGATTTTCCCGGCCGGGCACACGCCGGACACGAGCGGCACGGCGCACGAGAGGTGGCGATAGAACACGCCCCACGGGATCATGAATACGGTCTCGATGTCGAAGATGATGAACAACATCGCGACCATGTAGAACTTGATCGAAAACCGTTCGCGCGCGTCGCCGAGAGGTGGGATGCCGGACTCGTACGGGGTGTTCTTTTCCGGGGTAAGGCGGCGCCGAATCGTGAGGTGGGACAGCCCGAGGATGAGGATCGCGTTGGCGACCACGAAGCCCATCAGCAGCAGTATCGGCAGATAGGTGCGATCCATCACGCTCCCGACTTCGTGAAATAATTCACTTGCTTACAAGTGATAAGCTATCCTGCGCCCGGATTGAGTGTCAACGTGTTCGCGCTGCGCGCGAACACGTTGGGAAGCGGGAGACGAGAAGTGGGAAGCGGGAGAACGTCGGAATTGTGCGCGACGAACTGCTTCGTTCGCTCCTTCCTCGTTATCTTCCCGCGCCGAGTGTACGTCTGTCCGCTGAGCCTTTCGGGTCTCCCCTTCCCGCTTACCGTTTCCCGCTTCCCAAGATGTCCATCCAGCCCGACCGTTGGATCACACGCATGGCGCTCGAGCACCGCATGATCGAGCCGTTCGAAGGACGACAGGTTCGATCCGGCGTGATCTCGTACGGTGTGAGCTCCTACGGCTACGACATGCGCGTCGCGCGGGAGTTCCGAATCTTCACGAACGTCCTCAATTCGGTTGTCGACCCCAAGAACTTCGACCCGAAGTCGTTCGTGGAGTTCGAGGGTGACGTGTGCATCGTGCCGCCGAACTCTTTCGCGCTCGCGCGATCAGTAGAGTACTTCCGGATTCCGCGCGACGTCGTGACCGTGACGGTTGGGAAATCCACCTACGCCCGCTGCGGCATCATCACGAACGTCACGCCGTTCGAGCCGGAATGGGAGGGCTACGTCACGCTCGAGATCTCGAACACGACGCCGCTCCCGGCGAAGATCTACGCGAACGAGGGCATCGCGCAGGTGTTGTTTTTCAAAGGGAACGAGCCGCCCGACGTGTCGTATCGCGACAAGCAGGGTAAATACCAGGGCCAACAGGGCGTCACACTGCCGAAGCTCTAGCGCTGCCGCGCGGTCACCGGCTCTGCTGGTACATTCGCCGCAGGAGCTCCGTTGCAGCGTTGATGCGTGCGGCGTACCGGACCACCGATTCGTCGTCGCGCCGCGCCGGAATCACGAGCCACGGGTCTTCTGGCATGGCCGAGTCCGGGGCGTTGCGGATGGAGTCGGCGCCGAGCGCCGCCCTCGCTGCATCGAAACCGTCGACCTCTTCCGCGATGTCAGCGAGCTCGCTGGGTGACTCGTTGCCCAAGAGGCGCACCCCGCGCCTCATGAGCTGACCAGTGAGAGTCTCGGCTGCTCGCGCTTCGTCACGCCGTGCGATCTCATCCCGCCGCTCGTCCGGTGGCTTCTCCATGGTGCCGTGTCGTGCACCAACCGGGCCACCCGCTTCGCCGAGCGAGGTCTTCAGCCGGCGCCGGCCGGCGCTGTCGATTCTTCGCGCGCCTTCACGGTCGCCTTGAAGTAATCGCGATTCATGCGCGCGATCGTGTCGATGCTGATGAGCTTCGGGCACGCCTCCTGACATTCGCCGAAGAGCGTGCACGAGCCGAACCCTTCCAGATCCATCTGCTCGACCATGCGGGCGACGCGCCTGTACCGCTCCGGCTGACCCTGTGGGAGTAACCCGAGATGGCTGATCTTCGCCGCAGTGAACAGCGAGGCCGACGCGTTAGGGCATGCCGCGACGCACGCACCGCACCCGATGCACGCGGCGGCGTCCATGGCGTCATCGAGATCCTGCTTTGGGATGAGGATCGCGTTTGCGTCGGGCGCCGTGCCCGTCGGCGCGGAGATGAAGCCGCCGGCCTGAATGATCCGGTCGAGCGCTTCACGGTCGACGACGAGGTCCTTGATGATCGGAAACGCGCGCGCTCGCCACGGCTCGATGTGAATGGTTTCGCCGTCCGTGAAGCTGCGCATGTGGACCTGACAGGTCGCTGCCCCTCTGACAGGTCCATGTGCGACGCCGTTGATCATGAGCGAGCAGGTGCCGCAGATGCCCTCGCGGCAGTCGTGCGCGAACGCGATCGGGTCCTCACCGCGTTCCATCAGTCGCTCGTTGACGACATCGAGCATCTCGAGGAACGACATGTCGGGACTCACGTCAGGGGCATCGTATTCGACGAGCTTCCCGGGCGTGTTGGGGGCGGTCTGACGCCAAACCTTCAGAGTAAAGTGCATCGTTAGGTCAGGGTGCGATCAGCCATCACAAGTCGTGAGTCGTAAGTCGGGAGTCGTTAGCTAACGACTAACGACTCACGGCTACCGACTCACTTGTAACTCCTCTGCGTCAACTGGACGTTCTCGAACACCAACGGCTCCTTCGACAACTTCGGTGCGTTCCCGACGCCGCAGAACTCCCACGCCGCGACATAGGCGAAGCGCTCGTCGTCGCGCAGCGCCTCGCCGTCCGCCGTCTGATGCTCCTCACGGAAGTGACCGCCGCAAGACTCGTCGCGGTGCAGCGCATCCGTGCACATGAGCTCAGCGAACTCCAGGAAATCCGCCACCCGCCCGGCCTTCTCGAGCGCCTGATTGAGCTCGGCGTCGCTACCCGGGACGTTCACGTTCTTCCAGAACTCTTCACGAAGCTCGGGAATTCGGTCCAGCGCCCGCTTGAGCCCAGCGGCATTGCGCGCCATGCCGCAATCCTCCACAGGATCGCACCGAGCTCGCGGTGAAACGCATCGACGGTGCGCTTGCCATTGATGCCTAACAAGCGCTTCGTCATGGCTTCGATGCCGTCCTTGGCGGCGACGAACTCGGGCCGGTCGGCCGACACCTTCTCCAGCTTCGCGGTCGCGAGATAGTCGCCGATCGTGTAGGGAATGATGAAATAGCCGTCGGCCAATCCCTGCATCAGCGCGCTGGCACCAAGCCGGTTTGCCCCGTGATCGGAGAAGTTCGCCTCGCCGAGTACGTGGAGGCCCGGAACGGTGGTCATGAGGTTGTAGTCCACCCAGAGACCGCCCATGGTGTAGTGCACGGCGGGGTAGATGCGCATCGGAACCTTGTATGGGTTCTCGTCCGTGATGCGCTCATACATCTCGAAGAGGTTTCCGTAACGCTCGCGGATCTTCTGTTCGCCGAGGCGCTGAATGGCGTCGCCGAAATCGAGATACACGCCGCGTCCGGTCTCACCCACGCCACGACCCTCGTCACACACCTCCTTCGCGGCGCGCGACGAGATGTCACGCGGACTGAGATTGCCGAAGCTCGGGTACTTTCGCTCGAGGTAGTAGTCGCGCTCGGCCTCGGGAATCTCGCCAGGTGGACGCTTGTCGCCGCGCTGTTTCGGCACCCACACGCGTCCGTCGTTGCGAAGCGATTCGCTCATCAACGTGAGCTTCGACTGGTAGTCGCCGCTCACCGGAATGCAGGTCGGATGAATCTGCGTGAAGCACGGGTTCGCGAACGCGGCACCGCGCTTGTGTGCGCGCCAGATCGCCGTGGCGTTGCAATTCTTCGCGTTCGTGGACAGGTAGAACACGTTGCCGTATCCACCCGTGGCGAGCACGACCGCATCGGCCGCATGGGCCTCGACCGCTCCCGTCCTGAGATCACGGGTGATGATCCCGCGCGCCTTCCCGTCCACGAGAACGACATCGAGCATCTCGGTGTGGTTGAACATCTGCACGCCGCCGCGCGCGATCTCCTTCTCGAGCGCCTGATAGCAGCCTAACAACAGCTGCTGCCCGGTCTGACCTCTGGCGTAGAACGTTCGAGATACCTGCGCGCCGCCGAACGATCGATTCGCGAGCAGGCCGCCGTACTCACGCGCAAAAGGGACACCCTGCGCGACGCACTGATCGATGATGTTGACGCTGATCTGCGCGAGTCGGTACACGTTCGCCTCGCGCGCGCGGAAGTCCCCGCCCTTGACCGTATCGTAAAACAGACGATAGATGCTGTCGCCGTCGTTCTGGTAGTTCTTCGCGGCGTTGATCCCGCCCTGGGCAGCGATGCTGTGCGCTCGCCGAGGCGAATCGTGGAACGAAAAGCAAAGCACGTGGTAGCCGAGCTCACTGAGCGTCGCCGCAGCGGATCCGCCGAGCCCCGTCCCGACCACGATGACGGTGTATTTCCGCTTGTTGGCGGGATTCACCAGCTTCATCTCGAAGCGGTGATTGTCCCACTTCGACTCGATCGCGCCAGACGGGATTCGGGAACGTAGTTCCATCGATCGTTCGCTCAAGCGATCCGGCGCTGCGGGCGCTACCTGACCAAACCCGCGAGCACCGCGATCGGAATGATGGAGAAGCCCAGGTAGATGACCCACGCGAGCGCCGCGGAGACGCGACGCTTCAGCGGATCCGCCGACGGTTTCGTTAGGCCCAACGTGCGGATGCTGCTCCACGTCCCATGGTAGAGATGCAGCCCGAGGCCAATCATCGCGGCGAGATAAAGCAGCGCCACCCACCAGATCTGAAAGGCGGCAACCACGTTGCCGTAGACATCCTTGCGGTCGAACGCCGGGTGGATCGTACCAAACGTGAAATGCAGCAGGTGCAGTACGATGAACACGAGCAGCAGCACGCCACCCCAGCGTATGGTCCGCGCCGCGAACGTCGACACCTGCGGTGCACGTTCTGCGTATCCGCTCGACCGCGCGAGCTGACTTCGTCGCGTGAGCTGGTACGCCGCGGTGACGTGCAGGATCAACGCGACGAGCAGCCCGCCGCGGGCGAGCCAAAGCAGCGGACCGAGTCGATGCAACGCGGCGGAGTAATCGTTGATCTTGAGCGGCCCCTGGAACATCTGAAGGTTGCCGAGCGCGTGCACGATGAGGAAAGCGATCATGATGAGACCAGTCGCCGCCATCACCGCCTTCTTCCCAACCGACGAGTGCCAGAACCGTGCGATCGCGCCGGCTCGGACGCTCGGTTCACGCGCTGCAACTGCAGAAGGGGCAGTCATCTCCGCCAACGAACCACGCTAGATCGTGAGCTTCGACATCGGCTCTCGGACGGCCTCCGCACTCTTGCCGAGATCGACACGCTCCTTCGACGTGAGCTCGACCTCGAGCACCTTTTCCATCCCGCCGCGTCCGAGCTTCACGGGAACGCCGAGGAACAGCCCCGACATCCCGTACTCACCCTCGAGCCAAGCCGCACACGGCAGAACACGCTTCTGGTCGAACACGATCGCCTCTGCCATCTGAACGGCGCCTGACGATGGAGCATAGTATGCCGACCCGGTCTTCAGGTATTTCACGATCTCCGCTCCGCCATTCCGCGTCCGATCCACGATCTCGTCGAGCGTCTTCCGATCGAGTAGCTGTGTCACTGGAATTCCGCTCACGGTCGTGTAGCTGATAAGTGGGACCATGGTATCACCATGGCCACCAAGCACCATCGCCTGTATGTCCCGAATGGAGACGTCGAGCGCTTCGGCGAGGAACGCACGATAGCGTGCGGTGTCGAGCACGCCGGCCATGCCGATCACGCGCTCGCGCGGGAACCCCGTCACCTTCTTCGCAACGTAACACATCACGTCGAGCGGATTCGACACGACGATGATGATCGCCTTCGGCGAAGTTCTCGCGATCTGCTCGGACACCTGCTTCACGATGCCCGCGTTCGTATTGAGCAAGTCGTCGCGCGACATGCCAGGCTTGCGCGCGATACCCGCGGTGACGATGACGATGTCGGATCCTTCCGTTTCGTCGTACCCGTTCGTGCCGATCACGCGCGAATCGAATCCCTCGATCGGCGCGGACTGCCATTGGTCGAGTCCTTTGCCCTGCGGAATGCCTTCGACTACGTCGACCATGACGACGCGCCGGGCCAGCTCCTTCTCGGCAACACGCTGAGCGGTAGTCGCGCCGACATTCCCCGCGCCGACCACCGTGATGAGGTTGACCATGTTGATCGTTGAGGTGGGTTGGTTGCTCCGCTACGGCAAACTTAGTTGGGCTCGGAGCGACCTACAACGCAACGATGGCTTAGCCGCCGACCTGGGAGAGCGCGCGCAGTCCACCGACTTTCATCTGCAACAGCGCATGTTCCTTCGGCTTGTCGGCGAGCGCCTGTCGGAACAGCGGCTCGAGTGGCTCGCCGTGCCGAAGTGCCTCGCGGAGCAGCACCTCGTGATCGCCAAACAGGCATGTTCGGAGTCTGCCGTCGGCAGTGAGGCGCACGCGATTGCACGACGCACAATACGTGTGTGTCATTGGCGTTATGACGCCAACGCTCCCTTGCGCACCAGCGAGCCGATAGTACTTCGCAGGGCCGTTGCCGCGCGGTGGCCCACCGTCAGGCGCGAGAGCGCCGAGTGATGCGATGCGTGACAACACTTCGTCGCTCGGCACGATGTGGTCCCACGTGAGCCCGCTCATCTCACCGACCGGCATGAGCTCGATGAAGCGAACATGCCATGGGTGCTCGAGCGTGAGGCGTGCGAAGTCCTCGATCTCGTCATCGTTGATGCCGCGCATCACGACGACGTTGATCTTGATCGGCGCGATGCCTTCACGCTCCGCGGCGAGTGCAGCGAGGACGGGATCGAAGCCCAGGTTGCGACGTGCGATCGCGGCGATGCGATCGGGACGCAGACTGTCCGCGCTCATGTTGATGCGATCGAGCCCCGCGGCGCGAAGCCGAGGCGCGAGCTCGGGGAGACGCGCCCCATTCGTCGACAGCGCGATGTCTTCGATCTCGGGAACGGCACGAAGCAATCGAATCAGCGCTTCGAGATTCGGACGGATCGTAGGCTCGCCGCCGGTGACGCGAACTCTGCGCAAGCCAAGCGGCGCGAGCTGACCGACGACTCCGGCGATTTCCTCGTACGAGAGAATCTCCGACTTTGGCAGCCACGGAAGCCCTTCAGCGGGCATGCAATACAGACAGCGGAAGTTGCAGCGGTCGGTAACCGAGATGCGCAGATACTCGATGCTGCGCCCGAATTGATCCTTCATCGGGCCTCGGGAATGGCGGACGGCGTGTGAATCGGTACCGCGGAGTCGCGAACCGAGTCGACGCCTTCGATTCCCATCTGCCCAGCTTCGCTGGGCGCCCCGATTCCCGATGAGACCCACTCTCGACCACCGTCCTCGTAATGCTCGAGCTTCCAGATCGGTACGCGTCGCTTGAGCTGCTCGATCATGAAACGCGTCGCATCGAGTGCCGGTGCGCGATGCGGATGCGCTGCCACGATCGCTACGCTCACATCGCCAAGTGCGAGATTGCCGAGTCTGTGCTCGACGACAAGACGCGACACACCGAATCGCTCATCCGCTTCTCGCGCGATGACTGTCATCTCGCGCTCGGCCATGCTCCTGTACGCGGAGTATTGGATGCCCGTCACGCTGCGACCGTCATTGACGTTGCGTACGCAGCCAAGAAACACACTGGTTGCTCCGCACGAGTCGTCGCCAACCTCAGCGATCAACGCGTTTACGTCGATGACGCGGTCGACGAGCGCGACGCGCATCTAGCCGCCAGCGACAGGAGGAATCACCGCGACCTCTTCGCCGCCATTGAGCGGTGTGCTCGCGCTCGCGTACTCCTCATTCACGGCGACGAGTGGGCGTGGTGGAAGTCGATCACCGCCAGGCATTGACGACAACCTGCCCAGGATGTCGCGAACCGTCGAGCCGGGCGTCACGTCCAGCTCGATCACCGACTTTCCGAGGGCGTCGGCGTAAGAGGCGAAA
>Ga0114129_10008300_pt1 | contig 14816 bp, 10 predicted proteins | sample RhiMetdeltSRZDD1_FD_80071 | JGI IMG/M metagenome (GOLD analysis project Ga0114129, IMG submission 80071) | Populus rhizosphere microbial communities from Tennessee, USA - Rhizosphere MetaG P. deltoides SRZDD1 (version 2) (version 2) | ecosystem: Host-associated > Plants > Roots > Rhizosphere >...
AATGCGTCGGGTCGTGGCGTGATCGAGAACCGGCACACCATCGGCGTGGACGCGACGTTCACGGCCGGTCCGTTCTCGCTGCAGCCGACGGTCATGTATCAGTGGGGTAATCGTCATCAGCTGATCAACGCGAGCCCGGTCGGTGGTTCGCCGTACGGAGCGGTCGGCAGTCTCGTCAAGGCGGACATCAGCGCGTGGCTCGCCGACGTCCGCGCGGCCTTCAACGTCGGGCCGCTGACGCTCGCCGCAGTCGGCTTCTTTACCTCGGGCCAGAACGCGCAGAGCAATCCGTTCAGGTCGGTCCGCTACTACCAGGCTCTCGACACTGACACGAGCTACCTGGCGGACTGGGGTACGCAGATCTTCTCGCTCGGTATCGACTACTTCCACATCCTGTACAACAACGCGCCTGGCCTGAACCCGGGCGTGGCCATCGGCTACGACAAGTACGGTCGTATGGGAATCGGCGCCAAGGCGTCGTACGCCATTACCCCAGCCGTCACGGTGGGTGTGGGCGTGATGAGCAACTGGACGCAGTACAAGGTCGACACGGATAGCGTGCTGAACCCCAACAGCGGTCTCACGCCGCTGTTCCAGACCGGCCGCCCCGCGGGTGATTCGCAGTACCTCGGTACGGAAATCAACGGGGCCCTGACGTACCGGTTCGCACCCGGCATCGCGTGGGATATCGCCGCTGCGTATCTCTTCGCCGGAGATGCCCTGGGGCACGCGCTCACACAGGCTTGCTGCGGCTCGACGAGCGGTACCGGCGCGGCCGCTGGGACTGGTGGCACTGTCGTTACCACCAACAACGGCATCAACGGACTCGGCAGCAAGAACGGTGTGAACGACGTCTACACCGCGACGAGTCGTATCCGGTTCAGCTTCTAGTAGTTAGCGCAGTCGCAGAGGACGCGGGCCCGGAGGGCGACCTCCGGGCCCGTTGTCATTCGCGGCCGATACCGCCGCGGCGGGACGGAGTGCTATAGTGTCGCGGATGAAACGGCAGAGGCTCGCCGCGCTGTTTACGCCGGCAGTGGTCCTCGCGATCCTTCTCGGTACGGCATCTCTTCCCTTGGCCCAGACCCCGGCACGCCAGCAGGCTCCCGCCCCGTCGTCGGCGCAGCTGCAGGCCATCGTCAACCAGGTCGTCGCGCTGTTTCCCCGCGTGTCCGGCGAAGTGGTCGAAGTGCAGGGGACGAGCGTGACGCTGTCGGTCGGCAAGCGCGACGGTGTCGTGCCCGGTTTGGAGTTGTCGTTATTCCGCGAGGGACGCGAGCTTCGCCATCCGAAGACCGGTGAGCTGCTCGGCAAGACCGAGAAGGCGGTCGGTCGGGTGCGGGTCGTGGAAGTCGCCGAGGCCTATTCGATCGGAACTGTCGAGAAGGGCGCGGACGTTGCGGCTGGCGATGTCGCTCGGATCTCGGCCGGCAAGCAGCGGGTGACGGTGGTGCCCTTCATCGCCGGAGTGCGGGACGCCGTGGTCGAGGCGGCGCTCGCCGATATCGTCGATGGGCTGGGACGCAGCGGGCGCATTCAGGTGGCGATGGGCGATCAGGTCGGCGTGTGGGCGACTCAGCAGGGGATCAAGCCCGAAGAGTTCCTCGAGGGTAAGGGCCTGAGCGAGGGTGCCAGCCGTTTCAGGATCGACCACCTTCTTGCGCTGCACTTCAAGACGGTCGAGCGCAAGCCGTACGTCGAGGCGCGCTTCTTCTCGCTCCCGAGCACCGCGCCGGTAGTGGCTTCTGCGACGTTCGTGCCTCCTTCGGTGCGCAGCGTCCCGCGGGAGCGTTTCTCAGGGGGTGGTGACCGGCAGCCGGCGCAACCCAAGCAGCGCTCGCTCCTGGCGCGTATCCTCGGAGGCGAGCTCGAGGCGGGCAGCTACTCGAGCGGCGAGAACTCGATTCCGCTGAAGGAGATCGGGCGCTTCGCGTTCCCGATCGTCGCCATGGACGTGTCCGTGTCGCCGAAGGATCAGATCCCACGCCTCGTCATGACGGACGGGGAAAAGATCTGGCTGTACCGCATCGTCGAGCGCGCGCTCGAGCCGGAGTGGACGTACGACGACCGATTCAGCACGCCAGGACGGATCATCTCGGTCCACCTCGCTGATCTCGACGGCGACGGCGTCTTCGAAGTCGTCGCCAACCGCTATCACCCGGACCCGAACATCCTGCTCACGTCGTTCGTGCTCGGAACGAAAGACGCCAAGCCGGTAATGTTGCTCAAGAACGGCAACGACATTCTGTGGGCGGTCGATGCCGACGGCAGCGGGGTGAAGAAGACGCTGTGGGCTCAGGGATTCACGCGGGAGTCGTTCTTCAAGAAGGGCGAAGCGTACAAGGTCTCGCTCCAGGGGGACCGAATCGTCCGCGACTCCGCCGTGCGAGTGCCAAATACGTTTCGAGCCACGGGCGCAACGATGGCGAACATTGTGGGCAAGGACACGCGGGCTCTCGTTTTCGTCGACGAATACCAGCGGCTGCGGGTTTCGGTCGGCGCCGAGGACACGTGGCGCTCGTCGAGCCCCGTCGGTGGCGGAAGCTACATGAAGCTCGAGTTGCTCAAGTCGGGCACGACGAGCCGTTCACCGCGGACGGAATTCATCAACATCGAGCCAGTTCCCGTCGCCGTCGACCTGGACGGTGACGGCATCGAGGAAGTCGTCGTGCCGCAGAACCAGCTCGAGGGCCATCTAGGCATCCTGTTCCGGGGCCCGGCGGGCTATCGCTTCCAGTCCATCAACTCCGGCTTCGAGGGAACCATCACCGCGCTGGGCGCCATTCCCGGCGACAATCCCCCGACGCTCATCGCCGCCGTCGTGCGCTGGGCCACGTTCCTCAAAGGTAGCGCGGAGACGCAGCTGATCATGACGACGGGAGAGTAGCTTCCCGCGAGCGGGCGTCCCCTAGAATTTCAGCTCGAGCCGAACGGGCGGAAATCCGAGCACACGCTCGAACGGCTGTACACGAATCAGCTCGCCGTTGTCGCCGAGGTAGAACGCGTCTTCACGCTCGTCGTTCGGCTCTTTGACCTTTCCCGCAGCATCCAACGCGAACGGCAAGCGGAAGGTCCCGGTGAACGGCACCTGCTGCGGATCACCGTCGATGATGAATGTTCCGCGAATGCTGCCGAGCGGTATCCCGTGGAGAATCGCCGGTGACAGGTCGTTGATACCGCTGAAGGTTCCGGTCAGCAGCGGCAGATCGGGAACGTGCACGGAGCTGTTGCCGGGCGCGTTCACGACGACCGAGAACGTGCCGGAGACCGGGCCCTTCCCGTCCACCGTGGTGCCGCCCGCCGAGACCGAGTCCGTCCCGGTTCCTGTGACGGTGCACGTCTGGGCCGTCGGGTTCGAGACGAGCGCTTTCATCGGGCACAGGGGCGATCCCAGTGGCGCAAAGCCCATGAGGACAGCCACGGCATCGCGAGTGACGACCGTCAGACCATCGCCGCCGAAGTGGACGGTCTCGGTCACCTCGTAGAGTCGCGTCCCGTGAAGGATCGCGTCGCGTTCTCGCTCGCCACGGCCGGCGTTTCCGCGCTCGGCGGCGGTCGCCGCCACCGAGGACAGCAAAAACGCGAGTGTCGTCACGATCGCCTGTCCGACGATCAAAGTTTTGCTTCCCGATCGCATGGCGCAATCCTCCGCCGATTCTGCGCAGCAAAGACCTCACCAAACCTGGCCGACGACGTAAGTCCGTGACGTCGTTGTTCATCGTCCGAGTGAGACAAGCAGCGGCGTGCCGGAACGGCTCGTCTTTGATCAGCGTCGACGGCACAGACTGGTGAAAGTGTGATCGGCGTCGCAGCAGAGCTCAGCCGTATACTTTCGACGGGAGCGGTTTGAGGATGCAGTGTCTCCTGATCGAGGACGACGCGGATACCGCCCGCTACATCAGCAATGGTCTCCGAGAGGCCGGCTTCGTGGTGGAGTGGTCCCGCAATGGCGTGGATGGCCTCCACCTGGCGACGACCGAGCGCTGGGACGTCATCATCCTCGACCGAATGCTCCCTGGAGACGTCGAGGGACTCTCGATCGTCGGGGCCCTGCGGACGCTCGGGAAGACGACGCCCGTTCTCGTGCTCAGCGCCCTCGCCAGCCTCGATGAGCGTGTGCGGGGACTTCAGGGCGGCGGCGACGACTACCTGACGAAACCCTTCGCGTTCTCCGAGCTCCTGGCACGCGTTCAGGCGCTCTTGCGCCGGTCCGGCGTGAAAGAAGACGCCTCGGAGCTGCAGATCGCAGATCTGAAGCTCGATCTGCGGCGCCGTCGCGCGGAGCGGGCCAACAAGCCCATCGCGCTGCAGCCGCGCGAATTTCGACTGCTCGAGTATCTCGTCCGCCATCAAGGGCAGGTGGTCACGCGCACCATGCTGCTCGAGGCGGTCTGGGACTATCACTTCGATCCGCAAACGAATGCCGTCGACGTGCAGATCAGTCGACTGCGGCAAAAGATCGACAAGGAGTTCTCGCCGGCGTTGCTGCATACGGTGCGCGGCGTCGGCTACATGCTGGGCGTCGATGAGTAAGCTCCTGGGAAGCGTCGCGTTCCGCCTGGCCCTCGGCTACGGGGTGCTGGTCGTCGCGACGCTGGCAGTGATCTCCGCCGCGTTGTACTTCGGCACGGTCGTGGTCATCGACCGTGGTATCGACGCGAAGCTGTCGAGGCTCTCGGAACAGATGATCGATCGCTACGAGGGCGGCGACCTCGAACGACTCAAACGAAGGATCGAGCAGCTCCTCACCGACGGCATCGACCAGGAGACCGAGGTGTTCGCGCTGCTCGACGCCGATGGCCGGAACATCGTGGGCAACGTTCGCGCTCTTGCCCGCGGAACGCCCTTCGATCGACTGACCGATCAAACGATCATCCGCGATGGGCGGCCGTCGACGAGTCGCCTGTTGCCGCACCGGCTCCCGAGCGGCGACGTGCTCGTGATCGGTCGAGATCTGCACGACGTGCGTGAGATGGAGCAGCTCGTCGTGCGTGCCCTCCTCATGGGCGGCGTGGTCGCACTGTTGCTCGCGGTTGCGGGCGCGGCGCTGGTTCGGCGTCAGCTCGAGCATCGGATGGCGGCGATCCGCCACACGGCGCTGGAGATCGAGGCCGGAGATCTGAGCCGTCGCATCCCGGTGCCGGATGCGGACGACGAATTCACGAGGTTGCATCGTGATATCAACCGCATGCTCGATCGCATCCAGCGCCTGATGGAGGGCGTGCGCGACGTGTCGAATGCGATTGCGCACGACCTTCGAACGCCGCTGGGCCGGATTCGAAACCGTCTCGACGAGATGCTTCGGTCCGGCGCCACCAGCGAGCAGCTGCGCGACGCGGCGGCGACGAGCATTCATGGCATCGACGAGCTCATCGTCATTCTCGACAAACTCCTCCAGATCGCGGAAGCCGAAGCGGCGACGCGCCGCCAGTGCTTCCAGCGGGTCACGCTGAAGGACATCATCAAGGACGTCGTCGAGCTGTACGACGCCACCGCCGAAGCGAGCGGCGTGACGCTCACGGTCGACGTCGTCGGCGAGCCCACGGCGCTCGGTGACAAGGACCTTCTCGCGAGCGCGACGGCGAATCTCGTCGACAACGCGCTGAAGTATGGCGGTCGGGCCGAGACCACCGTGCGCGTCGGGGCGCGAGAGGACCGCGAGAGCGTCTCGATCCTGGTTCGGGACGAGGGCCCTGGCATCCCAGTCGAAGAACGAGCGAAGGTGGTGACGCGGTTCTATCGTCTCGATCGGAGCCGGAGCCTTCCCGGCAATGGCCTCGGACTGGCCATTGTGACGGCTATCAGCCATTTGCACGGCGGCACGCTGTCGCTGGAGGATGCCGGCCCCGGGCTCGTCGCTCGCATCGTTCTGCCCCGCGCGGCAGCGTAAGAGCTTTCCCGCGCGCGCGGCGGAGCATTACCAAACGGTAATGCGGCGGAAATGGTAGGGACAGGGACCGCCGCATAACCTCAGTTGCATTCGGATATGAAACGCACAGGCCAACGTTTCTACCTCGTGCTCGGCATCGGCATCGTCGTCGGCCTGGTCCTCGGCCTCGTGGTGAGCGTGACGTTCGGGCCGCCGGTCGCGCCGGGCCGCGAGTCCGCTGAACGAGGCGACTCGCGGCCATCCCAGCCGCGTCCTCGTCCCGACCCGAACGTCGCGATGGTCGACGCTGAGCAGGCGGAACGCTTGAACGTCGCGCCCGTTCGGCTACGCGAGTTTCGGGACGAGCGAACCGCCGTCGGGCGCATCGCCTTCAACGACGAACGCACCACGTCGATCTTCGCGCCCTTTCAGGGGCGGGTGCTTCGGCTCATCGCCAAGCCTGGTGATGTGCTGTACCCGGGAAGCCCGCTCGTCATCCTCGACTCACCCGATCTCGTGCAGGCCAATGCCGATCTGATCTCGGCCACTGTGGCCGTGAGAAAGGCCGAGAACCAGCTGAGCCTGGCGGAGCGCGTGGCCAAGCGGCAGAAGCTTCTCTTCGACGTGGGCGCCGGCGCGTTCAAGGATGTCGAGCAAGCCGCGTCGGACTTCAAGAACGCCCAGAACGATCTGAAGACGGCGGAAGGACAGCTGACGGCCGCCCGCAATCGCCTGCGCGCTCCGTTCGGCAAGACCGAGACCGAGATCGCGAAGATCGAGGAGACCCATCAAGTCGATCGTGTGGCGGAGATTTTTTCGCCGATCGCCGGCACGGTCACGACACGGAAAGTGAGCCCTGGCCAGTTCGTTCGCGCGGACAACACCGACCCGATGTTCTCGGTCGGCGACCTCTCGTCGATGTGGCTGGTTGCGAATGTGGCGGAGATCGACATTCCCCTGGTCAAGGTCGGGCAGACCGTGGCGGTCCACGTGATGGCGTATGCCGGCGAGGAATTTCGCGCGCGCATCACCTACGTGGGCGCGTCCGTGGATCCCGCCGTGCGCCGACTCACCGTGCGCGCTGAGATCGCGAATCTCGACGGCAGGCTCAAGCCGGACATGTTCGCGAGCTTTCGCATTCTGACCGGCGCGCCGACTCGATCGCCGAGCGTTCCCGCCGGTGCCATCGTGCGCGAGGGGGACGGCACGATGACGGCGTGGGTGACGGCTGACAGCAAGCGTTTCGTGAAACGCGCCGTGAAGATCGGCCTCCAGCAAGACGGTTTCGTTCAGGTTCTCGAGGGACTGCAGGCCGCGGAGTTGGTTGCGACGGACTCCGCGCTGTTCCTCGGCAACATCATCACGTCCGTTCAGTAGACATGCTGCGGCTGCTGCTGACGTTTGCGCTCTCGCGCCGAGCCATCGTCATCCTCGGGCTGTTCGTGCTGATCGGCGGCGGGCTCTGGGCTTTCTCGAAGATCAACATCGAGGCGTATCCGAACCCCGCGCCGGTCATCCTCGAGATCACCGCGCAGTCGCCGGGCCAATCCGCCGAAGAAATGGAGCGCTATTACACCATCCCGATCGAGGTTGGCCTCGCCGTCACGCCCGGAGTCGAGGTGATCCGGTCGACGTCGTTCTACGGACTGTCGTTCGTCCGCGTCATGTTCCGGTACGGCGTCGACTACTATTTCGCGAGAACCCAGGCGGCCATCGCCCTGCAACAGAACGTCAATCTGCCGAACGGCGTGTCGCCGAACATTCAGGGCTCGAGCCTGGTCGGCGAGATCTATCGCTACGAGCTCGTTGGGCCTCCGCACTTCGGGCTGACGAATCTACGCACCCTTCAAGATTGGGTCGTGCAGCGGCGGCTGCTCACCGTGCCCGGCGTCGTTCAGGTGGTGACCTGGGGTGGCACGACGAAGACGTACGACGTCGAGATCGATCTGCACAAGCTCGACGCGTACGGCGTCACCATGCCGCAGATTCTCACGGCGCTCGGTAATGCCAACGTGAACGTCGGCGGCCGCACCATCAACGTCGGCCAACAATCGGTCAACGTCCGCGGTCTCGGCTTGATCCGCGCCGTGGGCGACATCGAGAACGTCGTCCTCAGCGCCCAGCCGGGCGGCATTCCTGTGCTGGTGAAGGACGTCGCGCGAGCTTCCGTGGGATATCTGCCGAGGCTCGGAAAGGCGGGCCGGGACGCCGACAGCGACGTGGTCAACGGCATCGTCATCATGAATCGGACGATGCACACCAACGAGGTATTGCCGCGGATCAAGGCCGAAGTCCAGAAGATGAACGCCGACGGCAGCCTCCCGCGCGGTGTTCAGCTGATTCCGTTCTACGACCGGGGGTCGCTCGTGAGCGTGACCACGCACACGGTGCTGCACAATCTGATCTTCGGGTGCGTGCTCGTCTTCCTCATCCAGTGGATCTTTCTGGGCAACTTACGGAGCGCGATCATCGTCGGCGCCAACATCCCGTTCGCGCTGCTCTTCAGCATCACGATTCTGTATCTCATGGGGGAGTCGGCGAATCTCTTGTCGATCGGCGCCGTCGACTTCGGGATCATCGTGGACTCCTGCGTCATCTTCGTCGAAAACATCTTCCGCAATCTCCAGTCAGGCGATGCCGAGCAGCGCCATCTGCTGACGGAGTATCCGTCGCCCGCTGAGGCGCCGGCATGGACGGAGCGGTTCCGGATCGTGTTCGCGAGCGGCCTTCAAGTGGACAAGGCGATTCTGTTCTCCACGGCGATCACGCTCGCGGCGTTTCTTCCGCTGTTCACGATGCAGGGCGTCGAAGGCCAGATCTTCAGCCCGATGGCCCGGACATACGCCTACGCGCTCGCCGGCGCCTTGATCGGCACGTTCACCGTCACCCCGGTGCTCGCGACGCTGCTGCTCCCGGAGCATGTCCACGAGGTCGAGACGATCGTCGTGCGGACGCTCAGGCGTGTCTACGAGCCCGTCCTGCGCTGGGCGTTGTCCCACCGCGCCATCACGGTCACCAGCGGTGTGGTGTTCCTCGCGGGCGCGTTGCTCCTGATTCCGCGTCTCGGTGGCGAGTTCCTGCCCGTGCTCGAGGAGGGCAATCTCTGGATCCGCGCGACGATGCCCCAGACGATCTCACTCGAAGCGGGCATGCCCGTCGTGGACAGCATCCGTCGGATCTTGAAGTCGCGCCCGGAAGTCATCACCGTCGTCTCGCAGCACGGCCGGCCCGACGACGGCAGCGACGCGGCGGGTTTCTACAACGCCGAGTTCTTCGCGCCGCTGAGGCCGGCGGACGAGTGGCCGCGCGGGATGACGAAAGAGAAGCTGATCGGCCTGCTGCAAAACCGGTTCTCCGAAGCATTTCCAGGGGTCGGATTCAACTTTTCCCAGTACATCCAGGACAACGTCGAAGAGCAGCTGTCCGGCGTCAAGGGCGCGAACTCGGTCAAGATCGTCGGTCGTGATCTGACGACGCTCGAGCAGATTGCCGCCGAGGTTCTGCCGATCATGGAGGAGGTCAAGGGCGTCGCCGACCTCGGTGTCTTTCGGGTCCTCGGCCAGCCGAACCTGAACATCACCGTCGATCGCGAGCGGGCCGCGCGGTACGGCCTCAATTCCGGCGACATCAACAGCGTCGTTCAGGCGGCACTGGGCGGCACGCAGGCGACCACGGTGTTCGAGGATGAGCGCCAGTTCGCCTTGATCGCGCGCGTCGCCCTGGAATACCGCGACAGCGTCGATCGAGTGCGCACGATCAAAGTCGCTCTTCAGGCCGCCGGCGGCGGCGTCAATGCATACATCCCTCTGAGCGAGATCGCGACGATCAGCCTGGACACCGGCGCGTCCTACATCTACCGCGAACGCAACGAGCGCTTCATTCCGATCAAATTCAGCGTGCGCGGGCGGGATCTCGCCGGCACGGTGGCCGATGCCCAGCAGCAGATCGCGCGAAAGGTGAGGCTGCCGCCCGGGTATCGGATCGAGTGGGCCGGTGAGTTCGAATCGCTCCAGCAGGCGAAGCGGCGGCTCGCGGTGATCGTGCCGCTCAGCCTGGCGCTCATCATGGTGCTGCTGTACGCGTTGTTCGGATCGGTTCGCGACAGCGTGTTGGCGCTGGCGGGCATCCCCTTTGCCGTCGCCGGCGGCGTGCTGGCGCTGTGGATCACCGGGCTCAACTTCAGCATCTCGGCCGCGATCGGGTTCGTGTCCCTGCTCGGGATCTCGGTGATGAACGGCATTCTGATGCTGACCTACTACAACGAGACCGTGCAGCGCGGCGGCATGACGAGTCTGGCGGCGATGTTTCATGCCGGCTCGCAGCGGATGCGGCCGATGCTCATGACGGCGCTGTCGGCGTGCATCGGACTGGTCCCCGCCGCGATCTCGACGGGGATCGGCAGCCAGGTGCAGCGCCCGCTGGCGACGGTCATCGTCGGGGGCTTGTTGATCGGCCCCCTCATGTTGCTCGTGGTCGTTCCCGCACTCCAAGCCATGTTCTTGCCGCGAGACGAGCCTCTCGTGGAACAAGAGGAAGGACAGAGGTAGAACAATGATTCGAGCAATGCTCGCGATGGTGACCCTGCTGTGTGTCTCGGGCGGCTGCGCCGAATCGATGCTGCCGGCGCAAGCGATGACGGACGAGCAGCGATGCGTGAGCTCCGGCGGTATCTGGCGCGACAACTCCTTTTGTGAGGCGCCCAGCGGCCCACACACCGGAAAACGCTAGAGGTCGCAAGCCCGACAGCCGAGCGATCCTGTAGCCGCGTTTGCGTCTGTTCGCCAACACGGTCGTACGCGGTTGACCGCCATCCCGCGTCTGTTGGTCTCAGTCTGTCCGCTTGCCCGGTTCATGGCGGGCCGAAACATGAAGGAACCGTGAAGTCACAATTAAGATCGCCTCACGTTGTTTTCGTTGCGATCCGCGGCCCGACAGTTTTATGTTGCGGCTCTCGTGGTTCGACGCAATTGCGACGGGACGCTCCAGCCAGAGTTGGCCGTTTCAATCCTGCGACGATCGATCGACTCGGTGCCGAACATTTACTCGGTCCTGTCGATCAGAAAGTGTCGTGGGCCTACTCATGTATCGAGGCGTGGAGGAGGACATGACACCGGCCGCACGCGGAGTGAACTCCGCTCGGGTCCTTTTCTGCCTGATGCTTGGCTTCGCAATCGTGGTGCTCACGATCCCCATAGGCCGGGCGCCGGTCTGGGAGCCGAACAACGCGCGCTGGATCCTGCTCGCGCGCGATATGGTCGAACACGGCCACTGGCTCATGCCGGAGATTCGCGGCGTCCCCAACGAGGGACTCTACAAGCCGCAACTCTTCGCGTGGGTCGTTGCGCTCGTCTCGCTTCCGGCAGGCGATGTCACGGAGACCACGGCCGCCATTCCGCCGCTCCTGTCCGCTCTGGCCGGGATAGTGGCCGTGTTCGCGATCGGCCGTCGCCTCTGGGGCGTTCGGGCTGGAATACTGGCCGGGCTCATCCTCACCACGACGCTGAATTACTTCGTCTTCGCCCAGCAATCGCTCGCGGACGTGATGATGGCGGCCGCCATGGTGTGGGCGCTCTATTTCCTGCTTCGCATTCGAGATGGTGGGTCTGTTCGGTCCGTCGTCGGGTTCTATGCGTGTGTCGGGACCGCGATGTTGTGCAAGGGACCTCCGGGGCTCGCGGCGCTCGTGGCCGCCGGGATGGCGACGTGGCTTGAGGAGGGCCGATGCGGGCTGCGACGCTTGCGTCCCGCAGTCGGAGGTCTCGTCCTCGCGCTGTTCGCGCTCCCGTGGGTGGCTCCGTATCTCGCGGGCGCGCAGACGGCGTTTGTCCGTGAGGTGGTGCTCGGCGAATATGCCCACTGGTTCATCGGACACAACGGCCTCGTCTTCCGCATCGCCCACATGCCGACGGTCCTTCTGTATTTCGTGCCGTGGGCCTTGTTCCTTCCGGCGACGGTCGTGTGGTGGCGGCGCGACGGACCCGACACCGGCCGGCGCTATGTGCTCTGGTGGACCCTCACGCTGTGGCTTCTCGTGGGCCTTTCCGGGGCATATCGGGCTCGCTACTTCCTTCCCGTGTACCCGGGCCTCGCCGTTCTCGTCGCAGAGTTTTTTGCGCGCGGCGGGCTGTTCGGTGTCCGTCGAGAGATCCGGCTGGGGACGATCGCCTTTGTCGTCTTGTCGTTCGTCGTCCTGATCGCCATGACGGTGTCGCCTCCAGGACTGTCGGGGGAGGGGCCCGTCTACATGCCTGACACGTTGCCGGAGCGTGTGCTCATCGCGCTGCTCGCGCTGATCGGGATCGGCGGCGTGCTCGTGACCTCTCATCGCGGCAGACTGATCGGTGTGGCAAGCGTGATCGTCATCGTGATGGGCGGTATTCTCACGGTCGAAGGCTTCACATCACCGATGCGGCGGGCACGTTATTACGACGTGCCCGCCCTGGGCGCGGCGGCCACTGAGCATCTGCCCCCCGACGGCACGTTGTTCGCGTACCCAGACCTCACGCTCCAGTACGATGTGTACGTGCGCCGACGGATCGTCGAGATCGGCTCGGACAAGCTGCGCCGCCTGCTGGCGGCGCCGCCCCGGGACGCCGTGATTTTGACGCGACGCCGATGGGCCGCGGCGAAGGGGGGCACGGTCGACGCCGGCTGGCACGTGCTCGAAAGCCGGACGGTCGGCGGTGTGGATATGGTCGTGGTCGGCCGATGACGACAGAGCAGATGTGGATCGCGATCGGCGTCCTCGGTCAGGCCTGTTTCGGTATGCGAATCCTGATCCAGTGGATCGCCACCGAACGTGAGAAACGAAGCGTCGTCCCTCTCTCGTTTTGGCTCTTCTCCGTCGCGGGCGGTCTCACGCTGCTCGCCTACGCGATCTATCGTCTGGACCCGGTCTTCATCACCGCGGAAGCGATGACGCTGCTCATCTATGCGCGGAATCTCTACCTTCTGCGCCAGACGCGAGCCGCAGAGCTTTGTTAAGATGGCGCGTGCTTTCTTGCTGGCCCGACGAGCCTCGGGGATAGCTGCGTGGCCGAGCGTCTTCCCACCGCTGCCCCACGGGGCATGCGCGACATCCTTCCCGATGAGGTCGAGGTGCGTGATGCCGCCGTGCGCGAGATCGTCGCCGTCTATCGCGCGTACGGCTTCCGCCGCATCGAGACGCCGGCGCTGGAGCATCTGCGGCTGCTGGCTGGCAGCGAGGGCGGCGAAAACGAGAAGCTGATCTTCAAGATCATGAAGCGCGGCGAGGAGTTGGAATCCGCGCGGCGGGCTGGGGGAGAGCTGGCGGATCTCGGCCTGCGCTTCGACCTCACGGTGCCGCTCGCGCGCTATTACGCGGACAATCACGCACAGCTGCCGGACCCGCTGAAGGCGATCCAGATCGGCCCCGTGTGGCGGGCGGAGCGGCCGCAAAAGGGGCGGTTTCGCCAGTTCACCCAGTGCGATATCGACGTTCTCGGCCTGGCTTCGCCACTGGTCGAGATCGAGCTCATCCTCGCCACGACCGACGCGCTGGCGCGGCTCGGACTGTCGGATCTCACGGTGCGCATCAACGACCGTCGGCTGCTGGAGATGGTCGCCCGCCACTGCGGTTTCCCTGATCAGGCGCACGGCGCGTTCTTCATCGTGTTCGACAAGCTCGACCGGCTCGGCGCCGAGGGTGTGCTGGCCGAGTTGCGTGAGGGGGGACACGACCCGCAGGCCGTGCAGCGCTTCGCCGAGCTCTTGCCGCGCCTCGATCCCGAGAAGGTTTCGTTGCCGACGTTGCGCGCCGCCTTGACCGGGATAGCGGCGACCGATGCCTGGGACTCGCTGGCGACGATCATCACCGTCGCGAACGCCGAGATCGCCGCGGGCTGCCGGGTTTGCTTCGATCCCACGCTGGTACGCGGGATGGGCTACTACACGGGGCCGATCTTCGAGATCGCGGCCGCGGGGTATCCGTCATCCATCGCAGGCGGCGGCCGCTACGACCGCATGGTGGGTCGCCTGCTCGGCCGGAATGTCCCGGCCTCCGGCTTTTCCATCGGGTTCGAGCGCTTGATCTCTATCCTGATGGAGCGCGGCGGCCTCCCCGCGCGGAAAGGCGACGAGACGGCCGCGCGTCGTGTGGCCCTGCTCGTGGCGGAGGATGGCGATCTCGCGGCCGCGGTGCGCGCGGCGAAAGCCTTGAGGTCGGAGGGCTATCTCGTATCCTTGGAAGTCAGGCGAAAGAACGTGAAGAAGCAGCTCGACGATCTCATGACGCACGGGTTCTGGGGACACGCCAGCGTGGATGATCCGACGCGAAGGCCGGAGGTCAAGCCCCTCGTCGGCAAGGCCGGTGGCCGGTGAGCGCCTCGCTGCCCGCGTACCGGACGCATACGTGCGGCGAGCTGCGGGCCGCCGACGTCGGCCGCACCGTTCGTCTGTCTGGTTGGGTTCACCGCAAGCGCGATCACGGCGGACTCCTATTCATCGACCTGCGGGACCACTACGGGCTCGTCCAGTGCGTGTTCCACGCTGGCAGCCCCGCGCTCGCGTCGGCGGAAGCGGTCCGAGTCGAGAGCGTCATCACCGTAACCGGAGCCGTCGTCGCGCGCGAGCCGTCGGCGGTCAACCCGAAGCTGGCCACCGGCGAGGTTGAGGTCGCGGTGCAGGAGCTGGTGGTGCAGTCGACGGCCGACACGCTGCCGCTGCAGGTGAACAGCGACGCGGAGTTCCCCGAAGATACGCGGCTGCGTTACCGCTTTCTCGACCTGCGGCGTGAGGCGCTTCATCGCAACATCATGCTGCGTAACCGCGTGATCGCGAGCATCCGGCGGCGCATGATCGACGCGGGCTTCACGGGATTCTCGACACCGATTCTCACCGCCAGCTCGCCCGAGGGCGCGCGCGATTACCTCGTACCGAGCCGGCTGCATTCCGGGCAGTTCTACGCGCTGCCGCAGGCGCCGCAGCA
>Ga0114129_10008302_pt1 | contig 14815 bp, 9 predicted proteins | sample RhiMetdeltSRZDD1_FD_80071 | JGI IMG/M metagenome (GOLD analysis project Ga0114129, IMG submission 80071) | Populus rhizosphere microbial communities from Tennessee, USA - Rhizosphere MetaG P. deltoides SRZDD1 (version 2) (version 2) | ecosystem: Host-associated > Plants > Roots > Rhizosphere >...
AAACATCAATATCAAAAACAGTTTTCATATGGGTATCGTACCAATCTCCACGTCCGGCGCCGATTACGTAGTGCTTCACAATAGTATCCCGCATCTCATACAGATCCCATTGGCCTGCCTGATATTTCGCTTTCCAGCCGGGGAAGACGACATCTAACATTTCAAAAACGGTACTAATCGTTTTTGCGACGGGTTCTCGCGTTAAGCTGATAACATTCCATCTTTGGTTCGGGTTTTCATCAATTCTTTTTCTCAGTTCCTTGTCAATTGCCAGCTTTTCTAGTGATTTCTGTGGGTTGGGGAACTTGGCTTTGATATCCGCTTCCATCTGTTCCAGGTGATTCAAATGGTGGGCGTGATAGATCGCTGCTGAATTCAGGGAATGATTGAGAGATGCCAGGATTGTAGAGGAACCCACTTTCCCGGGCTGATAAATGATGATTGGGTCAATAGGGCTTCGGGCGGATTTTTTTTTAGTGAATCTGTTAATGAAATTAAGCATGGAGCTCCATCCTTGGATGAGGAACTTTATCAAATCATCTTATTATAATTGCTCCCAAAATGACACTTGTCACAGCATTTTGTCATATCGAATGATTCATACCGGTCTGGTCCAATGACATTGCTTTGTGTCCATCTTTTTCTTCCCACGTTCATGTTGTGGGAAGGAAGGATATTTTCGAGATGATAAATCGCCTCAAAAATTCATCGGCTTCTCCTTAGCCAAATATTGCCGCCGCTATTTTTCAGCCAGACTGGCATATTCTCTTCAAACCAGGCATGATGATGATTGTGCAGGAAACTGGCGAAGAAGAGGATTTCGAAGCTGTCATTAAATTCCAGGAAAGCTCGCAACATGTAAGCCTCATTCCAGGCAAAGCCCTTTTTTATCCAATCGGCTGGATATTCAAATGGCCAAAAGATATCGTGGAAGTGAATCAGGACACCTGGTTTCAACGTCGGCAGGATTTCAAACATGATCCCATTGACATCGCTCCCGAGTTTTGATACATGCGTGGAATCAACAAAAAGGATATCGTTAGCGTCCAGTGACCGAAAGATCTCGCTGTCAACATCCTGCAGCCGTAGTGGCAAAATAGAGTGTTTCTTGTCGCGTTCCTTGATAAGGGAATAAAGGAGTTCGGGATAGGGCTCAATGAAAGTGAAATCGACGGCATTACCCAAAAAACGTTCGGCAGTATCCAGCATAACGCAAGAGGAGTAACCAGAGCCAATCTCGATAATTCGGCGCGGTTTGTATTTCCGGAGCATGCTGTAGAGAGTCAATGCATCTGTGTAAGAATAAGATGGATTGATATAGTAGTATCGCAGATCGTCAGATTTTGTATCCTGGAAGGGGCTTTCCTCATAATAGTCCTTGAACTGCCTTAACAGATCAAATTGTTGTTCCGCATTTAAAGAGATTCCGCGCATCTCCTGCTTCAGTGAATGTTGCGCGAGAAATGCTTCGCGGTCTTCCACAGATGGGATTGCCGAATAATAATGACCCGGAGGAAAGAATTCCTTGTTTTTTGTCTTGAGCTTAAATTCGTCGGACAGGAGAAACTGAAGCAGAACCTTTTCCCTCGTCAGTGCTTTTGTGTTCAACGCTTTGAGATAGGCGTCTTTCCCCTTTTCATCTGGCTCTCTGCCAAGAATCGTTCGAAAACAAAAACTGACAAATTCATCATTGCCTGCATTTTGCAGTTGAAACGTCATGAGTGTGCTTCGTAACCGGGAGGAGATTTTGTGAATAAGCTTCTTCATCTTTGGATGGTTAAGAAAAAACGTTTGTACTCATTATTCCATCGGGTGTCTTCATACACCTTTATTTGTTATCCGTTCTCTGATTCGGCTGCTGTTGTCATCCATCGGGTAGTACAGCCTCAATTCATCAAAGGGACGATCATCAAAAAACTGTTTCCATTGTCCGCGCAGGTATTGGTCCCATTTCTCATAAAAAGGTGTCGAAAGAGCATAGTTCTCTGCGACGGCTTGATGTACGACCGACATTTCCTTGTAAAATATTTCTACCTTGTTGTTTTTCAGTAGTTTCCCGATCACACTTTCTGAATGCCTTCTATGATAGTTGAGCTTCCGGGCATCATAGTAGACTTCGCCGCCTTTAATGGCTTGTACAATAAAATACCAATCTCCTGAACTCCGCATTTCCTGCAACGTGCTCCGCACAATGGGATCCATCTTATATCTTCTGAACAGAACGGCACTTACGTTTAAAATTGTGTCTTTAATCCCCAGCGCATCATTAATCTCCTGTTCGGCAGGGACTTTATAACTAGTGCTCCACTTGGTACTGGAGAGAGCTGTGAGATAGTCTGAGCCTAGATAATCCCCGACGACAGCCCCGCTTTCATCGATTACATGAGAATTTGCGTAGGCAAGTTTTACACGCGGATCGTTGAAGGCAGGCAGGAGGGTCTCAAGAAAAGCCGGATCCGAAATATCATCTGACTCGGCGATCCACCAGATATCTGCTTTTGCCAAATCCAAGCCTTTTAACCATTGCTGGAACGGCGAACCGCTGTTTTGATCATTTACGATGATCTGTACATCAGCCCGATGTGAGTATTTTTTAAGGATTTCCAGGCTGTTATCTGAAGAAGAATCATCCAGCAGGATCACCTCGAAATCCTGGTATGTTTGACCGAAGATGCTTTCCAATCTTTGGGGGAGATAGCGTGCATGATTGTAATTTGGAACGATGATGGAAATACCCGGTTTTTTGCCGGCAATTTCGCGGCAGGCCGAGAGGATATGAGGAGTTGTCTGTTCCACGGTAAACGCATCGAGAAATCTCTCTTTTGCCTGCCGCCCAAGAGTTTCTCGCTGAGCCTCATTCTCCATAAGATAAATAAGCTTTTCCGCCATGGCTTCCACATCTTCAAATGGCACAATAAAACCTGCCTCGTCTCCGACAAAATCTGCTGCGCCCGCATTCTCGAAACAGATGGTGGGGATCTCGCAATCCGCTGCCTCCAGAGCGACAAGCCCAAAAGGCTCTTCGCGTGAGGTCATGACATAGGCATCTCCTACCTGGAGATATTCCCTCGGATGATGCTTGTATCCCAGAAAGGTTACATAATCTCTTAAATCGCTCTGCTCCAAACGTCTAAGGTGGTCTGACCAGATCCCGTGGCTGGCATCGCTGGCGTTTTTATCAAACTCGCCGATCCAGTAAAGGTGGAATCGATCATATCCTTTGTTTCTGATAATTTGTCCGAGCTTGATGAACAGATCTGCCCCTTTTCTAAAAGGCATTCCAATCCCGCAGCCAAAGATTAAATGCTTGTCTTGAACAAGCCCCAACTTTTTCCTTTGCCTGTTCTTTTCGATCGTATCCAACTTTTTTAGACCAGGAGCTTTATAGATGGATGCATGACCAATGGAAATCTTGTCAGCGGAAATCCCGTAATTTCGGATCAGGATATTCTGAACTGCTTTCGAGCAGGTCAGAAAGTGGGCTGAATCTTCCAAAACATGTTCTATCGAATCTGCGCCATAATGTTTGATGCTCGAATCCATTTCGTGGACATGAGTCAGAATGGGTACATCCAGTTTGTTGAGCCACGGATAGGCTTTCCCGGTTACGATCGTGTTTCCATAAATTAAGTCGGGTATCTCCTGGTCAAGTGCATCCAACAGGCGCTTTGCCAAGTCATCATCAGATAGAGGCAGCCCCCTGGGTTGCAGATCGCTGAGCAAAATTGTATCGGCCAGCTCTCGGAATTGAGGCAGCAAATCTCCCCCCTCCAGACAAAGGATTTTTATAGAAATTGCGGTATGTGCTCTAAACCATGCTATTGTGTTTAGCAGAACCGTCTGAGACCCTCCCTTGTGAGCATCATGGGAAACGAACAATATAGTCCAGTGTGGCGTCGTGGCGGAGCGGAACTTGCCTCGGGTAATCGCTTCCGCCGTTGCCTGGAGGTATGCATACCCTCGGAGTCCGTCCGGTTCGAGATGTGTACCTTCAGCCCATTCATTCCAGGCGTTAACAAAAATGAATCGTCTGTCCTCTGGCAAATTTTGCATCGTATATTGGACCACCCTAGATAGCCAATTGCGATAATTCTCTGGTGATGAATTTATAAAGATATGACTATCGTTTTGTCTTCGGGCTGTATTATCCCAGGACGGCATGACTGCCTTGAATGCAGTATAACCCTCATGATTTCTTTCCAGCATGACACGTGCCGCGATGTTGTAATCGAAAATCTGTCCCTTGAAATTAGGGTTTGTGATCTTAACGGAATTGTTACTGATTTTCGCTTGCCCAAGATAGGAGGGTGGGAATTCCACGGCTGCATCAAAGCCAAAGGGACGCGGATCGCTAATTCCAAAACTCTGCACCGCGATGAGATAGATTTCGCCAATTCCTGCCCTCCTGCATTCCTGCCGCCAGATTTCAGTGGCTTTTTGTGGATCCGGGATGAGGTTGATGCGATACACGAGCAGGACAGGCTTTCCGTCCACGCGGATATACCGGGGATCTAAAAAGTTGGGGGATATGTCGCGGATGAAATGTGCATACTCCTGATCGTTGTAATCCTGAGCGATGAGAATTTCATGCTCCGCCCCATCCCAGCGGCGCGTCCAGTTCTCGTTTGCCCAGCACAGGCAGAAAGGCAGCTCGAGGTCAGGATTGGCAAGATATTGATCGATGGGCCGCTCAAGGAGTCTTTTCCCTGAGAACCAGTAGTAGTAAAAACAAAATCCGTACACACCGTATTTCTTTGCGAGTTCCACCTGGCGTTTTTGGATCTCGGCAGATCTAAGGTCGTAATAGCCCAGCTCATCAGGAATGTGAGGCTGATAATGGCCCTCAAAAATTGGACGTGCCTTTGTTACATTGGTCCATTCTGTAAAGTCCTGACCCCACCATTCATCATTTTCAGGGATAGGATGAAATTGCGGGAGATAAAAAGCAATGAGCCTGGCAGATACATTTGTTGGATCTACATTATCTTCGTTGATCGGAACGTAAACCTCGAGCTGAGCCTGATGAGAGAAACGCAGTCCTGAAGGGACGCTGCGAGCGTGCCGGGAACTAGTGCTTTGTCTAAATTTGTCCATCACTTGTCGAAGGAGGAGGTTGAAGTTCCCGTCTCGTAGGATACGTGCAGCTTGAATAGCCCAGCGCAGGAGGCGTTCCCGGGTGCTGCTGAGGGGAATCAGCGATAGACGCATCCGCCTCATCAAAAGGATCAACCGCCAGGCTTTGCTTCGGTAAATCTCATTCAACTCCCATTCCTTATTGGATACCCGCCTTGTCAGTTCCGAAACCTTTACCTTTAAGGTTGAAACTTGTTCTGACAGACCTCGTAGCCTCTCGTTAAGTTGTATGACTTGAGTTGAAAACGTCTGCTCTCTTTGCTGAAACGCTTCGATCAGGAGTCCAAATTGAAATGGGAGATCAGGAAGCCTTACATCGATTGAACTGCTTTCTGCAATTTTGTAGCCGATGTGTTCCGCGAACATGCCAATGCAGCGCTCGATGGCATGTGCTCGGGTGCCGTCAATTTGCCCTTGCTCAGGTTCAAAGTCCTCCGTGTGAAAGCCCAACTTGAGGATTGGTGAGAGAGCCTCGGGGCGGAACCAAAACATGGATCCGGCAACGTACGAAAACTGGATTGCCTCTGTTGGCATGTCGAGGGCTTGTGCAAGCCTGATCACATTTTCTGCATTCTGGGTCCAGTAGAAATTATGAGGAACCACATGGCCTTGAGGTCCAATTAAACCCCAGTTCGGATGTTGATCGAAGGCGTGCTTAATTCGTGCAACCGTTTCGGGTGTGCCAAGCAGCTTGTCCATCATATCCCGCTGCCATTCTTTCCCGGTACTAATATAGACACTCTTCTTGGTGTGGATCTTGCATATATATTTATAGTTAAGCGCAGAGATGGCTGAAAAGATGCTCAAGAAGGGAGCTATATCGCGTCCACGATTTTCGCAGCGATAAATCTGCGCATGCGGAAAATTCGCTCTAACTACATCTTCTGAAATGTTCACTTCATGAGGAATTGTTACAAACAAGTCAAACCGATTGCCCAGATTCGAGAGATAGGACTGTATTTCCTCCCACATATCAGGATAATACAGATGGAGAATCACACAGGTATCAGAATACCTGAGCAGTTTCTCATCCTGAGCTTGCATGGAAGCCACTTCCTTAATAGAGTCGTTCCCAATCATCTAAAAACCTCTTGACAATCCTTTATGGAAGGAAAACACCTGACGTTAATTTCCTCTCAGCCGCTGAAACCAGCTAAATAGTTTACTTAATGGTCTGGTCCAACGCCACAGCCGCGATTGCTGCATCACCAGCAGCTCGGTCTTCAGTTTCTGTATCGTCTGTTCTTTTGCCAGTATATCCTGTCTGACGTCTGCTCTCTCGCGTAGCAATTTGTTCCGATCGGCATTCAGTGCATTCCGCTCAGCAGTTATGGCAGCTAGCTTTGTGCCCAGAGAATCGGCAAGTTTCAAAGCTGATCTCATTCCGGAAAACGCATTGTCCCATTGTGCAACGTTATGCCTAAGTAATGGGTTCTCTAGGTCTGCATTGCCTGTTGCGACGCCCAACAGCGACGAATAAACTTCCTGTAAAAGCGGCGGCGATTGACTGTCTAGCATCAGATCGTTGAGTTGATAGATCGTGTGCTGTAACCTGTGGTCGAGAAATTCATTCTGGAACTTTTGAAGCTCGGCAGCATTCATAGAAAGTTGAAACGCTTTTGCGATCCTTGTAAGCTCTGCTTCTGGTGTTTGCATGAAAGTATCATAATCGACGAGGATCCGGTTTTCCCCGTCTGTGCCAACCAGGCTGCTAATAACATGTTCCAGCCACAGGAGATGGCTTTTTTCGGCATCCAAGCCATCGCGTTTTGTCAAAGATTCGCACACGCTGAGCGGATGACGGATGACTAAAACATAATCAACATCTATCTGACCCTGCGCAAAGACTTTTTTCCAAAAGGGCAAGAGCTTTGCCACTCGTGGATCTTTGAAGCCAAATACCTTTGCATCTGAAGTTTTTGCCTGGAGAAGTTCAATTGCACGTTGAAGATATCCATTTGTACACAGTCTATCAACATCAGCAGGTTGGATGGGTGTCAAGAAATGCCATTCGCTGTTCAGCGAATGTAACATTTCGATGTTGAGGTCGTTAATGTCCGTATCTTCCCAAAAGCCTTTGGAATTATTTCCTTCAAAGGGGGGCATTAATCGATTGCCAAGCTCAACGCCCATAACCTGCAACCCTCGAGTAATCACACTCGTACCGCTACGATGCATCCCTAGCACTGCGATCACTTTGGTGCTATCTTCTTCCATGCCAATCCTTTTACAAAAGTAGATATTTTGACGGACTTAGACAAACTGTAACCAGAAAAACTCCAGAGTCACAGGCTCTTCCTACCAGCTTTCTTCTGAATGAACAAATAAGTGATAACACTTCGAATGGATTTCACCAAAGTAAACTGGTTTTCTGCGATAGGGCCGATATGGCTTTCCTGTAATTACGGTGTATTCCTCCTCCATCTTTTTCCACGGGTGGTCCTTTCGGGGCACATTGGTTGATGTTCCATTGTGGAATTGATGAAATGTCGCCTCTCCCAGCAACATTACCGGATGTATATCAGCTATCGCATTTACTCGATTGAAAAACTCAAGATTTGTTAATCCTCCACCCGGACTTTTGAATCTTTCGTCGAATCCCCCGATCTTTTTGTAGGTGGATCGACGCATCGTCAAACAATTGCTTTCATTTAGTTTTGAGAAATACCCTTTGCCGCTGGAGAGTGCCACGCTGGATATATCAAAAAGAGAATAACCATCCCGTTTCCAGTCGACAGCAGCAATCAATTTATCTTCCTCAGTCTGTGAGTAGTTGTCCTCCGCCAAATCGGGTTGAGGTTTAGAACCGATGTGCATTCCCAATGTGTAGACACAGGCATTTTCATACAGCCTGGATGCAAGCATGGAGTGATGCAGAATACCCGGGGAGAGAATTCTGGCACCATCTATGCATAGGGTAATTAGCCTACCCTGTGCAAGTTTCACTCCATAATTCAGGGCTTCACACGGGGAGGGTGTATGAGCGTCGAAGTAGATATAGTGAAAATGCTCTCCCATGCTTTTTACAGTCGCTTCATCCACTGGCTCTGTGGAGCCGTTGTCGATGGCAATAACTTCGTACTTCAATCCATCAGTCTTTTTCTGATACTTCTTGGACAGAGAATATAATGTTTTTGCCGCCTCTCTGCGCATATTATAAAAAATTACCACGACAGAAAGATCAATGGGATCTGGCCACAATCGAAATTTCATTACTTTGGGTCTTCCTTCTGGAGATAAGGCAGAACAGGCTTCAAAAAAAATCGCATAAACTTCTCGCGGGTACTTCCGGGAGGAAAAAACGCCATGCGCATTCTGCGCAGCACCATTAAGAATTTCCAAGCATTACTGTTGATGATTTCAGCATACTTGCGGGAAAGTTCTTCCATTTCTGCTTGCTTTTCTGGTTTTGAAGTGATCGTTGCGGGGGCATAAGATAAGCTGTGTTCCGGCCATTCTTGCCATAAGTTGTTTGCCGTGGGGGATGTGTTGAGCTCGCGAGTGTGGTCCTTGATGGCCACGAAAGTACATCGATCATGGGCTCGAATACCGGCGTATTGAAAGTTCATACTTGGAATAAAGGTGGGAGGCACAAAACATTCGTAAACAGAAGAAAATCCTGTCCTGCTGATAAGATTTACCAGAGATGGTTTTGTGAACCAAAAACTTGTTTCGTTGTCGATCGAGGCCCACAGGCGCTTCACCTTTTCTTCCTCCGGGGCATCGGCGGAGTGCTCACGATAAGAATCACCCCAATAGTGATTTTCATCAAAGAGAATTTCCTCTTCTGGGAAGAGCGAAATATGGGTGTCTATGATCACAACCCGATTCACCATTTCAAACATCTTCTGAATCAGGTCGATGGCGTCCAAAGCGGATAAATGATAAAGAATTCCGCTGCAAATGATCACATCAAACTTTCCGTATGACTCAAGCGAGACATTTCTCACATCATCCTGGCGGAATTCCAAATTGTCCAACCCAAGGATTTCTTTACAGAACAGTGCTTTCTGTATATTGGCTTCCCTGATTTCTACTCCAAGCGTAGTAGCGCCGTGCAGCGCGAATTCAATGGAAAATATTCCATCCAGACAACCCAGGTCCAGCACTCGGCAGGCAGAGAGCGGTTTATTGCACAGATCATTTGCAATCTGAAGAATTCGTTTCAGCCTGGTATGGGGCTTCTGAAGATTTCCTCCCGTCCAAATGCCATGGGGAAGTGGAATATCATAGGCCCAATCGCCATATTTAAGTTTAAGTTCATCAAGGCGTTGTTGAATTGTTTCCTTGCTTTGCAGTGATTTGCCCAACATTTTACGTCCATTCATTTGCCAGATTGTGTTATCTGGCTTTTTTCTGGAAATACCGCAAGACAGGTTGCACTATGGACCGCGCAAATTTCTCGCGGGTGCTGCCAGGAGGAAAGAAGGATGTGCGCATCGTACGGAGCATTTCCACAACGTTCCCGCTTTTGGTGTTTCGGGTTTCAGCATGCTTTTGGGACAGTTCTTCCAATCGCGCTGTCTGGTCTGCTACTAGTTGAATCGCAAAAACATCATGTTTAACAGTCAAAGGCACAAAATCCTTATTGGCAAATCCGTAAAGCTCATCGAGTATTTGCGCTCTTCTGGGGTCATTCAAGGCTTCGAATAAAAGATTTAAGCCAAATAGTTCTGTAACCTGATAAGGCTTTAATTCGAGCGCTACCATTCCAAGCGCAAACTCCAGATCAAAACCCTCTGGTTTGACATATGGTTCCGCCATGGGAAAAATCTTGACTAATTCTTCCGGGGTCGCAATCCGTTTGTAGTTATTTAGGACTTGGAGAAATTCAAAGGGTCTGCGAATGCGTACCTGCGGATCCGTGCTGGCGTTCATTCCATTAGCTCGGACTCTGTATCTGATGAGCTTTTCTGGCATGACAAAGATATCGTGTTTGAGGCACAATCGTACCCAAAGGTCAAGATCGGCAAGCAGACCAAGCCCGTAGCGATAGGGTTGACGATCTTCAAAAGAAGTTTTACGGATAAGCACACTTGGATGACATAAAACATTGCCCTGGCAAAAAAAATGATTCAGCCAGGCATACCGGGTTCGGTTCGGCTGATCAAATATCTTGTGATAAATATGCGAACTGCTTTCAAATATTTTGCCATTTTCGTTGATGATGGATGCATTACTAAATATTGCACCGATCTCCGGATGAGAGTCCAGAAACGCTACCTGTTTTTCAAGTTTTTGTGGTTCCCATAGATCGTCGGAATGGTGTATGGCAATATATTCACCTGCGGCAATCTCCGAGATCGCTTTGTTCATCCCCCATAGCGCTCTTTTATGCACGTCATTGCGAAATGACCTGATCCTTTTATCTGAATAACTCGTAATGATGTGCCAGGACTCATCCGTCGACGCGTCATCCCAAATGATTAATTCGAAATCTGAAAAGGTCTGCTCCAGGACGCTGTCTATCGCTTCTTTCAGATATTTCGCATGATTGTACGACGTCAATACGACAGATACTCGGATCCCTTCAGACATTGTTTCCTCTGGCAATGGATGCTTGAATATCCTGACCATGGACGAAGACAAAACGAATTAGCTCACAGATCTGATCAATCTCTGCCCTACCGACAGCGGTACCGGTAGGCAATTGCAGGACTTTCAGGGTCAGTTTCTCAGTTTCCGGCAGCAACAGGCTGGCATTTGGAAAATAGGAACGATAAGGTTCCATTTGATGACATCCTGGATAGAAGTAACGGCGAGCCAGAATATTTTCAGCATGCAGGATCTTCACCAAGAGGTCGCGGCTGAGACCAGCCACAGCTTCATCCACCTCTATGACAACATATTGATAATTGTTTCTTTCCTTTTCGGTGTATTTAATTAACTGAACTCCTGGGATATCCTCCAGCCCTCTGGAGTAAGCCAGATAATTTTTGTAGTTTACCTCGATGAAATTATCCAGGCTCTCCAATGAGGTTAGACCCATGGCGGCGGATACCTCACTCATTTTGCCATTCGTGCCGATATCCACAACCATGTCTAGGCCTGCAAAGCCAAAATTGCGCATTCCGCGCAATCTCTTCGCAAGCTCATCGTCATTTGTGGTAACTGCGCCCCCCTCGAAACTGTTGAAAAATTTCGTGGCATGAAAACTAAACACTTCCGCGTCGCCAAAGCCTCCTATCATTTGACCCTGATGCGTGCATGCAAAGGCATGCGCTGCGTCGAACATCAATTTGAGATGGTGTTTCCGGGCGATCTCAGCCAGCGCTTTAACATCACAGGCGCGTCCCCAAACATGCACACCCAGGATCCCGCTGGTGCGCGGTGTGATTAAGCGCTCAATCGTTGATGGATCGATATTATGGGTCAAAGGATTCACGTCACAGAAGATCGGCGTTATTTCCTGCCACTGCAATGCATGTGCGCTGGCAACAAATGTAAAAGACGGAACGATCACCTCGCCGTGCAAACCGAGAGCACGTGCAGTAATTTCCAGGGCAATCGTGGCATTGCACATAGCGATACAATGTTTCACTCCCAGGAATGCCGCAACTTTTTCTTCCAACTCTCTGACAAAAGGTCCATTATTGCTTAATCGGCGTTGATCGAACATCTCGTTAATGCGTTCCAAGAATTGTTCGCGATCCCCTATGTTTGGTCGCCCAACGTGCAGGGCTTCGTCCAGGGCGACCTGACCACCAAAGAGAGCTAGATCATTTACACTGGTTTTGAACAAAATTTTATCCTTCTTGATTTCATACCACAACAGTTGACAAAGACTAGATGTCTACCTTATTTGATGTTTGACTCGGCGTTTGCGAAACTCTCATAGGCAACAGTTAACTTCTGGATTTCCGCTTCCGGGATGCGAATCTTGTTGGAAGGCGAAAAAGCATTGGGGAGCTTCACGTCATCGGGTAGTTCATAGTCATTTTCTTTGTATTTATCTTTTAGCTTTCTATAAAAGTCAGATGGATTTTCACATATCTCTTCATATTCAACAACCAGCCGACTCTGCTCTGGAACTTGAGATAATCCATCTGCCAGCGCTCGTTCGGTATAAAAGATTTGCCCTGCTATCTGTTTATAAACATCTAAATGCTGCAATTCAGGAAATTCTTTGGGTTTTACCGACCACCAGATGTCAAGTGTATTATAGAAAGATTTACGCGCCTCATAGATCGATTGCATTACATACAATGAATTTCGCCTGACCTGGACAAAAATGCAGTTTTTGAACAGCTCATACAGTTTCGGCAGGTTGTATTGAATAATAAACGCCTTTGTCGCAAGGGGTCTTTGGAGAACTGCCTCTACGGCGGCAAAGCCAGAAGCGAGACCACGACCATCGATCTGCTCTTCCTCCAGTGGGGAAAGATATTGAGGATCATAATTTGGGATAAACCGGCGCCAAAAATAAGTGAACTCGCTTGGAGAGAGTGCGTTCGTCGTTTTTCCTAAACTGGAATGGAACTCTCCTTTGGAGGCAAAATCGCCCATCTCGTTATTGTAGTCAAAATTCTTATCTGTTAATAATTGTTGAATTTTCGCGCCTAAATAAGGCGCGTAATAAAAGCGAGACAAAAGATTTGTGGGAACGGCAAATTGACCTGTCGAATTGAGCAACTGCATTACGAACGTGGTTCCACTGCGTGGGCTTCCCACCAAGAACAGGGGTGGCCATTTTGGGCGTTCAAACTGGGCTGAAACCTGTTCGTCGACCGGTCCCAATAAACTACTTAATTCCTTAAGCAATTCCTCCAGCTGAATATTCCTGGCGAATTGTTGGGTTCTATTGTTAAGGTTATCGAGATGTATGGACTTCATCGTTGAGGTCATCCTTCCACTGCTTTTGATCAGAGAAAGGTTTGAAAATCCAGGGCCAGTGATCAATATGAGCAAGAAGCTGCCTTATTTTGTGTGCCATCCCACCTCTTTTTCCTTGATCACTTTTGCTGGAATTCCGACAGCCGTAGTATTAGCGGGAATATCTCTGGTTACTACGCTGCCTGCACCTACCGTGGACCATTCTCCAACCAGCAACTTTTCGATAAGATTTGCACCTGTGCCTATATAGACTCCCATTTCCATTGTGACATTCCCTGAGACATGCACCCCCGGGGCCAACGTGACAAAATCTTTCAGAATAACATTATGTCCAATTGTGCAGTCCAGATTAATATGAACATGATTGCCAATTTGAATCTGATTTGTCAAAATGCAACCTGCCGTAATAACAACTCCCTCTCCCAGTGAAACCCAGCGCGTCAGTATGGCAGAGGGGTGAATCAAGTTGATAAAGCGACAACCCAGCTTTTCGGCACGTTCGATCAATTGATAGCGTTGATGAGATGGACCAACCCCGCAGACCACATATAGATCATCCGCATGTTTTGCCAGCCAATCAAAACCACCCAAAATGGGCCTGTCGTTTACCAGCGTGCCAGGCTGGCCAAATTCAGGATCTACAATAAATCCGACAGGATCGTACGTGTTTTCAACAAAGTTACATGCATCAATGATATCCAACACCTCGCGCCCGAAGCCACCAGCGCCTATGATGACGATTTCCTTCATTTCATGAACTCCTGTGTCAGGACCTTTGCTGTGTTTGCTTTCTGATAGGGTGCCTGGAAAAAAAACGCTCTTCTAAAAGGGCCCGACACATTAGAAAATTTCCAATACAGGTTCTCGAGCCGATGCGTCAACATAACCAAACGACAGCACCTTCTGGTTTGGCGAAACCCGGAACATCAGAGCGTCCATGACCCGATGCAGACAAGTCGGTTCCTGATTTGACCAAACGCCACCCCCAACGAAGTATGCGCCTGGCAATAAGTTCATGTTGAATTCGTATTTAATGCGGAAACTTTCGCCTGCCTGGACATGACCTACAAGGTTTCCAACTTCAGGATAGCGCTGTCCGGTGATCATGATGCCAGAGACCGTACGGATATGAATGGCAAAGTAAATGCCTTCGCCATCCGCTAAGAATCGTCCTGACACCTCAAATTGATAGATCCCACCGGGCTGCAGTATATTGACGGGGCGCCTGTCGTTGTCAAAAATCTTGAACGAAAGAATTTCAGCCCCCTGAATTGGGTAAATTTCCGTGGTTTTTGGAGTAAGCCCAGGGTCAAAGGACGCGGATGTATTCCCATTCGGCGAGGTCAATCCTTCTGGCTCAGGAATTAGAACATCCTCATCGGATTGATCTGCTGTTTTATATTCCTGCGCGAGTTTCTTGCGTTCATCCATGGGAGCATAAATCAATTTATGGTAGGCACGCACAACCTGCAGCGGCTGCTTCAAAAGAAGTCGTTCTCCCTGTTCTAAGAGCAAGGCTCTATCGCAAAGTTCCACGATTTGAGGAGCGTTATGAGACACAAAAAGGATGGATGTGCCCTTGTTTTTCAGATCCTGGATGCGTGCAAAACACTTTCGCTGGAACTTCTCATCGCCCACAGCCAAGGCCTCATCCACAACTAAAATATCTGGATCTATCATGGCTTGAACGGCAAACGCCAGACGCACCACCATTCCGCTCGAGTACACCTTTACAGGCTGCTCAATGAAATCGCCAATATCAGCAAACCCCGCAATGGCATCGAAGCGGGCATCAATCTCCGCTTTTGTGAGCCCCAGGATGGCCCCATTTAAGTAAACATTTTCCCGT
>Ga0114129_10008303_pt1 | contig 14815 bp, 8 predicted proteins | sample RhiMetdeltSRZDD1_FD_80071 | JGI IMG/M metagenome (GOLD analysis project Ga0114129, IMG submission 80071) | Populus rhizosphere microbial communities from Tennessee, USA - Rhizosphere MetaG P. deltoides SRZDD1 (version 2) (version 2) | ecosystem: Host-associated > Plants > Roots > Rhizosphere >...
CAATACTTTTATCGTCTGTTGCAACAATGCCATAGGCTGGCTTGCTTCTCCACGCAGGATTGCTAATGGGCGTTACAAACCCTTTGGCATAAAACGCTCCCTGTGAAGCAAACATGAAATCTGATTCTTCTTTACTAAGGTCTGCACAAAAACCGGCATGGTATTTTTCTTTGCTGTAATAAACAATTCCTTTATCATCGGGAGGAAGTACGCCGTTTTCAGCTGCAGGCGGAAGGGTTTGAAACCATTGCAGTGCCGACTCTCCCTTATCGGGCTGAAAGGCTGCGATATATACCAGTGCGGCAACTTTGGGATGATTACCGGCTTCGGTAATTACAGCACCTCCCCAGGAATGGCCGGCCAGTATAGAGGGCCCGTCCTGTTTATCCAGTACCAGTTTGGTGGCCGCTACATCATCTTCCAAAGATGTTAATGGGTTTTGAACTACTGTAACATGGTAACCTTTTTTGGTAAGTTCGGTGTAAAGTGCTTTATATCCTGAACCGTCTGCAAATGCACCATGTACCAATACTACATTTTTAACTGTCTGTGCGTTGGTTTCTGTAATGGCGCCTACCGTGGCCGATAATGCGATGGCTGTAGCTACTGCGCTACCTTTCAATTTGTTTTTTAACGATTGCTTTTCCATTTTGCTTGTTGTTGAAGTTTTTTGTTTGATTCAACAGTACAAAGTTGCAATGGAAACGGCCCCTGAAGAATGAGCGAAATTCCCGGTTAGTTGTAATTATTTCCCTTTAACGGGAATTTTCTTATTATTCCTGAAATCTACAGGAGATAAGCCGGTATGCTTTTTAAAAAAGTTGGAGAAGTAAGAAATGTCTTCAAAACCCAGGTCATACGCGATTTCCTTTACTGATTTATCAGTATAAGACAGCAGTCTTTTAGCTTCTATCAGTATCCTTTCCTGTATAACCTGTGAAGGCGATTTGTGGTTATAAATAGCAAAAAGATTCGACAGGGTTTTAGGTGATTTGCACAGTTCCTGCGCATAAAAACTTACGGAATGCTCTGTTCGGTAATTTGCTTCTACCAGCAGGTTAAACTTACGTATTACATGAAACCGTTCGTCCTGTATTTTTTTTACAGGTATGTATTCCGATCGGGCGAGTCGTGTGATGAAAATTATGAGGCGTTTCAGTAACATCAGCAACATGTCGTTTTGTATGTTGTCTGAAGTATTGAATTCTTCGATAAATACATCAAATAACAACTTCAGTTTATATTGGGCTTGTTCATCAAGCCTGATAAACAAATGATCTGTGCTGCCAAATAGAAAGCCTACACAACTTACCTCTGCATCATGGTCGATGATGCAATAAAATTCCCGGTTGAATTGCCAGGCAACAACAGCAGCGGGATTTTCAGCAGCGTTAATAAGGTATCGGGCAAAAACTCATGCGCTTCTCCATCAATGGTTACCAGTTGTTTTTCGCCGGTATTCCAGGCTATGGTAAAATATTTATTGGAATGATCACGACTGTAATACAACCGGTCAAAATCCTTCTCATCTTTAAAAAGTAATAAATCACCGCCGGTTTTGGAATCCCGAAGCTTGAGTTTCATATCAGAAATAGTTATTATAGCCTATAGTGCCATAAAAATACAATACTATAGAAACATCGCTAAGAAGCCTCGCACCGGACTGAATTATGTTTTGAATGGGGCGGCTTGTACCTTCTTCCTTGTCCCTTCCCCCTTGTTTTACTACCTTTGCCTCCCTTTAAGCAGATAAAAAGATTTATGGAATTAAGCAAAAATTACCAGCCCGAAACGGTTGAGGGAAAATGGTCAAATCATTGGAAATCAAAAAGATATTTTAACAGCACCCCCGATGGTCGTAAATCGTTCACCGTTGTAATTCCCCCGCCGAATGTAACGGGCGTTTTACACATGGGCCATACCCTCAATGAAACCGTTCAGGATATCCTTGTCCGCAAAGCCCGCATGAGCGGCTTTAATGCCTGCTGGGTACCCGGCAGCGACCACGCCTCTATTGCCACCGAAACCAAAGTGGTGCAGATGCTGGAAAAAGAAAAAGGCATTAAAAAAAGCGACCTTACCCGCGATGAGTTCCTGAAATATGCTTTTGAATGGAAAGAAAAATACGGCGGTATCATTTACCACCAGATCGAAAAACTGGGCTGCAGCGTTGACTGGGACCGGGTATCCTTTACCATGGACCCCGACTACTACAAAGCCGTTATCAAGGTATTTGTTGACCTGTATAATAAAAAAATGATCTACCGCGGCGCCCGTATGATCAACTGGGACCCGCAGGCTAAAACCGCCCTGAGCGATGAAGAAGTGGAGTATAAAGAGGTTCAGGGTAAGCTTTATTATGTAAAGTATGAAGTAGCGGATCAGAAGCCGGATAAACCCGCGGACTCTTCTGACCTCGGACCTCAGACTTCAGACTTCGTTATCATCGCCACCCAGCGCCCTGAAACCATCATGGGCGACACGGGAGTGTGCGTAAACCCCAACGATGAACGCTTTGCCCACCTGAAAGGTAAAAAAGTGATCGTGCCGCTGGTGAACCGCGCAGTTCCGGTGATCTTTGATGAATATGTTGATCCTGCTTTTGGTACCGGTGCATTGAAAGTGACCCCCGCACACGACATCAACGACTATAACCTCGGTTTAAAACATAACCTCGAAATCATTGATACCCTCAATGAAGACGGCACCCTGAATGCTGCTGCACAGGTTTGCGTGGGTATGGACCGCTTTGCAGCACGCAAAAAAGTGGTTGAGCTGTTAAAAGAACAGGGCCTGCTGGTAAAAGAAGAAGATTATACCACCCGGCTTGGCTTTTCACAACGCAGCATGGCTGTAGTTGAACCTCGTATTTCGACCCAGTGGTTCGTAGCCATGCGTTCGCTGGCCGATAAAGCGCTGACAGCCGTTACCAGCGGCCAGGTTAAAATTCACCCGGGCGATAAATTCATGGCAACTTACAAATACTGGTTAGAGAATGTGAAAGACTGGTGCATCAGCCGTCAGTTGTGGTGGGGCCAGCAAATACCAGCATTCTATGCTCCCGATGGAACATTTGTGGTTGCTGAAACAAAAGAATTGGCTTTGGAAGAAATTAACAGGCAAAAAACACAAAGCAATAACCAATCCGCAACCGCTACTGACCATTCACCACTCACCATTGACCAGCTCAGACAGGACGAAGACGTGCTCGACACCTGGTTCTCGTCGTGGTTATGGCCTATCGAAGTGTTCAAAGGCATTACCAGCCCCGGCAATGCCGATATCAAATACTACTACCCTACCTCGGTACTGGTTACCGGGCAGGATATCATTTTCTTTTGGGTGGCACGCATGATCATGGCCGGCATGGAGTACATGAACGAAAAGCCGTTCAGCGATGTGTACTTTACCGGTATGGTTCGCGATAAGATGGGCCGCAAAATGAGTAAGAGCCTGGGTAATTCACCCGATCTGCTTGAGCTGATCGATAAATACGGCGCCGACGCGGTTCGCTTTGGTATCATGATCTCCTCACCCGCCGGTAACGACCTGTTGTTTGATGAAACCTCACCCGAACAGGGACGCAATTTCAATAACAAAATATGGAATGCGCTGAAGCTGGTGAAAATGTGGGAAGGCCGGGTTGGCAATGCACAATCAGCAACCAGCAATTTTGCCATTGAGTGGTTTGAGAACAGATTGAATGAAGTTAAAAAAGAAGTAGAGCAGTTATATAAAGATTTCAAACTTAGCGAAGGCTTAAAAACCATTTACTCGCTGGTATGGGACGATTTCTGCAGCTGGTACCTCGAGTGGGTAAAACCCGGTATGGACCAGCCGATCGATAAAGAAGTTTACCAAAAAACGGTTGGGTTCTTTACCGAACTGATGCAATTGCTGCATCCTTATATGCCGTTCATTACCGAAGAAATATATCATTTGCTGGCCGAAAGGACCGAAGACCTTTGCATAAAACAATTTGCTCCATTACAAAGCCTGAATACAGCGGTTTTGCAACAGGGTCTGCTGCTGAAAGAGGTGATCACCGGTTTGCGCGACGCCCGGGTTAAAAACCAGATCAAGCCCAAAGAGCCGGTTAAACTGTTCATCCAGGCTTCTAACGTTCAATTATACATTGGCATTGAAACTATTATAAGCAAACAGGTTAATGCCGAACAAATTAGTTTTGTTTCTAATACTGTTCCCAATACCATTGCGGTAGTGATTGGTAAAGACAAGTTTTACATCGAAAGCGAAAAACCTGTTGATACGGGTGCGCATAAAGATGAATTGTTAAAAGAGCTCGATTACCTGAAAAAATTCCTCGATTCAGTTAATAAAAAGTTAAGTAACGAACGCTTCGTACAACATGCGAAGCAAGATGTCGTTCAATTAGAGCAAAAGAAAAAACTGGATGCTGAAGAGAAAATCAGGGTTATTGAAGAAAGCCTTTCAAACCTCTAAACAAATAGCTTCTTACACAACAATAAAAAGCATACTGCTGCTGGCGGTATGCTTTTGCTTTTATAAACCTGCATGCGTGGCCCAAAAGGTGGGTCTCGATCAGCAGGTGCTGATTGAAATGATGGAGCACCGCCATGAGGGGGCCGTTCAGTTCAATCGCGGCATTTCAAACACCACCCAAACGGTGGCAACGCTTATACCTATATCGGTATTGGCTGCGGGCATTATCAAAAACGATAAAATGACCCTGAAAAAAGGCCTGTACATCGCCGAAACGGTGGCAGCCAGCACCTTTATTTCGTACGGCCTTAAGTACGGTTTTCATCGGGACCGGCCTTTTAAAACCAATCCCGATATAATTCCTGCCGGTACAGGCAACAGTCCTTCTTTTCCCTCAGGACATACCTCGGTAGCTTTTGCGGCAGCCACTTCATTAACCATTGCTTATCCCAAATGGTATGTGGCAGTACCGGCCTATACCTGGGCCGCCTCGGTTGGGTATTCACGCATGTACCTGGGCGTACATTATCCCAGCGATGTACTGGCCGGTGCAGTCATCGGCGCCGGCAGCGCATGGCTCATGTACAAGGCCAATAAATGGTTGTTTAAGAAGAAGCCTGAAATGCCCCGCCCCACATTCTAAGGAAGTAAGCCAAACAACCACCCATGAGATCAACCTTGCATGCCTGTAAACATATAGCCGGTTCTTTTATGATAAAAAGCATATTGCTTATTACAGTATGCTTTTGTTTTTTAAAATTCAACGCACTGGCGCAAAGAAAACCAGGCCTCGATTTGCAGGCCGTAGTAGAAATGATGGAAAACCGGCATGAAGAACCTACAGAATTTTATCAGCATATATCCAATTCAACCAACTATATAAGCATGCTGGTACCGTTAACGGTGCTGAGCACCGGCATTGCCCGTAATGAAAAGACCACCATTAACAAAGGAATATATATGGCCGAATCGCTGATTGCCTCTTCGCTGGTAACATTCGGCATGAAATATACGTTCAGGCGGCAACGGCCTTTCCAGGCAGATACATATATTGTACAGGCCAGTTCGGGTGGAGGGCCATCCTTTCCATCAGGTCATACGTCCGAAGCTTTTGCCACGGCAACTTCATTGACACTATCTTATCCCAAATGGTATGTGGCAGTGCCGGCCTATACCTGGGCCGCCTCGGTTGGTTATTCACGCATGTACCTGGGCGTTCATTATCCCAGCGATGTACTGGCCGGTGCAGTCATCGGCGCCGGCAGCGCATGGCTCATGTACAAGGCCAATAAATGGTTGTTTAAGAAGAAGCCTGAATTCAAAACTCAGTTCTAAGTTCTATGTTTGATTATTTATATCCGAAACGCGCTAAAAACTCATCTTTGCGGCGGGTAGCTACTTCTATTTGAGCATTGTCGCTCATCTCTATAATGCCTCCCCTGCCCTTGTGATATTTCTTTACATAATTCAGATTAATGATGTGCGAGTTATGAATACGGAAGAAAATATCTTCGGGCAATATCTCTTCATATTCCTTGATGATCCTCGATGAAATATATTTCTGTCCATCGGCTGTATGCACATGTGTGTAACCGCCTTTTGCTTCGAAACGAATGATATCTGACAATAACACAAACACCAGACCGTCGTTACACGGCAGGGCAATTTTTTGTAAAGAAGCGTTTGGCTTGTTGATGTTGAACAGCAGGTTTTGCAACTGCTGATTTATATTTTTAAACCTGATGCGTTCCTTCGCTTTACGCACAGCCGTTGTAAGTTCATCGATACTAACAGGTTTTAACAGGTAATCAAGTGCACTGTATTTAAATGCTTTTAGTGTGTAATCATCAAAAGCAGTAATAAAAATAATTTCAAAATTTACGGGCATGATCTGGTCAAGCAGGTCAAATGCATTTCCATATGGCATTTCAATGTCGAGGAATACCAGGTCAGGATTTTTTTCATGGATCAGCGGAATGGCACTTTCTGCACTTATAGCTTCGCCCAAAACCTTTACTTCAGGGCAACTTTCCTCTAATAATCCATTTAGTATCCTGATATTTTTAGGCTCATCGTCAACGATTAAGGCGTTTATCATACGGCAAAGAAAAATAATTATATTATAAAATCGGGAAACTTATTGTCACTCTGGTTCCCAAAGCATTGTGTAAATCATCTTCAAGATCATCAATATGCATGCTAATTTCATGCATATTGTTTTTATTGAACATAGCAATTCGTTCAGCCGTTAAGGATAAACCCTTAGACTGATATTCGATCGGTGAAATGCTTTTGAACCGCATGGCGGCTTTTCGTCCAATACCATTATCCTCCAGCACACAAATAAGATGGTTATTTGTTTTTTTTACACAAATTATCACTTTTCCCGCTTTATCTTTCCGGTAACGCAAACCATGCCGCACACTATTTTCTACAAAAGGCTGCAGGATCATTGGCGGAATATAATATTCTGCAGAATTGACATCTTCAGCCACCTGTACCGACCATGAGAAGGCATTTTCCAAACGGGTTCTTTCCAGGTCAAGGTAATTGCTGAGGTAGTTCAGCTCTTCTTCCAACGTTATTTCTGCCTTTGATGAAAAATCAAGCGTTTGCCTGATCAACCGCGAAAAGCCACTTATAAACTTATTAGCCCCTGCAATATCGGCATCCATCACATATTGTTGAATCGAATTGAGGCTATTGAATATAAAGTGAGGATTCATTTGCGCTTTCCGGGCAAGTTGCTCCAATTCGCCTATCCGTTTGTTAACGGCCGTTTTTTCCTGTTCCCTGCGGCGGATGCGGGAAACGATCAGCCATACCAGCGAACCGGTGCCTGTAAGAAAAAGCAATGCAACCAGTATATGGAACCAGGTTTTTTCCCACATTAATTTTTCGATCATGAACCGGGTACTGATTATGTTGCTATGCACATCGAATTTATTAATAGCCTGCACCTGCAATTCATAATCACCCGATGGCAAGGTAGGATAGCTTAAAAAGGTTTCACGGGTTTCTTTCCATATACTGTCTAAACCCAGCAAACGGTACCGGTACCGGATATCACCGGCCGATTTATACGAAATACCTGCAAAATTAAACTGCAGGTTATTTTTTGCATGGGGTATTGAAGCGGGAAACGCATCGGGATAAAACGATTTGCCTGCCACAGCAATATCGGTAAACAACAGATCGCAGCGCGATTCCATATTCATCTTTGATTCATCAAAAACCGTAACACCCTCCGGGGTGCCTGCAAACACTTTGCTTCCTGCAACATACAATGCATTGATCACATCTGAAGGAAAGCCTTCGGTAGTGGTAAACTTTTTTATGGTATACCGGGCGCCGGTAAATTCAATTTCATTCAGCCCTTTATCGGTGCCCATCCATACGGAAGTTCCATTACAAAAAACAGTGCGGCATATATTACTCGTTAGTCCGTTCAGCCGGGTGATGTGCGCCACAACCTGTCCATTCTTATAGCCTATTATGCCCTCGTCGTAGGTGCCAACCCACAATACATTATTGGCATCATGGTCGATGGCCGAAATACGGTTTCGCATGAGCGGAACTTTTTCACCGAGGTATTTTATCTTTTTATCAGGTAAATAACAATATAAACCGTACAAGGTGCCAAAATAAATGGTATCGTTTACAGCATGCACAGTTGTAGCCCGCTCGTCCCTGATAGTGGTATGGTTAAAACTTTCCGGATCCAATAAAAAAACGCTGCCACTATTTGCTACCAGTATTTTATTATGATAAGGATACATTGATTTAATAGACACCTTTGGGATTATTTTCTTCCATTTATAGTCAGCAGCTATTCTCACAACCATAGTGTTTGTTCCCACAACAATGTCGTTGCCATAGGTTCGAATAGCAAAAACCGGATCAATACCATAATTAAAGCAGGCAATATGCTCCTTGTCGGGCATGCCTGTTACAGCATTTAACGGATACATGAGATTGATATCGGAACCTACGAGGATCGACTGTTTATATTTTCCAAAGCAGTAGACGGGTTGCAGTTCGCCATTTTTTTTACTGATCTTTATATTTATCAATGCGGTTGAATGTACCCGGTAAACACCGCGCCCCACTGTACAGATCCAGATGTTTCCTTCCGAATCTTTCATTGAATTGGAAACCGAAACGCCCTTTAAAAAATGAAGAGGACTATCAGCGTTATTTAAATTATACATAACAGCTCCCATCCTTGAACATAACATAAAGGTGGTATCATCTAACATGGTATAATTTACTGGTCCCAATGGCGAGTGAAATTTTACCTGTTTTCCGTTAACGAGCGACAAAGCTTTTATGTGCAGTGAATCGTTGCGGTAGACTACCTGTTTTGGCGAAATCACCGCCATATTAAAGTGTGTGGTATATAAAGCAATCGTTTTAAATAGCGAAAAACGATTATTGCGGAATTCGAAGATCCGGTTTCTTTCCATTACCCAAAATCCACCATTTATATTAGGAGCAATTGACGTAATATATTCTACTGCTTCGTTGTTTATTTTTTGAATAGTAACCACTTCGCCGTTGGCTTTTATCAAATGAAGCCGGTTTTCTTCCTGCATTAACAGATTACCTTCGGCATCTTCGGCAAAATGCACTACATAGGTAACTATATGAATCCGTTTTAAAGCAGAATCGTTATCCTGGTTATAAATGCGGCCCTTGTAATAGTAGCATATCGTTTTTCTGAAAGGAGCTATCCATACCCTGCCCTTTGAATCGGCAAACAATTGTATCGCCTCATTGTCGGGCAGCCCATCTTCACGGGTAAAGTTTTTAAAATGGGTGCCATCGAAACGGCTTAATCCCGATTCGGTGCCAAACCACATAAAGCCGTCTTTATCCTGCGCCATGCAATGCACGGTAGAACCCGCCAGGCCATCTTTACTGTCGTAACGGGCATAGGCATACTCCTGCGCGCGCGCAGGCAGCAGCCACACGCAAAAAATTACAATAACAATGAACGACTTATTTATCATACTCATAATACCGGAAACTGTAATGTAACCCGCGTTCCCAACGAATTTTGTTGATCATCTTCCAGATCATCGATCTGCATGGTTATTTTATGCGGGTTATTTTTATTTAACATAGTTATGCGCTCGGCGGTTAACGACATGCCCTTCGACTGGTATTCGATGGGATTGGCGCTTTTGTATTTCAATGCGGCTTTGCGGCCAACGCCATTATCTTCCAGCACACAAATCAAAAAACCAGGTTCTTTTTTGACAGTCACCGTTACCTTCCCTTCTTTATCTTTCCGGTAACGTAAGCCATGCCGCACGCTGTTTTCAACAAAAGGCTGCAATATCATGGGTGGAATAAAATATTCCGAAACATGTAAATCGGGGTCGATGAACACCGACCAGGAAAAGGCATTCTCCAACCGCGTTTTCTCCAACTCAAGGTAATTGGTTAAATAGTCCAGCTCTTCGGCAAGACTTACTTCGGCCTTCGACGAAAAATCGAGGGTTTTCCTGATCAGCCGCGAAAAGCCTGAAATGAACTTATTGGCCCCTACAATATCGGCGTCCATTACATATTGCTGAATCGAGTTCAGGCTGTTAAAAATAAAGTGCGGGTTCATTTGCGCTTTACGGGCCAGTTGTTCCAGCTCGCCGATGCGTTTGTTAACGGATGTCTTTTCTTCTTCTCTGCGTCTTATACGGGAAATAATGCTATAAACCAGTGAAGCCATTGCTGCCAGAAAAATCATGGCAATAAGTGTTAAAAACCAGGTTTTCTCCCATATTAATTTTTCAATGGTAAACTGCGACGTAATTATTTTACTGGGCACATCAAATTTGTTGATAGCCTGTACCTGTAATTCATAATCACCTGAGGGCAAGGTAGGATAGCTTAAAAATGTTTCACGTGTTTCTTTCCAGTTGCTGTCTACCCCAAGCAGCCGGTAGCGATAGCGGATATCGCCGGCCGATTTATACGATATGCCAACGTAATTGAATTGTACATTATTTTTTGCGTGAGCGATAACTGCAGGCATTTCATCAGGAAAATAAGTTTGTCCTCCAACACCAATATCAACGAACTTTAAATCGCAACGGGAAGAACTGAATATTTTCTGTTCATCAAAAAAGGTAACGCCTTCGGGTGTGCCCACAAACACGTTGCTTCCGTCAACATAAACGGCATTAATAATATTTGAGGCAAGTCCGTCGCCGGTCGTATATTTTTTAACCGGGTAGGCTGGTTTTGAAATATCTATCCTGTTTAACCCTTTATCGGTGCCAATCCACAAACCGTTTCCGTGTAAAAACATGGTACGGCAAAAATTACTTGTTAATCCGTTTTGCTGATCGATGCGTGCAATAACGCGTCCATTCTTCCAGGCTATTATACCATCGCCATAAGTACCTACCCACAATATGCCCCTGTCGTCTTTGCGGATATATGTAATGCGTGTGTTTAATTCAGGATTTTTTTCACCAAGGTATTGTATAGATTTATCGGGAAACCGGCAATACAAGCCATTTAAGGTTCCCACATACATGGTATCATTGCTGGCAAAAACAGTGGTGGTGCGTCCACTCCAGATAGAGCCTGTTTCACTCAAATTAGCCGTATCCATAGAGAAAGCATGTATATTAGTTGCTGCGTAGAGCTTGTCTTTATCGACGAAAATGGCTTTAATAATAATAAAGTCATCCAATTTCTTCAACAATTTACCTCCTGGCGATAACTTAATAAGATCGCCCCTGGCTGCATATATATATCCATTCCCATTGAGTGAACAAATGCCGACAATCGGATCTTTTGCTTCTACGGGTAAAAGTATATTTTCTTTTTCCGGTTTTCCTGTTTCCGTTGATAACCTGTACAACCTGCCCGTTTCGGTACCTGCCAATATCGACTGATTATACTTTGCAAAAGATAACACCTGCTGAGCCGGTAAATTATCCTCCTTCAATTTTAAATTGAACACAGACATTGAATTTAACCGGTAGGCCCCCTGCCCTAACGTGCAGAACCATATATTGCCTTCACTGTCTTTCATTAAATTCGACACAGGCACCCCTTTCAGGAAATGTTCATCAAGGCCTGCATTATTTATATTACGGATTATAGCTCCGTCTTTGGTGCATATTCCATACTGCTTATCATCCAGAAAATTACAGTTCACAGGTGCATCCGGCATCGGGTAAGGATGTATATTATTTGTTTCAAAAGCCTGGGATTTTAATACATTACCTTTACACCACGCAACTATTCCTTTAAAAGAAAGCGCTGTGTGTGAGTAAAAAACAGGGCTGAAATCGAGCATTTTCCTTAACACAAACCGCCTGTTACTATATTCCAAAAGCCGGTCTTTATCGGCCACCAAAAATTTTCCTGTTTCACTGAGGGCGATAGTACTAATATATTTTATAGGTTTTTCCTCTATTTTATCTATTGTTATTGCGCGTCCTGTTGATGGTAACAGGTGAAGCAGTGAAGTTTCCTGCATGAGAATATTCCCATTTGCATCTTCTACAAACCGTAAAACGTGGTCATACATCCGAATGGAGGTAAGCAGGGTATCATTGCTGATGTTATAAATTTTGCCTTTATAGTAGTAGCAGATCGTTTTTTTAAAGGCCGATATCCATACCCTTCCTTTCGAATCGGCAAATAATTGTATAATCTCATTATCGGGTAATCCATCGGCCTTTGTAAAGTTTTTAAAATGCGTACCATCAAAGCGGCTTAAACCGCTTTCGGTGCCAAACCATAAAAAACCATCCTTGTCCTGCGTCATGCAATAAACGGTTGACCCGGCCAACCCATCCTTACTGTCGTAACGGGTATAACCAAATTCCTGGGCTGTAACAACCAGCAGCCGCAGATAAAAAAACACGAACAATAAACAGGATCGTTTTGCGTGCATCATAAAACCGGAAAAGTTAAGGTAACCCGTGTTCCCAACGGATGTTGTTTTTCGTCTTCAAGGTCATCGATGGTCATCGTAATTTTATGCACATTGTCTTTATTCAACATGGTTATACGTTCGGCGGTTAACGACATGCCCTTCGACTGGTATTCGATGGGGTTGGCGCTCTTGTATTTCAAAGCGGTTTTGCGCCCCACACCGTTATCTTCCAGCACGCATATCAGCAAATCATTTTCTTTTTTTATAATTATAGAAACTTTTCCGTCCCTGTCTTTCCGGTACCGCAACCCATGCCGCACACTATTTTCAACAAAAGGCTGCAGTATCATCGGCGGAATAAAGTATTCTTCCGTATTCAGATCGGGCGCTACCGATACCGACCAGTTGAATGCGTTCTCCAACCGCGTTTTTTCGAGCTCGAGGTAATTGGTCAAATAATCCAGCTCTTCGGCAAGGCTTATTTCGGGTTTCGACGAAAAATCGAGTGTTTGCCTGATCAGCCTCGAAAAGCCTGAGATAAATTTATTGGCCCCCACTATATCGGCATCCATTACATATTGCTGAATTGAGTTCAGACTATTAAATATAAAATGAGGGTTCATTTGCGCTTTACGGGCCAATTGTTCCAGCTCGCCAATGCGCCGGTTGATGTTTGTTTTTTCCTGCTCACGCCTGCGTATACGGTATATTATCAAAAACACCAATACAGCTGTAAGCACTAAAAACAGAAAGGCCATAAGCAGTTTGATCCAGGTTTCTTCCCACAACAATTTCTGAATAGTAAACCGGGCCGTAACCAGGCTGCTGTATACATCGAATTTATTAATGGCCTGCAATTGTAACTGATAATCGCCCGAAGGCAGCGTGGGATAGCTTAAAAATGTTTCGCGGGTTTCTTTCCAGTTGCTGTCTAACCCCAGCAACCGGTACCGGTAACGGATATCTCCGCCCGATTTATAGGAAATGCCTGCAAAATCAAAACGGATATTATTTTTTTTGTGCGGTAAAAGAACAGGCATGTCGGCAGGATACCAGGATTGGCCGCTGATGGTAATATTGGTGAACCGCAGATCACAACGCGATTCACTGCTTATTTTTTGTTCGTCGAAAAATGTAACACCTTCGGGAGTGCCCACAAAAACGTTGTTCCCTTCTACATACAATACATTTATGATATCAGATATCAGGCCATCGCCCGTTGTGTATTTTTTTACAGCATATCCGCGTTGCAGGTTTATCTTATGCAACCCTTTGTCGGTACCCACCCATAACGAACCGTCGTGCAAAAATAAAGTACGGCATATGTCGCTGGTTAATCCGTTCCGTTTATTGATACGTGCAATAACACGACCGTTTTTCCAGCCTACGATGCCTGCTCCAAAACTGGCAATCCATAGTACATTATTGGAGTCTTTTGTAATGGCTGCTATGCGGTTTTTGAAAACAGCATTTTGATCACCCAGAAATTTAACCGATTTATCGGGATAGCGGCAATACAATCCATTTAACGTACCGATATAAAAGGTATCATTGCTTGCAAATACCGTGGTAGCCCGTTCGTACCAAATCGTATCTGTTATTTTTAAGTTTACCGGGTTTACTGCAAAAATATTTTTATCGGTAGCAATCAGCAGCCTGTTCTTATAGGGAAAAAAAGATTTTACTGTAATATTATCGATCTTTTTCTCAATTTTATAATCAGGCGATAAAAGAATAACGAAATAGGTATTTGCATAAATTAATTTTCCCGCATAGGAATAAAGTCCTCTTATACGATCGGCAAAGTAAGGAGGAAGAACGATTTTCTCTTTCTCAGGCTTTCCGGTGCTGATGTTTAATCTGTATATTTCATTCATGCTGGCACCCACCAATATTGAATTACCATGCCGGGCCATGGATAATATCTGATGAGTGGTATTGTTCTTACTGATCTTTAAATTATATACAAATGCCGAGTTTAACCGGTGAACGCCCTGACCAAGCGTAGTGAACCAGATATTCCCTTCGGTGTCTTTCATCATGCCGGATACGGTTAATCCCTGCAAAACATGTACACCGGTATCCGATCCCGCATCACAAATAACTGCACCCGTCCAGCTGGCCATTCCTACGTGGTTTTCATCGATAAGCGACAGGATGATATGCCGGGGAGTAGCATGAAATCGAAATTGGTTCCGGTGTATGAACGACTTTAAACAAACTTTCCCATTTTCGAGCCATGTCATGGCTTTATCAGAAAGTGCAACGTATGTATAATGCATTAAGGGATAAGACAATGTTTCCCGCAGCAAAAACCGGCTATTGGAAAATTCATATAGATTATTCTTTTCCACTACCCAAAAGGCGCCGTTGGTACTGCGGCCAACTCCGCTCAGGTATTGTATGTTCCGGTCACCGATCCTGTCTATAGTTTGTACCTTGCTGTTAGAA
>Ga0114129_10008304_pt1 | contig 14814 bp, 12 predicted proteins | sample RhiMetdeltSRZDD1_FD_80071 | JGI IMG/M metagenome (GOLD analysis project Ga0114129, IMG submission 80071) | Populus rhizosphere microbial communities from Tennessee, USA - Rhizosphere MetaG P. deltoides SRZDD1 (version 2) (version 2) | ecosystem: Host-associated > Plants > Roots > Rhizosphere >...
GAAGCTTCCGTACCCCGACGGCACCATCATTGCCCGGCTCGCCTGGAGTTACGACCCGTTGGCGGAAAGCAGCGAAGCCTTTGGCCGTCTCCAATCTTTCGTGGCCGGTGCACCCAAGAACGGGGTTCAGTTTATGGTCAAGGACTCAAGGAAATACGCCTCGACCGGCGGTTGGGGGTTCGCTCAATTTGACCAGGGCAAACCTGCCAGCGAGGCGGTGCACAACACCTGCTTTCCCTGCCACGAGATCGTCAAAGATCGCGACTTTGTCTTCAACCGTCATGCACCTTGAACGTCGGTGGAGAGCCATGAAACGCCCACGTCGATGGGCTCGGCCTGGAGACTGTTGGAATCCACGTCACTAACGGCGGAATCCCAGTCGACGCGCGCCTACGCGCGGGCAAACGCTTGTGGGCGATCGGCGATGTCGCCGGGATCTGGCAGCTGACCCATGTCGGGAAGTATCAGGCCCGTGTCGTGGCGGCGAACATCCTCGGCGAGCCGCGCGAGGTCAACTAGGAAGCCGTGCCGCGGGTGACCTTCACTGATCCGCAGCCCACCTCAGTCGGCGCGTCTGAGGCAACTTTCACCGCTGCTCTCGCAATGCCCTGGGGAGCGAGTCTGTAACAATCATCTGTACGCGCGACCCTTGTCAGACGTTCAGCGAGAGCGCATCCTTACCAGCCGACTTTCGGCAATGGAACCATCCGATGGCGGAAAGCGATAGCAGGCGGTTGCGCCGCCGCGAACCGCAGGTCCTGGCGAGTATTCCACCAAACATCAGTCAACGCCGGACCACTCGGATTCTCGTGCTCGCCCTGCTGGCCACCTTTGCCCTCACATGGCCGTTTGCTCATCTCAGCCTGCCAAAGATCGACGCATTCGTGCCTTCTCTTGCAGCAGCATTATTTGTCAGCGACATTGTGACTGCAGTTCTGCTGTTCGGACAGTTCTCAATCTTGCGTCAATGGGCCCTACTGGTCATCGCGAACGGCTATGTTTTTTCGGCCTTAATTGTGATTGCACATGCTTTGGCTTTTCCTGGGGCATTCTCAGACAGCGGGCTGTTTGGCTCTGGTTTGCAATCCGCCGTCTGGCTTTATTGGTTCTGGCACGCAGGACTGCCACTCGCCATTATCGGATATGCGGCACTTAGGGATCGTTCAATCAGTGTCCTCTCGACTCGACTTGCCGTCAGCTCGAGCGTCGCAGCGACGATCGCCCTCGTGATTGTGATATTCTGGTTTGTAACCCAGCATCACGACCTCCTGCCAGTTACCTTTGTGGACGTAAATCCACTCAGCCTATTTCGCAGAATAATCGGAGGCGTTGTAATTTTGGTACTCGGCGGTATTGCTTTGATCCTGCTGTGGGCGCGCCGACGAACTCTGCTCGACGAATGGCTAATCGTTGCTCTGTGCGCGTTGCTCATCGAGGTTGCCTTAGCGTCTGTCTTGAGCGGCAGTCGCTTCACTCTTTCATGGTACGCGGGGCGGTTCTACCAGCTCGTAACCGCCACAGTCGTAATGGCCGTGTTGCTTGCGGAGATGACAAGACTGTATATGGATGTCGCGCGCTCAAATACGCTATTGCATCGTGAGCGCGAGGCGCGACTCGTGACCGGTGATGCAGTCGCGGCCACGATTGCTCACGAGGTCAAGCAGCCGCTGGCTACTATGGTAACGAGATCCGATACAGGCTTCCGGTGGCTTGATCGCCCGGTCCCCGATCTCGACAAGGCGAAAGCGGAATTTAGGCATATAGCTGCCGACGGTCATCGTGCGGCAGCGGTCATTGAAAGCATTCGGGCGAATTTCCGCAACGAAGATCGGATCAAGATTGCACTAAATCTCAGCGATCTCATTGAAGAATGCGTTGCGTTAGCGCGCGACGATCTCGACAATCATCGAATCGAGGTCAATCTTGACTTAAATCCGCAGGGACCGAGAGTGATTGGGAATCGTATCCAGCTGCAACAGGTGCTGTTGAACCTGATGACAAACGCAATCGATTCGATGGCGGCACAAGAGGGTTCTCGGGTTCTTTCCATTAGGGCCGAGCTTCGTCATAACCGCGATGTGGAGGTCTCTGTTGAGGACACCGGAATCGGAATTGAATCGCAAGATATGGATCGGCTGTTCAATCCACATTTTACAAGTAAAGCTGATGGCATGGGAATGGGGCTGTCGATTTGCCGTTCGATTGTTGAGGCCCACGAAGGACAATTATGGGCAGTTCCTAACACCTCTGGGGGTGCTGTTTTTCGATTTACCCTGGGCGCTGATACCCGCGTGTGGCGATGATTGATGGTGCGGTCTCAGCCATGCTCGTATTTGTTTGGTTGCGGCTGCGGCGGCCGGGCAGGTTCGATGATCAGCCGGGCGCCGCGCTGGAAGGTCACGTATTCCCACAGCCAGTCGAAGGCGACGCTCAGCCGGTTGCGAGCGCTGATGAGGAAATACACATGTGCGATGCTCCAGAACAGCCAGGCTAGAAATCCCTTAAGGCGCAACCTGTTGATCGAAACGACGGCGGCCTTCCGGCCGATGGTGGCAAGATCGCCATAATGGCGGTAGACGAAGGGGCCGGCTGCGGGACGGCCAGTAACGCGTGCGGCGATGAGGCGGCCGACATAACGGCCCATCTGCTTGGCAGCGGGTGCGATGCCGGGCACGGGCCGGTCGTCTTTCCAGCCAATGGCGGCGACGTCACCGATCGCGAATATGTTGGCATGGCCCGGCACCGAGAGATCTGGATTGACCTTAATGCGGCCGGCGCGATCGCTCTCAACCCTGATCCAGGAGGCCGTGGGTGAGGCTTTCACCCCGGCGGCCCAGATATTGGTGGCTGAGCCGATGCGCTCGCCGCTCGCCGTCTCGACACCCCGGTGATCGCAGGCGGTGACCATGGTGTTGGTGCGGACGTCAACACCCATGCGCGCGAGCGCGGTTTGCGCATAGAAGGAGAGGTCTTCGGGCAGGGCTGGTAGTATCCGTGGACCTGCCTCGAGCAGCACGATGCGGGAGGCGCGCGGATCGATGGCACGGAAGTCGCGGGCGAGCGCATGGCTCGCGATGTCGGCGATGGCGCCGGCAAGCTCGACGCCGGTCGGCCCGGCGCCGATGATGACAAAGGTGAGCAGTCGGCGGCGGCGATCAGGATCGGGCTCGATCTCGGCACGCTCGAAGGCGGTAAGCAGGCGGCGGCGAATCTCGGTTGCGTCTTCGATGCGCTTGAGGCCGGGCGCGGCATCGGCCCATTCTTCGTGGCCGAAATAGGAATGGGTGGCACCCGTCGCCAGCACGAGCAGGTCATAGGGTATGGGCGGTGTCGCATCGGTCACGACCGTCGCGCTGTCGACATCGACTGCGTTTACCTCCGCCATGATGACGTGGGCATTGGTTTGACGGGAAAGGATGGAACGGATGGGCCACGCGACGTCGGCCGGGGAGAGGCTGGCGGTTGCAACCTGGTAGAGGAGCGGCTGGAAACAATGGTGGTTCTGCCGATCGACGATGATCAAATCCACCGGAACGTGGCGAAGCGCCTTTGCCGCTTCCATACCCCCGAAGCCCGCTCCGAGAACGACAACGCGCAGCTTTGCTTTGCTCGGCTGGTCCATCGCATTTTTACCTGCGCCACCATTGCGCGCCGCTAGGCCGCGTCCTCCGGCCGTGGCGGCGGCGCAGCGCAATCCTGCCGGCATTTTATCCAGTCTGCGACCCATTTCTTTGAATAGGCGGGTCATATCAATGGATGAGTTGGCGGCCACCGCCCAGCGGTCGCAAGAAGGGATGACCTGCTCGTCTAAAAACTAAGGTCATAGTGAGATCATGAGCTCGGACGAGCGACTCGGTACCGCCATAAGGTTCAGGAATGGTTGCTCGAAGAAGCCGGCATGAAGTTTAACGCTATACCATTCATACAGTAGCGCTTGTGGGTAGGCAGTGAAGCTTGACTCTCATCATGCAGTTTGCGTCACACTCCTCGAATGCGCCTCGCTACCCCGCGGCAATGTTCAAGCGATCCTGAGCGAGAATCGAGTCGAGCGAGAGCGAGGTTCTGCAGCCAAGCATACGAGCCTGTTCGCCGGGATCCTATTTGATGCCCAAGGCGAGGGCATGAGCCCAACGCATTCGAACAAGAAAGGCATGCGCTACCGCTATTACGTCTCCAGATCATTGCTGGACGGGGGGTCGAAAGGTTCAGCCATGGGTCAGCGCCTTCCGGCCACGCAACTAGAAGATCTCGTAATACGCCGCATTCGCAATTTGTTCGATGATCCAGGGGCAATACTCAAATTTTTTGAGGGCACCCAACTCGATACGAGTTCGCAGAAGCGGCTACTCGAACATGTCAAGCGTCTGGCTACCACCTGGTCCAACTTTGATGCCCACCAGATCCGGACCTTTTTTCTTTCCAATGTTGCACGCATCCAGGTCCATTTGGATCGCATTGAGATATTGTTGATCAAAAACGGTTTCATGCAGTGGGTAGAAGGAGAAGGGGATAACTTTGAGGCGACTGCGCAGAGTTACCCCGAGCACGAAGGCGACTTGATCACACTAACCGTCTCGGCCTCCCTTAGGCGAACTGGTAAGGAGATGCGCATCATCGTGAAGGGTGGGTCTGAGCCTGTGGATCCCGACCCTGGCCTAGTTCGCCTTCTGGTCCGCGCCAGTATTATTCGGCAGCGACTTCTTGACGATAGGAGCCTGACACTGGAAGAGATTGCTGAATCTGAAGGTGTCGTTCCATCCTACGCTACCCGTCTATTTCGTCTCACGCTACTGGCGCCCGACATTGTGAGTGCGTTCCTCAACGGCAGGCATCCGCCGGACCTGACCGCGCGGCGTTTAATGGACGACACGCGGCTGCCGCTCGATTGGAATGAACAACGGCGAAGCCTCGGCTTTGAGTCGGTGTCTTGAAACTTGAGAGAACTCCTCGCCTTATCGTCTCTGGTTTTGCGTCTGGCTCTCTCGCCTGACAAACGCCCGTGAGCCCGAGACTGCCGTACCACCGACTTGGACAAAGAGAGACTTGACGCGCTGCTTCCCACGATAACGCGGAGATTCATCTCTTGATGAAATGCACTGCTTTCAGGGTGCCGCTAGGTCCTACAGAAATCTAAGGACTTCCCCTTTAATGAAATTGGGACTGGTTCACATTATCAGATACTTAATTCGTGGCGGAGAGAGAGGGATTCGAACCCTCGATACGGTTTCCCGTATACACGCGTTCCAGGCGTGCGCCTTAAACCACTCGGCCATCTCTCCTGCGCATGGGTGAATTGCCGTCAGCCCGGTCGAATGCGGCGGTAGGGCTTTTAGCATAGTTTGGCCCGAAGGCCAGTCTCAATAGACCACCACCGAGCGGATCGATTCTCCCTTGTGCATGAGGTCAAACGCCTTGTTGATGTCCTCGAGCTTCAGCTCATGGGTAAACATCGGATCGATCTCGATCAAGCCTTCATCAAGCCTTCCATGTACCAATCGGCAATCTTGGGCAAATCCGTCCGGCCCCTGGCGCCACCAAAGGCGGTGCCCCGCCAGACGCGGCCGGTCACCAGCTGAAACGGTCGCGTTGAAATCTCCTGGCCGGCACCGGCAACGCCAATGATGATGGACTGGCCCCAGGTACGACGGTGAAATTCGAAAATGTGGAACAGCCCATATGATGATGGACCATGCGCCCATTGTATGAGAAGCGGCTCGTGCCGTCGGGCATCAGGCCCTTGCCCTGCGAGTTCGACGATTTCCAGAGCTTGGCCCTTTCAAAAGGCGACGGCGGCGCGCGTTTTCATGTTCGGTCCGCGACGCGGAAAGGGCGGCGCTATAGTGGGAGGATTGGGACAGACAAGGGCGCCTACTCTCACCGAAACTTGACGCAACTCACCCCTTGAAGTGGCTCAGGTGATCTCCAACATTCGCGCCACACTCATGTCAGTCAGGAGGGACCATGTTGTTCGGCAGAAGCAAGAAGCTCGAAATGCCATCGCCACAAGCATCCCTTCCCGGCCGGCAAGACCCCATTCCCACGGCGGCCGAGCATTTCGTGAACCGCCGACCGCTTAAGGGCCCATATCCGGAGGGGAGCGAGGTCGCCTATTTTGCTCTCGGCTGCTACTGGGGCGCGGAAAAGGCGTTCTGGAGCATACCTGGGGTTTGGGTTACGGCCGTCGGCAATATCGGAGGTCATACGCCCAATCCAACCTATGAAGAGGTGTGCACCGGGCTCACCGGCCATGCCGAAGGGGTGAAGGTCGTCTTCGATCCCAGGAAGGTCAGTTATGAGAGCCTGCTCAAGGCATTCTGGGAGGCCCATGATCCGACACAGGGAATGCGCCAGGGAAATGACGTCGGCACGCAGTATCGTTCCGGCATCTACTGGACGAGCGAGGCGCAGCGAAAGGCAGCCGAAGCCTCAAGAGCCGCCTATCAGCGCGACTTGAAGTCGAAAGGCTACGGGACAATCACGACCGAAATCGTACAGGCGGGCGAGTTCTATTATGCCGAGGACTACCACCAGCAGTATCTCGCCAAAAACCCTTATGGTTACTGCGGGCTCGGAGGAACGGGTGTAGCCTGCCAGATTGAGACCGGCGTTGCGGCTGCCGAGTGACAGCCCAAGTGAATCCGTTTCACGGCCTATTTCGTCATCGACCTCTGGGGTAGGCTTGCGGGGTGGGGGCTTGCAAGAGGGATTTTGCCGATGCGCGTGCTGCTCGCCGCTTGCCTCATTGTCATTTTCGCGAATTCCGCCGGCGCGGCCGAAACGAAGGTGGTCAACCCCGAGGCGAGCTTTCCCGAAGGACCGTTGGTCAAGGACGGCAAGCTCTATTACGCCGAATATGGGGCTCACAAGGTGAGCATTTGGGATGGTGTAACCAATCAAGTGTTTTGGAGCAAAGAGGGCTGCGGGCCATCGGCGATCATTCCGTTGGGAGAGGGTTTCGCCGTCACCTGTTATGACTCGGGCGAGATGGTGCAGGTTTCATCCGACGGCAAGACCGTTGCCAGCATGGCCAAGGACAATGCGGGTAACGCGCTCGTTGGACCCAATGACGGAACGCCCGACGGCAAGGGAGGCATCTACTTCACGACATCCGGACCCTGGGAGTCCGGCCCAATCGTCGGGCGTGTTCTTCACATGAGCGCCGAGGGCACGATCCTGCCACGCGCGGACGATCTCCATTATGCCAATGGGATCGCACTCTCACCCGACGGGCAGCGCCTGTTCGTGAACGAGTCGGAAGCGGGACGCGTGATCAGTTTCAAGATCGAAAGCGACGGCACGCTGTCCGACCGGCGGCTGTTCGTGCGTCTCTTTGCACTCGATGAGCCGCCCGAAGCCTATCCAGACGGTCTCAAATTTGGCCCCGACGGCAATCTCTACATCGGGCTCTACAGCGCGGGACGCATCGTGGTGGTCGACAAGGAGGGCAAGCTACAGCGCAAGATCGAAGTGCCTTCGGCAACCGCTCCCAATCTCACCTTCAGCGCGGATGGCAAGACCATCTATGTGATGTCGGTCGATGACACATCGTCGGCACCCTACAAAGGAAAAGTCTACGCAGTCGGGGCGCCGTAGCTTCCGTTCTAGTTCTCGTCCATCTTGAGGGCGGCGATGAAGGCTTCCTGCGGGATCTCGACGCGGCCGAACTGGCGCATCTTCTTCTTGCCCTCCTTCTGTTTTTCGAGAAGCTTGCGCTTGCGGGTGACATCACCACCATAGCATTTGGCAGTCACGTCCTTGCGCAGCGCCGAGATGGTCTCGCGCGCCACGATCTTGCCGCCGATCGCCGCCTGAATCGGCACCTGGAACATGTGGCGGGGAATCAGATCCTTGAGCTTCTCGGCCATGACGCGGCCCCGCTGCTCGGAGCGCGATCGATGAACGATCATCGACAGCGCGTCGACCGGCTCGCCGTTCACCAGAATCGTGAGCTTAACAAGATCCGAATCCTCATAGCCCGTGATGTGATAGTCGAAGCTTGCATAGCCGCGGGAGACGGACTTCAGACGATCATAGAAGTCGAACACAACCTCGTTGAGCGGCAGGTCATAGACGAGCATGGCGCGCGAGCCGGCATAGGTGAGCTGCTTCTGGCGACCGCGCCTGTCCTCGCAAAGCTTGAGCACGACACCCAAATGTTCGTCAGGCACGAGGATGGTCGCCTGGATCCAGGGCTCCTGCATGGTCCTGATCTTCATCTGATCAGGCATGTCGGCCGGATTATGAAGCTCGATCTCCTGGCCGTCGATCAGGGTGAACCGGTAGATCACCGAGGGAGCGGTGGTGATGATGTCGAGATTGAATTCGCGCTCGATTCGTTCGCGAATGATGTCAAGATGAAGCAGGCCCAGAAATCCGCAGCGGAAGCCAAAGCCAAGAGCAGCGGAGGTCTCCATCTCGTAGGAGAAACTGGCATCGTTCAGGCGGAGCTTGCCCATGGCGTCGCGAAGATCCTCGAAGCGGGAGGCGTCGACCGGAAAGAAGCCGGCAAAGACGACGGGCTGGGCCGGCTTGAACCCCGGCAAGGGCGTTGCAGCCGGGTTGCGGTCATCGGTGACCGTATCGCCCACTCTGGTATCGGCTACCTGCTTGATGGCCGCGGTGAAAAAGCCGATCTCGCCAGGCCCCAAGCTGGCGATCATCTCCTGTTTCGGCCGGAAGATGCCCACGCGCTCGACGAAATAAGACGCCTCGGTGGACATGAGTTTTATCTTCATGCCTTTCTTCAACTCGCCATCGACGATGCGCACAAGGACGACAACGCCGAGATAGGGATCGTACCAGCTGTCGACCAGAAGCGCCTTCAGAGTGGAAGCGACATTGCCCCTGGGGGGCGGCAGCCTGGTGACAATGGCTTCAAGCACGTCGTCAATTCCCAATCCGGTCTTGGCCGAGATCTCGAGGGCCCCTGAAGCATCGATACCGATCACATCCTCGATTTGCTGGCGCACCCGATCCGGTTCGGCAGCAGGCAGATCGATCTTGTTCAGGACCGGAACGATCTCATGATTGTTGTTGATGGCCTGGTAAACATTGGCGAGGGTCTGCGCCTCGACGCCCTGGGAGGCGTCGACGATCAGAAGGGAGCCTTCGCAGGCCGCCAGCGAGCGGGAGACTTCATAAGCAAAATCGACATGACCCGGCGTGTCGATGAGGTTGAGAACATATGCCTTGCCGTCCCTGGCGCGATAGTCGAGCCTCACGGTGTTTGCCTTGATGGTTATGCCGCGCTCACGCTCGAGCTCCATGGAATCGAGAATTTGATCCTTCATCTCACGCTCGGGAACGGCCCCGCAGGCCTGAATCAACCGGTCGGCAAGGGTCGATTTGCCATGGTCAATATGCGCGATGATGGAAAAATTACGGATGAGGCTTAAAGCGATCATGCAAGGCTTGATGGCAGGCACTCAACAGAGCGTCAAGCGGCGCGAGGGAGCCGCAACTCACGGTGTCAGCCGGCGAGGTGCCGCTAGGCTAGCAATTTGGAACGATTCTAATCTATAAGGCTTTCCCGCGATCAAGGATGGAAGACGTTGAAACCCTTTTCAGAACTTTCGGAACAAGAGATTCTCGCCCTGGCCATATCCAGCGAAGACGAGGACGCGAGAACCTACGCCACCTTTGCCAACATGCTCATGGATAAGTTCCCCGCTTCCGGCAAGGTGTTCGTCGAAATGGCGGAGGAAGAGCACGAGCACCGGCGGCGGCTCACCGACATGTATCAGAAAAAATTCGGCGATTTCATTCCACTCATCAGGCGCAGCGATGTCATCGGCTTCGTGCGCCACAGGCCTGCCTGGCTGATGAAGCATGCGAGCGTGGAGAAGATCCGTGATTATTCGGAGATCATCGAGGCCGAGAACTACAATTTCTATCGCCGAGCGGCGAAGCGGGCGAGCGACCTGGCAATCAAGAGTCTGCTCAACGAGCTCGCCTTGGCGGAAAAGGGGCATAGTTCGCTGGCCGACCGGCTTGGCGATAAACATCTGACGCCAGATGCAAGAGTCGAAGAAGAGGAAGCGCAGCGGCGCTTGTTCCTGCTGCAGGTCATCCAGCCGGGCCTCGTCGGGCTCATGGACGGATCAGTGTCGACGCTCGCGCCCCTGTTCGCCGCGGCCTTCGCCACGCACAGCACCTGGGAGACCTTCCTCGTCGGAATGGCCGCCTCGATCGGCGCCGGCATTTCCATGGGGTTCGCAGAGGCCTTGTCGGACGATGGAAAACTCACGGGCAGAGGGCATCCCATCATCCGCGGTCTTGCAGCAGGCGTGATGACTGCCGTCGGCGGGCTCGGCCATGCCCTGCCCTATCTCATTCCGGATTTCTGGACGGCGACAATCCTCGCCACGATCATCGTGTTCGTGGAGCTCGGCGTCATCTCGTGGATCCGCTACAGATACATGGATACCCCGTTCATGCGGGCGGCGTTTCAAGTCGCGGTGGGAGGATTTCTGGTTTTCCTTGCCGGCATTTTGATCGGAAATGCATGAGGATATGTCCGGCAAGAATGCACCTTGTCAGCTCCGCAGCACCGCGCCCGTCGCCCTCGCAACTTCGGCGATGATCTTCTTGGATACGGCTTCGATCTCCTCATCCGTCAGCGTGCGTTCGCGCGGCTGCAAGGTGACGGTCACCGCGACGGACTTTTTGCCGGCCCCCAAGCTTTCACCGGCAAACAGATCGAAAATCCAAGCAGCACCAATCAACGATTTGTCGGCACCGCGAACGGCTTTCAGGATTTTATCGGCGTCGACTTCTTCATCCACTACAAAAGCGAAATCGCGGGAGAGGGGCAGGAGATCCGAGGCGTTGAGCGCAGGCCGGGTCGCCGATCTCGAACGCGATTGAGGGATCGCGTCAAGCACGATTTCGAAGCCGACAGCCGGGCCCTTGAGGTCGAGTGCCTCGAGCACGGCAGGGTGAATCTCGCCGAAAACGCCCAGCCGATTCTTGGGCCCCAGCTGAATCGAGCCAGAGCGGCCGGGATGAAGCCAGGGAGGCCCACCAGGAACAATCTGTAAATTCTGCACCGGGGCGCCGCAGGCGTCGAGTACGGCCATAGCATCGGCCTTGGAGTCGAAAAGGTCGAACGAACGTTGCTTTTCCAGCCAATGGCGCGGGTGATTGGGGCCACGGCGCAGCCCCGCGGCCCGCAAGGTTTCATCCTGAGGACGATCGCCGGCATAGGCCTGCCCCACCTCGAAGATACAAACCGTGTCGAATCCGCGTGCATAGTTACGGCCAGCAGCGGCAATAAGGTTCGCCATGAGCGAGGGACGCATGTCGGTGAGCTCGGACGAGATCGGGTTGGCCAACGACAGGACCGGGTTAGGCTGACCGTCCGCAAACATCCGGGCATGGGCTGCGGGAAGGAAGGACCAGGTGACAGCTTCGTTGAAACCTCTCGATGCAAGCTCGTGGCGCGCTTGCAGCATGCGGCGCTGCAACGGACTCAAGACCGGCCGGGCGACCGCATGCGGGCGGGGCAGCGGCTGCAGCGGGATTTTCTCCAGACCGACAATGCGCGAAACTTCTTCGACGAGGTCGGCCTCGCCCTGAATGTCAGGCCTCCAGCTCGGAACCTTGCAGGAGAAGCCGCCGACGGCCTCGGTGACCTCGAAGCCGAGTGCAGCGAGAATGCGCTTCTGCTCGGAAGTGGGAACGTCGATGCCACTCAGGGCTTTCACTCGCCCTTTGCGCAAGGTGAAGCTGCGCCGCCATTCGGGCGCCTTTCCGGCGATCACAGGTTCGGACGCCTCGCCGCCGCAGAGATCGAGAATGAGGCGCGTTGCAAGCTCGGCGCCATCGGCCACGAAGGCCGGGTCGACGCCGCGTTCGAAGCGATAGCGGGCATCGGAGCTGATGGCGAGCTTGCGTCCGGTTGCCGCCGTACGGATCGGATCGAAAAGCGCTGCTTCGAGGAACAGGTTGTGGGTATCCAGCGTGCAGCCGGAGAGCTCGCCGCCGATGATACCTCCTATCCCTTGAGGTCCCCTGGCGTCGGCGATCACCGTCATGGTCGGATCGAGATGATAAGTGCGGCCATCGAGAGCGAGCAGCTCCTCGCCATCCTGCGCAAGCCTTGCCATGACCGGACCCTTGAGCTTATCGGCATCGAAAACATGAAGGGGCCGGTTGTAGGTGATGGTCATATAGTTGGTGATATCGACGAGAGCCGATATGGGGCGCAAGCCGATCGCGGTCAGGCGCCGCTTCAGCCAGTCCGGCGATGGCCCGTTGTTCAACCCCCGAAAGTAGCGGCCGATAAAAAGAGGACAGGCCTTGGCGTCGCCGGGCGCAAATCTCAGCTCGACCGAGATCGGCGATTTGAAGCTTGAGGGAATTTGCTTGATCTCTAGAGACCTCAGTGCGCCCAAGCCCTTTGCCGCGAGATCGCGGGCGATGCCGCGCACCCCGAGCGCATCGGGGCGATTGGGCGTTACTTTCACGTAAATCATCGGATCGTCGAGACCCAAGGCCACGGCGGCGGGAGTGCCGATTTCGAACCGATCGTCGAGGTCGATGATGCCTTCATGATCGTCCGAAATCCTAAGCTCGCGTTCGGAGACGAGCATGCCGTTCGATTCGACGCCGCGAATGAGGCCGCGTTCGAGATCGATGCCGGTTCCAGGAATGTGCGTTCCGGGATGGACGAATATACCCGTCATGCCCGTGCGGGCATTGGGCGCGCCACAGACGACCTGCACTTCGCCCTCGGCCGTTTCGACGATGCACACGCTCAGCCGGTCGGCATTCGGGTGTCTTTGCGCTTTTCTGACCTTGGCGACCTTGAAGGGGGCAAGCTCGCCCGTGCGGTCAACGACCTCCTCGACCTCGAGCCCCACACCCATGAGAGCGTCGGTGATCTCATCGAGAGATGCCTCGGTGTCGAGATGCTCCTTCAACCATGAAAGAGTGAATTTCATGACAGGCCTCCGGCCAGCGTCGGCACGTCACCGGCACGAAAACCGTAGTGGCGAAGCCAGCGAAGGTCGGCCTCGAAAAATGCACGCAGGTCGGGAATGCCGTATTTGAGCATGGTGATACGATCCAGGCCCATGCCGAAAGCCCAGCCCTGATAGCGCTCGGGGTCGATCCCTCCCGCCTTCAAAACATTGGGGTGAACCATGCCCGAACCCAGGATTTCAAGCCATGAGCTGCCCTGGCCAATCTTCACCTGGCCTCCCTCCCAGGAGCAGTTGATGTCGATTTCCATGGAGGGTTCGGTAAATGGGAAATGCGACGCGCGGAAGCGCATCTTCACATCATCGAGTTCGAAAAAGGCTTTGCAGAATTCGGTGAGCACCCATTTCAGCTGACCCAGATTCGTCTGCTCGTCGATGAGAAGACCTTCGATCTGATGGAACATCGGCGTATGCGTCTGATCGCTGTCGCAGCGAAAGGTCCGGCCCGGGGCGATGATGCGAATGGGCGGTTTTTGGGACTGCATGGTGCGTATTTGCACGGGGCTCGTATGGGTGCGCAGAACCATGCGCGAGCCGTCGGGCTTCTCATTGAAATAAAAGGTGTCGTGCTCCTGGCGCGCGGGATGCTCAGGCGGCATGTTGAGAGCGCCGAAATTGTGGAAGTCATCCTCAATATGCGGACCCTCGGCGACGGAGAAGCCAAGGTCGGCCCAGATCTCGACGACTTCTTCCCAAACGTGGCTGACTGGATGAATGGTGCCGCGCAGCTCCGGCCGCGCCGGCAAGGTGACGTCGACGCGCTCCCTCGAAAGACGCTTTTCGAGCGTGGCGCGGCTCAAGGTCTGTTTGCGTTCGGCAAGGGCCGATGCGATCCTGGTCTTGAGCTCGTTGAGCTCTGCCCCGAGCCGCCGGCGCTCCTCGGGATCAAGCGCGCCCAGGGTTTTCATGCGCTCGGAGAGCGAGCCTTTCTTGCCCAGCGTGGCGATGCGCAGCAGTTCGAGGCTTGCTTCGTCGGGCGCTTCAGCTATTGCGCTCAGAACGTCGGATTCCAAAGTGTCGTCGGTCGGGTTCATGCAAGCCTCAAAGAAAACCGGGCAAGTTGGGTCAAGCTTCGCTCGCCCAAGAGCCCGGCAATGACGGCGATCAAATTCGTGCGTTAGAGAGCGGCTTTCGCCTTTTCCACCAGCGTCGCAAACGCCTGGGGCTCGCGCACGGCAAGGTCAGCCAGTATCTTCCGGTCAACCTCGATGCCGGCTTTGCCGAGCCCGTCAATAAATCGGCCGTAGGTCAACCCCAACTCACGGGTGGCGGCATTGATCCTCTGGATCCAAAGCGAGCGGAAGGTGCGCTTCTTGCGACGACGGTCGCGGTAGGCGTATTGGCCGGCTTTTTCCACCGCCTGGATGGCGGCGCGATAAATGCTCTTGCGGCGGCCATAATAGCCCTTGGCGGCCTTGAGGGTTTTCTTGTGACGGGCTCTTGCCGTCACACCACGTTTGACGCGGGCCATGTCAGGTCGCTCCTTGTCGGCTAACGGGCATAGGGCATGTGAGTCTTGACCAGGCGCTCATCGCCCGGAGCAAGAATCATGGTGCCGCGCTGGTTGCGGATCTGCTTGTTGGTGCGCTTGATCATGCCGTGCCGCTTGCCCGACTGGGCAGAGCGGACCTTGCCGGTCGCCGTCATCTTGAAGCGCTTCTTGCAAGATGACTTGTTCTTCATTTTGGGCATTTTGCTCATCCTTCAAGTTTCAGGGCTGCCTTGCACAGCCCTCTCAAGCATCGCGAGCCGCCACGGCATGCCCTGCCGGGCGGCTCAAAGCCCGCGGTTTATAAGGCGGGCTTAAGCCAAACGCAAGTTCGGCGGAAAC
>Ga0114129_10008305_pt1 | contig 14814 bp, 12 predicted proteins | sample RhiMetdeltSRZDD1_FD_80071 | JGI IMG/M metagenome (GOLD analysis project Ga0114129, IMG submission 80071) | Populus rhizosphere microbial communities from Tennessee, USA - Rhizosphere MetaG P. deltoides SRZDD1 (version 2) (version 2) | ecosystem: Host-associated > Plants > Roots > Rhizosphere >...
GCGGAATCTCCCCTTGTTCTCGCGCATCTGGCGCAGCAGCCCGCAGGGCGTGAAGCGCGGGCCTTCCGTCTGCGCCAGGGCGTCGAGGCGATCCGTGATCTTGGCCATGCCGAGCATGTCGGCGTAGCGCAGGAGTCCGCCGCGAAACGGCGGGAAGCCGGTCCCCAGGATCATCGCCAGGTCGACTTGCTGTGCTGACGCCACCACGCGCTCCTCCAGGCACTTGGCTGCCTCGTTGATCATGGCGAGCAGCAGCCGTTCGACCCACACCTCCGGTCCCGACTGCACCGCCGACCGCGAGGGCATGGTGACGAGAGAGTAGACGGCGGGGTCGGGCTCCCTTCCTTCCTTGGTGTAGCGATAGAAGCCGCGTCGGGATTTCTTTCCCAGGCGTCCCGCGCCGACGAGCGGGCCGAGGATGTCGGGCCGGCCCTCGGCCGATGGAAACGCGTCGCCCAGCACGTGCGCCACCTTCATCGCCACGTCGAGTCCGACCTCGTCGACGAGAGCGATCGGGCCCATCGGCATGCCGAACTCGACGAGCGCGCGGTCCAGCTCCTCCATGGGCACGCCGGCCTGGAACAGACGCAGCGCCTCCTCGAGGTACGGCATGAGCACGCGATTGACGAGAAACCCGGGGCTCGAGCGCACGACGACCGGTGTCTTGCCGAGCCGGCGCGCCAGCGCCACCGTCGTGTCGCGGGCCGACGGCGACGTTGCCTCGGCGACCACGACCTCGACCAGCGGCATGCGATGCACGGGATTGAAGAAGTGGAGGCCGACGAGCCGTTCGGGCGAGGGCAGTCCCTCCGCGAGATCTTCGAGACGCAGCGACGACGTGTTGGTGGCGAGCACGGCGCGCGGCGACACGCGTGCCGCGACCTCACGCAGCACCTGGCGCTTGACGTCTAGGTTCTCGACCACGGCCTCGACCACGAGATCGGCGCGCCGCAGGCCGTCGTAGTCGAGCGTGCCGGAGAGGAGCGCCATGCGCCGCGCCACATCGCGCTCCGTGAGCCGGCCGCGCTTGCGATCGCGCTCGAACAGCCCGCGCGCGTGCGCCAGTCCGCCGGCGACAGCTTCGTGACGCACGTCCTTCATGCGCACCGGGATTCCCGAGGCCGCGAACAGGGCCGCGATGCCGCCGCCCATCACGCCCGCGCCCAGGACCGAAGCGCGGCGCACCTCGGCCGCCGCGGGCGTGGGCGGATCCTTCTTCGCTCTCTCGCTCAGCAGGAAGAGCGCGATCAGGTTGCGCGTTACCGGATGGACGATGAGATCCCCGGCGGCCTCGGCCTCGAGCGCGAAGCCCTCGCTCACCGGCCGGCCGACCGATCGCTCGAGCACGTCGAGGATGCGCAGCGAGGCCGGATAGTGGCCACCGGTTTCGGCGAGCACGCGGCGGCGCGCCTGCGAGAGAACGATGGCGCGTCCCGCCGGGTTGCCGTCGACGAGCGCGCGCATCCACGACGGCGATCCCGCGCGCACGCGCGACGGCCGCGCGCCCGGACGCAGGCGCTCGAGAAACGCCCGCTCGGCGCGCTCGCGGAAATCCTCGCGCGGCAGCACGTCGTCGACCAGCCCGGTGCGGCGCGCCCGGCGCGCGTCGAGCGATTTGCCGGTGAGCAGGAGATCGAGCGCCGACACGAGCCCGACCAGGCGCGGCAGGCGCGTCGTGCCGCCGAACGCGGGCAGGATGCCGAGCCGCACCTCGGGCAGCGCGAGCCGCGTCGCCGGCGCGTCGGAGGCGAAGCGATAGCGGCAGGCGAGGGCAAGCTCGAGCCCGCCGCCCATGCACGGGCCGTCGATGGCGGCGGCCGTGGGACGCGGGAAGCTCGCCAGGCGATCGAACACCGCCTGGCCGAACGCCGCCTTGGCCTGGCCGTCGCCGGCCTCGCGCACGTCGCGAATCGCCGCCACGTCGGCGCCGGCGATGAACTGCCCCGGCTTGCCGCTCACCACGAGAAGACCGGACACGCCCTCGTCCTGCGCCAGCTTCTTCAGCACGCGCACCAGCTCGTCGAGCACCGACTCGGTCAGGAGATTGACGCGCGCCTCGGGCTGGTCGAAGACGAGCACGGCGAGATCGCCGGGGCCGTCGACGACGCGAAACGCCTCCGGGATCACGCGCTCCATCACGCCACCGCCTCGAGCAGCATGGCCGCGCCCTGCCCGCCGCCGACGCACAGCGTGGCGAGCCCGAGGCCGGCCTGCCGTCGCTGCATCTCCTTGAGCAGCGTGAGCACGAGGCGCGCGCCGCTCACGCCCACGGGATGGCCGAGCGCGATGGCGCCGCCGTTCACGTTCATGCGCGAGCGATCGATGCCGCCGATGGGATCGGCGCGTCCCAGCTCGTCGCGCGCGAACGACGGCGACGCGAACGCGATCTCGCAGGCGATCACCTGCGCCGCGAACGCCTCGTTGAGCTCGAGAAGCTCGACGTCGGAGAGCCGCACGCCCGCCCGGTCGAGCGCCAGCGGCGTGGCGTACGCGGGACCGAGCCCCATGCGCGCCGGATCGCAGCCGGCGAAGGCGAACGAGCGGATGCGCCCGAGCGGGCGATAGCCCTCGGCGCGCGCGCGCGACTCGTCCATCACGAGCAGCGCGCAGGCGCCGTCGGTCACCGGACACGAGTTGCCGACGGTCACCGTGCCGTGCCGGCGATCGAAGAACGGCTTGAGCTTGGCGAGCGCCTCGAGCGTCTGCTGTCGGCGCGGGCCGAAGTCGTGCTCGAGCGTCTCCTGGTAGCGCGGCGGCACGTAGTAGGGCGCGATCTCGGCGGCCAGGCGTCCGGCGTCGGTGGCGGCGACCGCGCGCTCGTGCGAGAGCAGGGCGAACTCGTCCTGCGCCTGGCGTGTGATGCGGAACTCCTTGGCCAGGCGCTCGGCGGTCTCGCCCATGTTGAGGCCGCAGGTCGGATCGGTGAGCCCCTCGGCGATGGCCACGCGCGGCGGGAAGTCGCGCGGGCGCACGCGGAACAGGGCCCGCGCCTTGCCGGGCAAGCTCTTGGCGCGCTGGAACTCCACGAAGGCGTCGGTCAGGCCGCGGCTCCACAGGAGCGGGTACTCGCTCATGGACTCCGTGCCGCCGGCCACGATCGCCGAGGCCATGCCCGAGGCGATCTTGTAATAGGCCTGGGCCACGGCCTCGATGCCCGAAGCACAGTTGCGGTGCACGGTGAAGCCGGGGACGGCGCGCGGGACGCCGGCGGCGAGCGACACGATGCGGCCCAGATTGGCGGCGTCGGCGGGCGTGCCGCAATTGCCGAGCACGACCTCGTCCACGGTCGCGGGATCGATCTCGGTGCGGGCCAGGAGCTCGGAGACGGCGTGGCGCCCGAGCTCGGCGGCCGAGACGCGCGCCAGCGGCCCGCCGGACTTGGCAAAAGGCGTCCGCACGCCGTCGACGACCACGACCCGCGGCTCGCCGGTGGCTCGGATCGAGACTCCCAAGTGGACCCTCCGTGTCCGCGCCGCCCTCGCGCGTCCTGGCAATCTTTCGCAGGCGAGGGGCGCGGTCAAGAGCGGGAGAGCTTGACCCGGCCGCGGCGTCCGGCTTTGCTCTCGCCGTGGACACCCGCACCCTCGTCGATCTCTATCGCGTCGGCCTCGGCGAGAAGGCGCGCGACGACGCGTTCCTGCACAAGGTAGACGGCCGCTACGTGCCCGTCGCCTCGCGCGAGGTCCTCGAGCGCATCGGACGCGTGTGCGCGGCCCTCGTGGACGCCGGCGTGCGCCCGGGCGACCGGGTCGCCATCCTGGCCGAAACCCGCCTCGAGTGGGCGATCGCCGACTTCGCCATCCTGACCGCGGGCGCGGTCACCGTGCCGCTCTACGCCACGCTTCCCGCCGGGCAGATCGAGCCCCTGCTCGCCGACAGCGAGGCGGTGGCGGTCTTCTGCTCCTCGGCGGCACAGGTCGAGAAGGTGCTGGCGAGCTGGCCGCGCCTGCCGGCGCTCCGCCTCGCCGTCTCGTTCGAGAGCAAGCCGCCGGCGCGCCCGACGCCCGGCCGCATGACCACGCTCCCGGAGTTCGAGGCCGCGGGCGTGCGCCGCCTCGAGCGCGAGCCGCGCGCGGTCGAGGAGCGCGCCGCCACCATCACCGACGATCACCTGGCGAGCATCATCTACACCTCGGGCACCACGGGCACGCCCAAGGGCGTGATGCTCACGCACGGCAACTTCGTCTCCAACGTGGTCGAAGCCCTCCGCGCCTTCGGCCTCACGCCCGCCGACACCACGCTCTCGCACCTACCGCTGTCGCACGTCTTCGAGCGCATGGCGGGGCAGTTCTCGCCCATCCTGGCCGGGGCACGCATCGCCTACGCCGAGTCCTTCGACACGCTGAGCGCCAACCTGCTCGAGGTGCGTCCGACGATCCTCATGTCGGTGCCGCGCTTCTACGAGAAGGTGCTGGAGCGGGCCCACGCCGCCGCCGCCGAGCGTGGCGGCCTCGCCCCGGTCCTGTTCGCCTGGTCGCGCGCCGTGGGCGTTGCCTGGTCACGGGCACGCATGGCGCGGCGCGCGGCGCCGCACCTGGCCGTGGCCCGCCGCGTCGCCGACCGGCTCGTCTACCGGCGTCTGCGCGAGCGCACGGGCGGCCACATCCGCTGCCTCATCTCGGGCGGCGCGCCGCTCGATCCGGCGATCGCGCATCTCCTGCACGCCGCCGGGCTGCCGCTGTTCGAGGGCTACGGGCTCACCGAGACCTCGCCCGTGATCGCGGTGAACACGGCCGCGCGATGGCGCATCGGCACCGTGGGTCCGCCCCTTCCCGGCGTCGACGTGCGCATCGCCGGCGACGGCGAGATCGTGGTGCGCGGCCCCAACGTGATGAAGGGCTACTACCGCAAGCCGAGCGAGACCGAGGCCGTGCTCGACGACGACGGCTCGTTCCACACCGGCGACCTCGGCGCGCTCGACGACGGCTTCCTCTCGATCACCGGGCGCAAGAAGGACCTCATCGTGAACGCCGGCGGCAAGAAGATCGCGCCGCAGCCGATCGAGGAGCGAATGCGCCGCAGCCCGCTCATCGCCGAGGCCGTCCTGGTCGGCGATCGCCGCCCGTACTGCGTCGCCCTCGTGTGGCCCAACCGCGCCGCCGTCGAAGCCCTGGCCAAGCGCCAGAATCTCTCCGGCGATTTCGCCGCCCTGACCCGCGATCCGCAGGTCCACGAGGCCATCCGCCGCGAGATCGACGAGGCCTGCGCCGGGCTCGCCTCGTTCGAGAAGGTGCGCAAGTTCGCGCTCGTCGACCGCGAGCTCACGATCGCCGACGGCCACATCACGCCCAGCCTCAAAGTGCGCCGCGCCCAGGTGCTCGAACGCTACGCCGACCTGGTGGAGAGCCTCTACGGCGAGTGAGCCGCGGCGCCAGGCCGCGGGCACCGCCTACGTCATCGCGGCCACGCTCTTCTGGGGCACCTCGGCGGTGCTGGCGCGCCATCTCTTCAACTCGGGCGTGCCGGTGCTGGTCGTGGTCGAGCTGCGCCTGCTGTTCGCGAGCCTGCTCCTCGGCGCCTGGCTGCTCGTCTTTCGCCGCCGCGAGCTGGCCGTGCCGCCCGGGCACCGCCTGCGTCTCCTCGTGCTCGCGGTGTTCGGCGTGGCCACGGTGCAGGCCTCGTACTACACGACCGTGGCCATGGTGGGCGTCGGCCTCGCCATTCTCCTGCAGTACCTGGCGCCGGCGCTCGTCGTCCTCTACGACCGCGCCACCGGGCGCGCGCCGCTCACGCGCCAGAAGCTCGTGGCCCTCGGGCTCGCCACCGCGGGCACCGCGCTCCTCGTGCTCGCCGATCCCGGCGGCACGATCCGGGCCAAGCCGCTCGGCATCGCGCTCGGGCTCGTGTCGGCGCTCTGCTACGCGTTCTACATCGTGTTCGGCAAGGAAGCGGTGGCGCGGCTGCCGCAGCTCACGGTGAACTTCTACAGCTTCTTCGTCGCCGCCCTCGTGTGGATGGTGGCGGCACCGCCGTGGCGCCTGGCCACCGCCGGATACTCGGCGAGCCAGTGGGGCTGGTTCGCGGCCATCGCCGTGTTCTCGGTCCTCGTGCCCTTCGGGCTCTTCTACCGCGGGCTCGCGCGCCTGGAGGCGTGGCGCGCCGGGCTCACGGCCATGCTCGAGCCGGTGATCGCCGCGCTATCGGCGTGGGCCTTCCTGGGCGAGGGATTGGCGCCGGCACAGTGGCTCGGCGCCGGGCTCCTCCTCGGCGGCATCGCCTGGATGCAGTGGGAGGAGCGGAGCGTCGGCTAGCGGGGCTTGCTCGACTTGCTGACGATGATGAGGACCACCAGGACGAAGATGGCGCCGGCCGTGATCTTCGGCCAGGGCCCGGAGTTCTTGTCGAAGACCTCGACCATGAAATCGGCGACGTCCTGCAGCACGGACATCGTCTGGTGCCAGAAGTCCTTGAAGAAGGTGGAGATGGTCTGCACTTGGTGGACCCTTTCTGCGCTAGGTGGCGGCGGTCTCGGCCGGCCACGGAGAGAGCTCGCGCACCACGCGTCCGTCGGCATCGACGACGCGCAGCGGCTTCCCCGTCTGCCATCGCAAGAGTCGCGACGGCACCGTGAGCATGTCTTGGCTCGCGGCCGTCACGACGGTGTGCCACCCGCCCCAATCCGGGACGAAGACCTGCAGCTCGAAGCGCCGAATGGCGGACCTCCCCGATGACTCCAGCAACTCGGCCGGCGGTTTCCTCGGCCCGCGAGACGCGCGCCGCTCATCTATTTTAGAGAAGCTGAACCAAGGGCTCAAGGCCGCGAGCCGCGACGGGCCGGCGGCGGCGTGCATTCTGCACTAGACGCCGAGCTCCGATCCCGTGAGGCGCGGCAGGACGGGCTCGAGGATGCGGTAGCTCACGCCCCACAGCCGAGCCGATCCCACTCTCAGATAGCGAATGCGCCGCGGCGCGGTCCATCCGGGCAGCTGCAGGTCCTCCTCGCCGCGCGCCTCGGGGGCGGCGAGGTCGGCGATGCGGGGCTCGAGCACCTCGGCCACCTCGCGCTCGTTGGGCCGCCAGGCATCGGGGCGCGCGATGGCGGCCAGGAACGGGGCGACGCGGAACGACGTCGACATCGTGTCGAACACGGGCAGAGCCTCGAGCACCCGCACGCGGTCGCGCCCGAGCCCGATCTCCTCCTCGGCCTCGCGCAGCGCCGTCTCCAGGGCCGAGGCGTCGCCAGGATCGCGCCGCCCGCCGGGGAAGGCGAGCTGGCCGCCGTGGATCCCGCCCTCGGTGCGGCGGATGAGCACGAGGCGGAGATCGTTCGCGGCGTCGCGATACACCGGCACCAGCACCGCCGAATCCACGAGCTCCCGCTCTTCCACCAATTCGCCTCCAATGAAAGAGCCCCGGCCCGTGTCGGACCGGGGCCCTTCGGTTGCGCGAAAGCTCCTAGCGTCCCTTGAACTGCGGCTTGCGCTTCTCGATGTAGGCGTTGAGCCCTTCCTTGGCATCCTCGCCCTGGAAGAGCTGCTGTTGCAGCTCGCGCTCGAGCGACAGGGCCTGCTCGAAGCTGATCTCGAGCCCCGACTGCACCGAGCGCTTGATGCGGCCGACGGCGCGCGAGGCGCGGTTCGGCGGGCAGAAGCCCTTGGCGTACTCCATCACCTGGTCGAAGAAGTTGTCGCCCTCGAGGATGGTGTTCACGAGCCCGAGCTTCTCGCCTTCCTCGAAGTCGAACGTGCGGCCGGTGGCCATGAGCTCGATGGCCTTCGACTTGCCGATGAGGCGCGCGATGCGCTGCGTGCCGCCGGTGCCCGGGAGCACGCCGAGCGCCACCTCGGGCAGGCCGATCTTGCCGCCGCCCTTGCGGGCGATGCGCAGGTCCGCCGCCATCGCGATCTCGAGCCCGCCGCCCACGGTGTGGCCGTTCAACGCCGCGATCACGAGCTTGGGCGTGTGCTCGAGGCGGTTGAGCGTCTCGTTGGCGTGCAGGCAGAAGAAGTACTTGAAGTAGGGATCGGCCTTGGAAAGCATCGAGATGTTGGCGCCGGCGCAGAAGAACTTGTCGCCCGCGCCGCGGATCACGATGACGTGCACCTCGGGATCGAAGCGCGCGCGCAGGATGGCGTCGTCCAGCTCGCGCATCATCTCGTAGGTGTAGGTGTTGGCCGGCGGGTCGCTCAGCTCGAAGACGGCGACGCCTCCCTCGGTCCGGTAGGTCACGAGCTTGCCCATCGTTTCCACGCTGCTCATCGAGATCCCCTCCTTCGGTTCAGCGTCCCATTCTTTCGAAGAGCACCGCCACCCCCTGCCCGCCGCTCACGCACAGGGTGGCGATGCCGTAGCGTCCCTTGCGCCTCGCCAGCTCGGCCAAGAGAGTGACCGCGATGCGGGTCCCGCTGCAACCGGTCGGGTGCCCGAGCGCGATGGCGCCGCCGTTCACGTTGAGGCGCGCGCGGTCGAAGTGCAGCTCGCGGTCGCAGGCCAGGACCTGCGCGGCGAACGCCTCGTTGAGCTCCACGAGGTCGATCTCCGTGAGGTTGAGCAGGTTCTTCGCGAGCAGCTTTTCCACCGCCGGCACCGGGCCGATGCCCATGCGCGCCGGATCCACGCCCACGGCCACGGCGTCGACGAAGCGCGCCTCGGGCTCGAGGTCGAGCTTCGAGGCCGCGTCCTCGGACAGCACGACGACGGCCGCACCACCGTCCGTGATCGCCGACGAGTTGCCGGCGTGCACCGAGCCGCCCTTCTTGAACACCGGTGGCAGCTTGGCCAGGCCCTCGAGCGTGGTGTCGGCGCGCGGATGCTCGTCGCGCTCGACCCTGGTCTCGCGGCCCTTGGCGTCGCGCGTCACCACCGGCACGACTTCCTCGGCGAAGCGCCCGTCGGCCCACGCCGCCGCCGCCCGCGCCTGCGAGGCGAGAGCGTACTCGTCCTGCTCCTCGCGCGTGATGCCGTACTCGGCGACCAGGGTCTCGGCGGTCTCGCCCATGACCTGGTTGCACAGCGGGCACAGGTAGCCGTCGCGGTACATCGCGTCCACGAGCTCGAGGTCGCCGAGCTTCTTGCCCCAGCGCCCGTCGGGATAGAGGAACGGGATGCGGCTCATGTTCTCCGCGCCGCCGGCGACCACGACATCGGCCTCGCCCAGCGCCACCGACCGCGCCGCTTCGACCACCGCCATGAGGCCCGAGGCGCAGGCCATGTTGATCGTGAACGCCGGCACCGTGTCGGCGAGCCCGGCGCGCTTCACCACCTGGCGCGCCAGGTTGGGCCCGTTGCCGGCTTGCCGCGCGTGGCCGAACACCACCTGATCGACGGCCCGCGCGGGCACGCCCGAGCGCTCGAGCGCGGCGCGCGCGGCGACCGCGCCCAATTCCGCCGCGGGCACGCTGCTCAACCCGCCGCCGAAGCGGCCGATGGGCGTGCGCACCGCCCCCGCGACCACGACCTTGCGTCCGTTCATGGCTCGAGGATCAGGAGAGATCCACCCAGACGGTCTTCGTCTGCGTGTAGCCCTCGAGCGCCGACTCGCCGAGCAGCCGGCCGAATCCGCTCTGCTTGTAGCCTCCGAACGGCGCTACCGCGTCGTAGCGATTGTACGTGTTGACCCACACGGTGCCGGCCGCGAGGCGGCGGGCCACGCGGTGCGCGCGCTTCACGTCCTTCGTCCACACGCCGGCGGCGAGGCCGTAGGGCGAGTCGTTGGCGAGAGCCACCGCCTCCTCCTCGGTGTCGAACGGCAGCACGACCAGCACCGGGCCGAAGATCTCCTCGCGCGCGATCGTCATCTCGGGCCGCACCTGGTCGAACACCGTGGCCTCGACGAAGTAGCCCTTGCCGTTCACCGTGGCACTCTTGCCGCCGCAGCGCAGGCGCGCGCCCTCGGCCTGGCCCTTCTCGATGTAGCCGAGCACCGTCTTCTGCTGCGCCGCGCTGACCACGGCGCCGAGCCGTGTCTTGGGATCGAAGGGATCGCCAGGCGGGCGCTTCTTCGCCTGCTCGACCACCTTCTCGACGATGGCGTCGTGCGCCGAGCGCTCGACCAGGAGACGCGATCCGGCGGCGCACACCTCGCCCTTGCCGTAGAAGATGCCGGCCACCGCGCCGCGCGCCGCGGCCTCGAGATCGGCGTCGGCGAAGATGACGTTCGGGCTCTTGCCGCCCAGCTCGAGCGACACCTTCTTCACCGAGTCGGCGCAGGCGCGGGCGATGCCCTTGCCCACCTCCGTCGAGCCGGTGAAGGAGATCTTGTCGACCCCGGGGTGGTCGACGAGCGCCTGTCCGGCGGCGCGCCCCGGGCCCGGCACGACGTTGAACGCGCCCGCCGGCATGCCGGCCTCGGCCATGACCTCGGCGAGCAGGAGCGCGGTCATCGGCGTCTGCTGCGCCGGCTTGAGCACCACCGTGTTGCCGGCGGCGAGCGCCGGCGCCACGTGCCAGGTGGCCATGTTGAGCGGGAAGTTCCAGGGCACGATCGAGCCCACGACGCCGAGCGGCTCGCGCAGCGTGTAGGTGTGGAACGGACCCGTCGACATGGGCAGCACGCTGCCCGTGATCTTGGTCGGCCAGCCGGAGAAGTACTGGAACACGGAGATCGACTCGGAGACGTCGATCTTCGACTCGAAGAGCGGCTTGCCGTTGTTGAGCGTTTCAAGCTGCGCGAACTCCTCGGCGCGCTTCTGGATGCCGTCGGCGACGGCGCGCAGCAGCTTCTCGCGATCGCGCGGCGCGAGCTTGCGCCAGGCGCCGGCTTCGTCATCGAAGGCCGCGCGGGCGGCGCGCACGGCGCGGTCGACGTCCTGCGGACCGGCCTCGGCGCAGGTGGTGAGCACTTCGCCGAGCGCCGGATTGTGCACCTCGAACGTCTGGCCCGAGGCGGCGTCCTGCCACTCGCCGTTGATGAACAGCTTGCCCGGCCGCACCTGGGTTGCGGTGCTCATCGCGCCTCCACCGCGGAGGGCTGGGCCGTGCCGCGCGGCACCGGCTTGCCGTCCACGTAGTCGTAGACTCCCTTGCCCGTCTTGCGCCCCAGGCGCCCCGCCTTCACGTACTGCACCATGAGCGGCACCGGCCGGAAGCGCTCGCCCAGCGTCGACGCCAGGAAGTTCAGGATGCTGAGCCGCGTGTCGAGCCCGACGAGATCGACGAGCTCGAACGGCCCCATGGGATGGTTGAGCCCGAGCTTGAGCGCGCGGTCGATGTCCTCGGGCGGGGCCACGCCCTCCTGCAGCATGCGGAAGGCCTCGTTGCCGATGAGCGCGTTCACGCGCGTGGTGACGAAGCCCGGCGACTCGTTCACCGTCACCGTCTCCTTGCCCATGCGCCGCGACACCTCCTCGGCGGTGGCGATCGTCTCCTTGGATGTCTCGAGCCCGCGCACGATCTCGACCAGGCGCATGCGGTGCACGGGATTGAAGAAGTGCATGCCGCACACCAGGGCCGCGCGCTGCGTGGCCGCGGCCATCTCGGTGACCGAGAGCGACGACGTGTTGGTGGCGAGGATGGTCTCGGGGCGGGTGGCGCGGTCGAGGCGGGCGAAGAGCTCGAGCTTGAGCCGGATGTCCTCGGGCGCAGCTTCGATGACGAGATCGGCGCGGGCGACCGCGGGCTCGACTTCACGCTGCGTCGTGAGGCGCAGCGCGCGCGCCGCCTGCGCGTCCACCTTGCCGGCCTCCACCCCCTTGTCCACGAGCTTGCGGATCTCGTCCTCGCCCTTGGCGAGCGCCGCCGCGTCGACGTCGTAGAGCGCGGTGTCGAACCCGGCCACGGCGGCGGCATAGGCGATGCCGCGCCCCATGATGCCGGCGCCCAGGACCGTGATGCGTTCGACGCGCATGAACACCCTCGGGGATGGCGTAGGAGAAGGCGGAGGTGGTGGCCGGGAGGCTCCCCGGCGAATCGAGCGCAGTTTACGGGAGCCGGCCGGAGGCGAACAAGCGGGCGGAAAAACGACGAGGCCCGCTCGTGAGAGCGGGCCTGGCCTGGCTGCATGCGGCGCATCACGGCCGCCGCGGGGGGATGTACCGCGAGAGCGTCTAGCGCCGGCGCCCTCCCCCGTTGCCATGCTGCTCGCCGTCGCCGTTGCCGCGCCCCCAGCCGTTGCCGTGGCTCTCGCTGCCACGCGACTGCGCCGGTGGCGCCTGCGGCTGCTCGCGCACGCGCTCCGGGGCGCGGAACTCGCGCCCGCGCTCGAAGCGCGGCGGGGCCTGGCGCTCGCTCGAGCGATCGCGCGACGGACCGCGGAAGACTTGGCGATCCTCGCCGCGCGACGGCATGCGGAAGATCTGCCGGCTCTCGCCGCGTGATTCGCGGTCGCCACCGCGATAGACGCGGGCGCCGCCGCCCGGCGCCGGCTCCCAGCGGCGCGACAGGGAGCGATCCGGACGGTCCACCATGTCGCCACGCGAGCGGCCCCAGGCGCGTCCGGCGCGATCCGAGGTCTCGCGGCGCTCGCCGACCGAGCCACGCGGGATCCAGTCGCCGCGGCGCTCGACGCGCGTGCGCGACTCGCGATCCACGACGCGCCCGAGATCGGTGCGGCGGCGGAAGCGAGCCCCGTCGTCGCCGCGGCGCGACGGAGCCTGCGCGATGCCGTCGCCATTTCTCATGCGGCGCTCGACCGCACCGCCTACGTTCAAGCGCTTGCCGCCGTCGGCCACGCGGCCCGAGCCCGAGCCGTCCCAGCTGCGCCAGCGCACGTTGCCGCGGTCGGCGAAGCCGTCGCGGTAGCGCACCCGGTAGTCGCGATAGCTCGGCCCACAGAAGTCGTAGCTGCTGTAGAACGAGCTGCGCGCGCACGAGAAGTACGGATAGGCGTAGTAGCCGTAGGCGTACGGGTAGTAGAAGCCAGCGTAGTAGCTCGGCCAGTACGAGAAGCTGAAGGCGAAGCGGTCGCAGTACAGGTACGGATAGAAGAACGGGTCGTAGAAGTACGCCCGCGCGATCGGCCCGTAGTAGTAGCCGCACGAGAACACGTAGGCCGTGTGGTACGGCTGGTCGTCGTAGCGGTCGCCGTCGCCGAGGCGGAAGCCGTAGCGGTCGGCGGCCGAGGCGGGATCGATCAGCGCCTCGATGACGTCCTCGTCCACGCCCTCGTCGCGCAGATACGCGATGTCCTCGGCGGTGAGGTCCCAGGCCTCTCCGTCGGCGCAGATCTTGGCGATGATGACGTCGTCGTCGAGGTCCTGCTGGGTGAGATAGATGGCGTCGTCGGGAGACATCGCCCACGCGGCCGCGGCGCCGGCAGAGGCAAGGGTGGCGACGAAAGCGGCCAGGGCAAGCGTGCGCAGCGCGCGATGCATGGGGCTACTCCCTGTCCGGGCCCGCGGGCCCGAGGTGGGTGCGTCGAACCGTGCTTTCATGGTGAATCACCTCCGCCAAGCCGTCCATGGCTACGAGTCCGGCGTCCCGATGCGCTGCCATTGGTTCTTGTCGAGATCGTAGATCCAGCAAGCTCCGGAGCGGGTGACCAGGAAACCGAATCCCTGCATCTGGGCGATCTGGTTGGCGGAGACCGGCAGCGGAAGCACCTTCCGGCGCTCGCCATCCAGCGCGAAGGACTGGTCGACCGTGACCCATTTGCGACTCTCGGGGCGGTATTGCCACAGGTTGCCATCGTCGGTGAGCACGCCGCCGACGCCCCAGGCCAGGAGAACATTGCCCGCCGGCGCCGGCCGGACGGCCGCTCGGGCCTGGTCCCCGCGCGATAGCGCGAACGCCAAGATCATGGCGGCAGCGAGGATGGCGACCATCCCGGGTGCGAAGCGACGAGCCCATGCGCGCGACATGAAACACCTCCGGTCGGCGGGTAAGAACGCTTGGCCAGCGGAGTTCCGCAGGTCCATCTCATGGATCTAGCATCTTCCGCGCCGGGGTTCAGGGCTTGGGCCGCGCGCCTGATCGCCAACGGATTTTCAGGACCTGTTGAAACGAACAGGCTCCAGAGCCTGCTCGCGAGTAGTAGGGATGCCTGCCTCTCGTTACAGGGAGGATCTTGTATCTCGCTGCGGGGCTTCGATATCGGAAAGCACAGCCGTTTTCAGAAAACGATTACACTTGACACGGAATTGGAAAGGCGTACCGTCCTTGTCGCAGCCGGGCAAGGAGGATCCCTGGCACGGAGACTCTGATCCCAAACTGCCGTCCCGGCGCTGCACCGGGACAGGAACTGGCGGTACGGCGCCTCTCCTTTGAGCGAGGTGGGAGCGTGTCGGTCGTCCAGAAGCCTCAGGGAGGGGGCTGCACAGGCGCACGACCATTCTGGCCCGGAATGATTCCCTCCGTGCGCCGATTTTCACTCCCCCCGAACACCCCCCGTCGCGACTACTTCTCCATGACGAGACCGATCTTCGCCTCGTCCGACTTGGCGCGCGCCACGAGCCGCACGTGGTCGACGGCTCTGCCGTCGCGGAAGTCGAGCAGCGGATAGGTGCCCTGTCCGCGCGTGTTCTCCTGGAAGTCGACGACGCGCGTGTCTCCGTTCTCGAACACGACCTCGGCGAACTCGAGCTGCACCTTTCCGCTCTGGACCTCGAGGAACAGGCGAGAGCCGCGCGCGTTGGCGTTGAGCGTGACCTCGGTCCAGTCCTCGTTCTTGTAGAGCTTCTCGCCGTCCTGCCACACGAGCACCGCGGCGTCGGGGCGAGGCATGACGATCGGGCGCCAGATGACGGGCGCCAGGAACACCGCCGGCGCCACGCGATACGCGACGCGCGCCTGACGCACGACCACGAGCGGCATGGCGCGGCGGATCGGCCAGCCGCGATGGACGACCACCGTCGTGCGGGTGACGCGCGGACCGCTCTTCACGACCACGCGACGATGGACGCGGGCGGCGAACGCCGCGGACGACACGTCGAGTCCCAC
>Ga0114129_10008306_pt1 | contig 14813 bp, 7 predicted proteins | sample RhiMetdeltSRZDD1_FD_80071 | JGI IMG/M metagenome (GOLD analysis project Ga0114129, IMG submission 80071) | Populus rhizosphere microbial communities from Tennessee, USA - Rhizosphere MetaG P. deltoides SRZDD1 (version 2) (version 2) | ecosystem: Host-associated > Plants > Roots > Rhizosphere >...
CGGTGAGCGGCTGGTGATCGCGGTCGACCAGCTGGAGGAGCTGTTCACCTTGTGCGAGCAGGAGGACGAGCGCGCCGCGTTCGCTGGAAAGCTGGCAGCGGCGGCGGGCGATCGTGAGCGGCGGGCGCTGGTGGTGGTGTCGCTGCGCGCCGATTTCTACGGCCGGCTCGCCTCCTACCCGCAGCTGGCGGCGCTGGTGAGCGCCAGCCATCTGCTGGTCGGGCCGATGGACCGCGTCGAGCTGGCGCGGGTGATCGAGCAGCCGGCCGCCCGGGCAGGGCTCGAGGCCGAGCGCCCGCTGGTGGAGGCGCTGGTGTCGGAGGTGGCCGGGGAGCCGGGCGGGCTGCCGCTGTTGTCCACGACGCTGCTGGAGCTGTGGCGGGCCCGCGACGGGCGCGTGCTGCGCTATGGCAGCTACCGGGCCAGCGGCGGCGTGCGCGGCGCCGTCGCCCGGCTGGCTGAAGACGCCTACAACCAGCTCGGCGAGGATGAGCAGCCGATCGCGCGGGGCCTGCTGTTGCGGCTGGCCAGCGGCGAGAACGGGACGTTCGCCCGCCGCCGGGTGCCGCTGGGTGAGCTCGAGCGCATCACCGGCGCTGGCCCCGTCCTGGCCGAGCTGACCGGTGCCCGCCTGCTGACCGTCAGCGACGGTGAGGTGGAGCTCTGCCACGAGGCGCTGTTGCGCGAGTGGCCGCGCTACCGCACTTGGCTCGAGGAGGACCGGATCGGTCGCCGCCTGCACGCACACCTGACCGCGGCCGTCAGCGACTGGGACGAGCGCAATCGCGACCGGGGGGAGCTGTACCGCGGGGCCCGGCTGGCCAGCGCGCTGGACTGGGCGGCCGGGCACACCGGGGAGCTGAACCCGGCCGAACAGGAGTTCCTTGAGGCCAGCCGCGCCGACGCGGACCGCGAACTGCGCGAACAGCGAGAGCGCGCCGACCGGGAAGCCCAGGCGCGCCTGCGGGAGGCCCGGGCGCGCCGGCGTCTGCGCGCGGTCCTGGCCTGCGTATTTGCGCTGCTCCTGCTCTCCGCCGTGGTCGGCACGGTCGCGCTGCAGCAGCGCGGCCAGGCGCTCGCGGCCCAGCGCAGCGCAGCGGCCCGGCGGCTGGGCGCGCTCGCGCTCAGCGAGCCCGGCCTGGACCGGTCGCTGCTGCTCGCCGCCGCGGCCGTGCGCACCGGCCCGTCGCTGGAAACCGACGGCGACCTGCTGTCGGCGCTGCTGCGCAGCCCGCACGCGCTCGCCCAGGTCCGCAGCAACAGCCGCCTGTATGACCTGGCGCTGAGCCCCGATGGCCGGGTCCTTGCCGCCGCCGCCGAGTATGGCGCGGTGCCGCTCTGGGATGCCCGTACGATGCGCCGGATCGGCACACCGCTCTACACTGGCTACTTTAGCGGGCGGGTCGCCTTCTCGCCCGACAGCCGGCGGCTGGCCGTGCTAAGTCAAGCCACCTTCCAGATTGTAATAGTCGACCTCGCCACCCGGGGGATCCTCCTGACCCTGCCCGCTCCCGCCGGTGGCACAGAGCCCGGAAAGCTGACGTGGACGCGTGATGGCCGGATTGTGGCGGTGGGGTCCGGCACCGGGGCGCTCATTCTCTACGATGCGGCGACCGGGCGCGAGAAGGGCCGGGTCGGCGTGCCCGCTGCCGGCACCTCGCGTGCCGTCGACGCTTACCCGGCCGGGGACAAGGTGCTGGCCATCGCCGAGGGCACGCGGGACGCGGTGCTCGTGGATCCCAGGACCGCGCGTATCGTGCGCCGGATGCTGCTGCCGGTCCCGGCTTCGGGCGCGGGCGTGAGCCGGGACGGCCGGAGCGTGGCGGTCGGGGACGCCAGGGGCGATGTCGTCATCGACGATGTCAAGACCGGCAGAGTTCTGCGGCGCAACCGTGCGCACGCGAGCGTGGTCACCAATCTGGTCTTCTCCCCCGACGGGCGGACGGTGGCCTCGCTGTCGGACGACCAGAAGGTCATGGTGTGGGACGTCAAGACGGGCAAACCACGGCTCACCCTCCAGGGCCATAACGGGTCCATCCTCGGCGCAGCGTTCGCGCCCGATGGCCGGACGCTCTACACCGACGGGCTCGACAGTTCGGTCATCAAATGGGATATCTCGGGCGGGCGATCCTTCGGCGTCACCACCCCAAGCTTCCAGCGGATCCCGCCCAGGTACTACGGCCTGGGCATCTGGCCGCACGTCGGCTGGTCGGCTGACCGGCGCCGGGCCGTGCTGGGCTACGCATCGGGCCTGATCGCCACCATCGACACCGCCACCGGGCGGCTGGTCGCGCGTGATAAGCCCATCAAAGAAATCTCCGACCTCGCCCTGTCGCCCGATGGCCGGTTCGCCTACGTCGTATCCACGGACGGGACCCTGCGCCGATGGGACGTGACCGCGCGCCGGTTCGACAAGGTGTCCACACTCGGCACATCCCAGCCGAAGGACGTGGTCAGCGTTTCTCCCGGCGGGCGGACGCTCGCCGTGTCCACCCAGCTCGACAACGCCGTCTACGTCGTCGACGCCGGCACGTTCCGGCGCACCGCTGGCCCGGTCCGCGTCGGGTTCATCGGCGTCAGCGCGTTCAGCCGGAACGGCCAGATGCTCGCCCTCGCCGCGCCGCTCAACGCTGGGCCCGGGCTCGCCCTTCTGGACATGCCCAGCGGCCGGGTGCGATGGGAAAACGAGTCCTTCACGAACGCCTCCTGGATCGGCTTCTCACCCGACGGGCGCCTGATCGTGGCCGGCTCATCCGACGGGACGATCGCCACGTTCGACACGCAGTCCGGCCGCCGCTTGGCCGGTCCCCAGGTGGCGCACGTGGGCCTCGTCGACGCGGCCGCCTTCGCACTGGGCGGCCGGATCATCCTCAGCGGAGGCACCGACGGCACGGTCCGCCTTTGGGACGCGGCAGATCTGCGCCCGCTGGGTGGGCCGCTGCGCGTTTCCGACAACGCCGGCGCCTTCGCCACCTTCAGCGCGGACGGCGCGAGCATCCTCGCACTGGACGCGACCAGCCGCATCACCACCTGGGACGCCACCGTCGGCAAATGGCTCGCCCGCGCCTGCTCCATCGCCGGCCGGAGGGATTTCACCCCAGAGGAGCGCACCTTGTTCTCGATCACCCCGGAAAACCCACGCCCCTGCCCCTGAGGTCAGCCAGAACCCGTCCCGCTCAGGGTCTGCCACAGCGCCTCGGCAACGACATCGACGGCGGCGACATCGCCTCCTGGGCGCAGCGCGTGACCTGGCAGCCAGATAGACACCCTGAGGTGGCGTCCGCTGCCACTAACCAGAACCGAGCAGCCGATCGCGTACAGAGGGCCCCGATATGAGCCCTGAAGTCAGCAACTCACAGGAGCGCAGCCTGCGCGGACCGCGGGACCTCGGTGCTCATCAACTGGGGCGCGCAGAATAGGTCGATCTGGCCCGTACAAGCTCCCGCGCCGCGGCGCCACAGGAGAGCTTCGGCGTTTCGATCGGCAGCGGCCGGCCGGCGTCTGGCACGGTCGGCCGCTTTCATCGGAGCGTCAGGCGGGCGCCGCCATGGGGTTGATGCCGGCGAGGTCCGTACGCCGGAGCCGGATTGTGGCCATGGTGATGATCACCGTTAGCAGCATGGTTCCCGCCGCGACGAGCAGACCGCGGGAGAAGCCGACCGCGAGGGCGTGGTCGGTCATGGTCGGCAGGGACAGGTGCTGTCCGGATCTGGCGGCCGCGATGTTCTGCGATCGCAGGTTGTTGGCGAACGTGCTCCATGCCACCGTGCCCAGCACGGCGAGCCCGATCGAGCCGCCGACCTGCTGGCCGGTGTTGAGCAGGCTGGACGCGACGCCCGCGATGTGCTCGTCGACCTTGACTAGCGCGGTCAGGTTCATCGGCACGAACACGAAGCCAAGGCCGAATGCGGTGACGATCATCGGGCCGAGGATCCCGCCGGCGTAGGTGCTGTGCTCGCTGACCCGGGATAGCCAGAACATCCCGCCAGTGGCGATGACGCCGCCGGCGGCCAGCAGTGGCCGCGCACTGGTGCGGCTGATCAGCTGCGACGCTGCGGCGGAGGTCACCAGGACGATGCCGATCATGGGCAGGTAGGCGATGCCGGTCTTCAGGGCGCTGTAGCCCCACACCGTCTGCATGAAGATCGTCAGGAAGAAGAACATGCCGAACATCGCGGTCCCCACGCACAGGCTGATTAGGTAGGCTCCCGACCTGTTACGGTTGGCGAGCAGCCGCATCGGCAGCAGCGCATGCTTGCTGCGCGCCTCGATCACGCCGAACGCGGCAAGCAGCGCGACGGCGGCGGCCAGCGACGCGACGACCTTGGTGTCTGTCCAGTGCGAGACGCCGTTCGGGCTGGTCGCAGCGCTGGACAGGCCATACACCAGCGAGGCGACCCCGAGTGTGCCGGTCAGGGCGCCGGGTATGTCGAACCGGCCCGTGCGCCGGTCCGACTCGGGCAGGACGCGCGTCGCCAGGGCCGCGACGACGAGCCCGATCGGCACGTTCACGAACATGACCCAGCGCCAGCTCGCGTAGGTGGTGAGCAGCCCGCCAGCGATCAGGCCGATGCCGCCGCCGGCGACGCTCATCGCGGAGTACACGCCCATCGCGCGGTTACGTGGCGGGCCTTGCGGGAAGGTGACCGCGATCAGCGACAGTGCGGTGGGCGCGGCCAGCGCCGCGCCGACGCCTTGCAGGGCGCGCGCGGACAGCAGCCACGCCTGGCCGGTGGCGAACCCGCCGAGCAGCGAGGCCAGCGCGAACAGCAGGATACCGGTGATGAAGATCCGGCGGCGCCCGAGCAGGTCGCCGGCTCTGCCGCCGAGCAGCAGCAGGCTGCCGAACACCACCGTGTAGGCGTTGACGACCCATTCCAGATTGGTCCCGGAAAAGCCGAGCGCGCGCTGGATATGCGGCAAGGCGACGTTCACGATGGTCGCGTCGAGCACGACCATGAGCTGGGCCGCCGCGATGACGGCCAGCGCTAGCCCGAGCCCGCGTCGTGCCTGCGTGGTTCTGGCGGACTCGGCGTGCCAGGCCCAGTGGACCGGGCACCCGGCAACTCGTGGCGTGACTGACATGGCGGGCTCCTCAGTGCGGGGCGTCTCAATGCCGGACCGCGGGAAGCGATCCCGCCCACCCGACTTTCTGATACACTGTGTCTCATACAGTCAGGATGGCACGGGGAGAAGGTGTGAGTCAAGTTGTCTCAGAACGCGGGTGCTGAGCCGGCGACATACGACCCGCGGGCCGCTCGCAGCAGGGAGGCCATACTCTGTGCCGCTCGCCTGCTGCTCGAGCGGGAAGGGCCCGAGTCGGTCACGCACCAGCGGGTGGCGCGAGAGGCCGGCGTGGGCCGGGCGACGGTTTACCGGCACTGGCCTGATCCAGGGCAGCTGCTGCACGACCTCATCAACGAGGCGGAGCTGCCGTTCTTCAAGGATCCGATGAGCCCGGTACGGCCGTGGCTCCGGCGCGAGCTGCAGTGGGTCGCCAGAGAGCTGGCGTCTCCCGCTATGGCTGGAGTCGCGGTCACCCTGATGCACCGGGCACGCTGGGACCATGCCACCGCGGAACGGCGAGAACATCTCATGACGCTGCTCACAGACAGGATTTCCGCGGCACTCGACCTCGCGGCGGCAGGCGGCGAGCTGGCAGATGAACCGGCCGAGCCCGCAGTGGTCGCCGCCATGCTGCTCGGCCCGATGCTGTTCCGGAGGCTCATGCAGGATCAGCCCGTGTCACCGGAACTCATCGAACAAGCGCTCGATTCTGCCGTTACCTGGCGGGAGCGACCGGCGGCCGGCTGAGGCGGGCCAGCGCGGATCGATCCGAGAGCACGGCCTGCGCCTGCGATCGGTCGAGGCCAAAGCTAAGACTGGACTGGAGTGCCGTTTCTCCGGCCGGTCAACCGCGCTGCGGCCACACGTCGGAAGGTTCTTGTGAGCACTACTTAGGGAACGTCCAAAGTATGGGACCGAGCGACAGAATGGCTCGCATGCAATGCTGGCAGATGCGCCGGGCGAGCAAGGGACCCGTTTGCTGTCAGCGACCTCGTCGGGTCCCGGAGACGGCCGCCCCATATGGCTAAAGATGTGCTGGGCGCTGCGGTAACCCTCGCGGTCATCGGGGCGTTCCTCTTGCAGGCGACGAACCGGCTCGCTCGTCCGTGTGGTGCAAAGCTCAATCGCCGGTGAAGCCGTGTCACGTCCACGACAGCTGCCACTACCGCACGGTTGATACCGCGACCGGCAAGGTCACCATGGACATGGCACCGGGCCGTAAGCCAGCCGTGTGCTGTGCCGCTGGCCCGCGAGCCCGGTCACCCCGCGAAATGTCATCGTGACACCCCAGGACGGCTCGCGTCGGCATCCACTTCACATGTGCGATGATGATCGCGGCCTGCAAGTCACCGAACGTGTTCGAGCCTCCGCCCGGTAAGCGCGCCGACCCGCCGATCGGCGCGGCAACCCGGCGCCAGTGTGACCGCCTGTGCCGCGCCCGAACGGGGCGTTCTGTCGCTCCGGCTGTCTGGGCGCGCGGGTGCCGCCGCCGCTGCTGGCCGGGGGGCACGAGCTTGAACTCACGGTTGGCCGGCAACTTGCAGCAAGCCATCATCCACACCCCGCTCATCAGCGGAACGCGCTGAGCCGGGCCGCGCCGGTGCGCACCCTACCCCGCGGCGGCTCCTTACCCGCGCCCCGGCCTGGACGGCTGGAAACCTTTGTGCAATGCAGCATTTCCGGGGGTTAGGCGCAGACCTTCGGCTGGAGTTCGCCGGGGGCGTGGGGGTTCCATTCTTGCGGTGTCGGTGGTCCTACGTCGGCGCAAAGCTGCACATAGGTGTGTGCGAATAGCGATGCGTGCCACAGCCGCACGGTGTTGTCGTTGCCGGCGCTTGCCAGCAGATCGCCGTTGGGGCTGAACGTCACGGCGAACACGCCGCCCAGAGGGCCGGTGGGGACCTGGAGGGTCGCGCCGACGGGCTGGCCGGTGGCCGGGTTCCACGCCCGCACGGTGCCGTCGAATTCGCCGCTTGCCAGCAGCTTGCCGTCGGGGCTGAACGCCACCGCGTCCGTGCCATACACGGTGCTGCTGCTGGTGGCGTGGAGGGTCTTGCTGACGGGGTGGCGGGTGGCCAGGTTCCACAGCCGCACGGTGCCATCGCCGCAGCCGCCGGCCAGCAGCTTGCTGTTTGGGCTGAACGCCACCTGGTACACGCCGGTACTTGGGCCGGTGCCGGTCTGGAGGGTCGCCACGAGGCGGCGGGTGGCCGGGTTCCACAGCCGCATGGTGCCATCGGCGTCGCCGCTGGCCAGCAGCTTGCCATTGGGGCTGAACGCCACCCCGTGAGCGCCGTACCGGGGGCTAGTGGCGTGGAGGGTCGTGACGAGGCGGCGGGTGGCCGGGTTCCACAGCCGCACGGTGCCGTCGCCGTCGCCGCTTGCCAGCAGCTTGCCATCGCGGCTGAACGCTACCCCGTTCACGCCATGCCGGCTGGCGTGGAGGGTCGCGACGAGGCGGCGGGTGGCCGGGTTCCACAGCCGCACGGTGCCGTCGGAATTGGCGCTGGCCAGCAGCTTGCCGCCGGGGCTGAACGCCACCCCGTACACGACGCCAGCAGGGCCGGAGCCGGTCTGGAGGGTCTTGCCGGCGGGGCGGCCAGTGACCGGGTTCCACAGCCGCACGGTGCCGTCGCCGCGGCCGATGGCCAGCAGTGTGCCGCCGGGGCTGAACGTGATCGCGGCGAGGCCATTATGGCCGGAGCCGATGTGGAGCGGCGCGAGGACGGGGCGGCGGGTGGCCGGGTTCCACAGCCGTACTATGCCGTCGCCGCCGGCGCTGGCCAGCAGTGTGCCGCTGGGGCTGAACGCCACGCCGTGAACGCCGTTCAGGGGGCTGGTGACCTGGATGGGCGCGCCGACGGGCTGGCCGGTGACCGGGTTCCACAGCCACATGCTGCCGACGGCGTCGGCGCTGGCCAGCAGCGTGCCGTCCGGGCTGAACGCCACCCCGTACACGCCCCACTCGGAGCCGGTCTGGAAGGTCTTGCCGGTGGGGCGGCCAGTGGCCGGGTTCCACAGCCGCACGGTGCCGTCGCCGCTGCCGATGGCCAGCAGCTTGCCGTCCGGGCTGAACGCCACCCCGCCCGCAGCGCCAAAGGGCCCGACACTAGCCGGGAGGGTCGCGACGAGGCGGCGGGTGGCCGGGTTCCACAGCCGCACCGTGCCATCGCCGCCGGCGCTGGCCAGCAGCGTACCGTCCGGGCTGAACGCCACCCCGAACACGCCCCACCGGGCGCTAGCGTGCAGGGGCGCGCCGACGGGGCGGCGGGTGGCCGGGTTCCACAGCCGCACCGTGCCGTCGGCGCCGGCGCTGGCCAGCAGCTTGCCATCGAGACTGAACGCCACCGCTCGTACCCCATACCGGGCGGTGGTCCGGCCGCTGGCGTGCAGGGGCTTGCCGACGGGGTGGCGGGTGGCCAGGTTCCACAGCCGCACCGTGCCGTCGCCGCCGGCGGTGGCCAGCAGCGTGCCGCTGGGGCTGAACGCCACCCCGTACACGCCGTGCTGGGCGGTGGCGTGGAGGGGCGCGCCGACGGCGCGGCCGGTGGCCGGGTTCCACAGCCGCACCGTGCCGTCGGCGTCGGCGGTGGCCAGCAGCGTGCCGTCGGGGCTGAACGTCACCCCGTACACGGTGTACGGGTCGGCGGGCAGCATGCCGTGTTGCTGCTGCTCGGCCAGCAGGGTGGTGATGGCCGAATTCGCCTGGCCGGTAGGGAAGACGGCCCAGGCGGCGACGGCGAGCCGGCGCGCGGTCACCGGATTAGTGCCATCGATGTTGAGGCTTTCGGCGGCGAGCTGGCGGGACAGGGCGATGGCATGCTGATGGCTGGTGCTGGCGGCGTTGCGCGCGGCAAGCACCGTGGCCGAGGCGAGACCGATGACCAAGGCCACGAGGAATGCGACGAACCCCTGCCGACGGCGCACACGTCGCCGGTGAGCGTGGCTGCTGGCGTGCAGGAACTCGCGTTCGGTCTGGCTGAACGGCGGGTGGCGGGCGGGATCGGCGCCGATCCGGGCAGCGGTGCCGGTGGCGGCCGCCAGCAGGGTGCCGCCGTAGAGGTAGGACGGGTCGCGGGAGTGGCGTTCCCACTCGGCGGCGGTGGTGTGCAGCCGGGTGCGGACGATCCGGTCGGCGTGGGTGTCGGCCAGCCAGGTGTCGCGCAGCAGCGGCCAGGCGGTCAGCAGCGCTTCGTGGCTGATTTCGACGGTGCCGGCGGCGAAGGTGAGCAGCCGTTCGGCGGCGAAGGCCTCCAGCACCTGCTCCACGTCCTGGGCCTCGGCTGGGCTCCTCCCTTCGGTCAGCTCCGCCTTGCTGGCGCGGTCGGCGGAGTCCACGCCCTCGGCGCTGGTCGCGGTCAGCCGGGTGAACACCTGCCGGGCGGCGGCCTGCTGGGCCGGGGTGAGCTGGTCGTAAGCGCGCTGGGCGCTGCCCGCGACCGCGCCCTCGATGCCGCCGGTGCGCTCATAATCGGCCAGAGTGAGCACCTGGCCGGCCCGGGACCGCCAGGCCTGGTCCAGGGCGTGCGACAGCAACGGCAGCATCCCCGCGCCGGAAGTCCCGGGCTGGCGGCCGCTCACCTCGGCCAGCAGCAGGCCGGTCAGGTCGTCGTCGACCTTGGCGCCGGCTTTCTTGGCTGGTGCGGTGATGGCCAGCCGCAGCTGCCGCCCGGTCATCGCGGTGACCAGGTACCGGTCCTGGACCGCGCCGGCCAGCTGCGGGTAGTCCGCGCACCGGGCCTCAAAATCGGCGCGCACCCCCAGCACCACCAAAGCGGCCGGTGCCTGATCCGGCCCGTGGGCGGCGGTGGCGGCCGCGTGCAGCGCGGTGATGAACGCCCGCCGCTGCCCCTCATCGGCGCACTGGGTGAACAGCTCCTCGAACTGGTCCACCACCAGCAGCAACCGGCATTGCGGCGGCGGCTGGCCGCGCTCGGCCACAAGGCCGTTGGGGTCTCCTACCGGTGCAGGTGGCTGCGCCTGGGCGGCCTGCCGCGCGGGGAGGGCGAACCCCTCCGGCGAGGTGTCCAGCCCCCGCCGCACCGCGGACGCGTCGGTCCCCGCCAGCACCGCCACCCGCAGCGCCAGCTCATCGAGCGGCGCCCGGCCCGGGGTGAACACCACACACGGCCACCACGCCACCCCCGGCGCGGACGCCAGCCCATCCGCGCGGATCCGCGGCAGCACCCCCGCGCGCAGCAACGACGACTTGCCTGCCCCCGACACCCCCGACACCATCAGCAGCCCCGCGCCCGCCAGCTGCTGCGACATCCGCTCCAGCACCTGGGCGGTGGCCGCCTCGCGGCCGAAGAACCACCCCGCGTCGGCCTCCCCGAACGCGGCCAGCCCCCGGTACGGGGAACCGGTCACCGCCCCCAGCAGCCACCCAAGCTCGCCCTGCCCGCCGGCCAAGCCGCCGCCAGCACCCTGCAGGCCCGGCGGCGTCCCGGCGGCGAAGGTCCCCCGCGCCGCGGCCAGCATCTGCGCGGTCGGCGCCTGCCCCCTGGCGACGGTGACGAACAGCTCGCGCGCCGGCCCGGCCAGGCCCAGCGCACCGGCCAGCAGCACCGCGGTGTCCTTGCGGGCGGTGCGGCTGATCCCCCGCTCCAGGTCACTGACCGACCGCGGGCTCACACCCGCCGCCTCCGCCAGCTCTTCCTGCGTCAGCAGCGCCCTAACCCGCAGCTGCCGCAACAGCACGCCAAAACTCAGCCCAGGCTGCTCCGCCACAGCCCAACGCCCCCTCGCCAGCCACAGCCCGGCGGCCCCAGCCATCACCCGCCGAGGTGCGCAGATGACACTCCGCCAACACTACGCCCGCCCCCACCCCCGCGCCATCACCCGCCACCCGGGACCGCCGGGCCGCCGCTCCTCGCTCACGTCGGCCCGCCGGGATCAGCCCACCGCGTGAGCCTGCCGACAGCCTGCCCACAGCCTGCGCCGCTGGATCCCTATCTAGCGGGGTGTTGCCACAGGTAGCGGGACTGGAGCTGGTTCCTGTGGGTGTCCTGTGGGTGTTCTGCAGGCCGCTCCGTGTGGTGAACCCTCCCCGCCGCCCGTGATGGTGGGACCCAGCCGCGACGGCGCCCCCCGCCGGATCAGCGACGGGCAACCCGGCCCAACCCGGGCAACACCACCAAGGAGACCGCAATGCACCCGGCCCAGCACTCACCAAACCGCCAAAACCCCGCCCGCACGCCGGCAACCGGCGCCGCAGCCGAGCCGGGCCCCGCCCCCGGCACAGCTGACCTCATCCACCGGCGGCACCTGGAAAAGATGGTCTCCTGGACCGGCCGCGAACGGCTGCGCGGCCTGTGGTACCGGCTCCGGCTGACCGTGGCCGAGATGAACTACGCCACCCGGCGCACCGTCGAGATCCAGGCGCCTTGGATAACCGGCGACCGCCCCCGCTGAACCCGCCCGCGCCCGCACACCCAGCACCGGCATCAGGCCTGGCCGCTGTCGTTCGCCGCTGGTGACCCGCTAGCGACCGCGAGGGCCAGCCCACCCGGCATAGCGCAACCACACGCCAACGGAGATCGCCATGAATCCCATCCGCACTGTCCGCCGTGCCGCCTGCACGCTGACCGGGCTTGCCGCCGCCCTGGCCGCGGCCGTGGCGGCCGCGCCCGCCGCCTTCGCGGCCACCCGGCCGTATCCGCCGCCCGGCCCGCCCGCCGAGATCATCCGAATCGGGCCCGCCGCCCACACCTTCCACGGCGTCACCGGCGACATGACCGGCTGGCAGATCACCCTGATCGCGGTGGGAGCCGCAATTGTCGGTGCCGTCGTGGGCGTGCTCCTGGACCGGGCCCGGGCAGCCCGCCGCCACCGGCCCGCGGCCGCCGCCTGAACCGGTCGGCGCCAGGTCGCCAGCCCACCGGAGGCGTGGCCGCGCGCAGGCAAGCCACTGCCGCGCGGCCACGCCACCGAAGTCCACACTGGCCAGCGCCGGCCGGCACACCTGCCCCAGCCGGGCCAGGGCCGCCACGGCCTTGTGCGATCAATTCGGCGATCACGGTGGCATTCCCCATCGCCCGGAGCCTCCAGCGTGCCCGGCGGGAATGCGTTCCGAACTGGAGAATCTGCGCGTTCGCGGCTTCGGGACAGGCCCAGCAAACGCCTGCAAATATTCGGCGCTCCGGACCTCCGGCTCTTCGTCCTCATTTGGCCCCACTGACCTGGCCGCCAACTGAGGTACGAAGGCGCACCAGGACGGCATGGGCCGCGGCTCGCTGGACCTTGCGGGCGCGGTAATAGCGGCGGCTTATGATCGCCCGGCCGTGAAGCGCAAGGAGCAGCAGGGCGTAATCCCGCGCGGCTGTTCCGGGTTCGGTCTGGGCGAGATCGCGCAGCTGCACGAGCATGGGGGCGTCGACGTATTCGTAGGCGGTTAGCCAGGGTTCCCAGGGCGGCCCGGCTGCGCAGGTGGGGCAGCGTAGCCACCACGCGAGGTAGGCGCCGAATCGCGGCCAGCTGGCACAGGTGTCCACGCGGGCATCCACGAGGGTCATCTGCACGTTGCAAGGCCCGCAGGTCACGCCGCGTATGTAGTCGTGCTGGTGGCAGTGTTCGTACACGTAGCCGGTACCGCGTCCGCGGTGGTCGGGGAGAGGCGAGCGGTTGCGGCATCCGTCGATCTCGCACGGGGGAGTGGCTGGGCTCAGGATGCCCCGGGCGTGTAGTCCCTTGACCTTGGAGTAGCGCCGGGTGATCAGTGCTCGCGGTTCGGTCATTGCGGCCACGGTAACGAGTGCTACCGCCAGTCTCAGGCGGTCTGCTGGCGCCGACTGGCTCCACTCGCTGATGTACCCCCGTCGATTACCCGGCTGGAGGGCTGCGGTCGGCGGGGTTGTGGCCAGCAGGGCGGCTCCCTCACGCCCCGGGATCGTCTGCCTCGTAGGCCCACCCCCCTGTCCGAAACCGTCAGAACCCGTCAATTTGGGATCTGACCTGCGGTCGGTCCAATGGACAGCCGCGCCGAGTCGGCAATCCATGCGAAGTCAAGCCGGGACCGGGTGACGCTCGGTAATTAACGCTAGTCGGCGCTAGGCGCGTGTAACCGCCGTTCGGCGCGGCTGGGCCCGACTGGTCGACCAGCCGGGTCCGCCGCCATATTGGGCAATATGTGGCCCGAAGGGCGAGTGTGGTCTTCGCTTACCGGCATGCCGATGAGCGGGCGTCGGAGGGCTGCCGGGCACCGGGCTGCTGGGGTCCGCTGGGCCGGTTGGGCCTATGGGATGACTACTTTGGCGGTGAATAGGTCTAGCTGGTGCAGGGTGCCGTCTGGGTTTTGGCCGGTGCTGTTGGAGTTGTCGGACCAGGCGGGGTAGAACAGGTGGGACTGGAAGGCGGCGTGGGTGTAGTCGCCGTAGTCGAAGCCGCTCTGCGCGTCGGGGGCGTTGAACGTGCCCGCGCTGATGCGGAAATTGGGCGCGAAACTCGTGCCGCCGTCGGTGGAGTAGGTGGCCCATATCTGGGCGTCGTCGTTGGGGATTGCGTCGGTGTCGCCCGGGCCGCCCGGGCCGGCGTCGTTGCGGCAGTCGTACCAGGAAATGGCCACATCCCCGGTGGCCTGGTCGACGGCGATGGCCGGCATGAACTGGCTGGTGGCCGTGTGGTCGTCGTTCAGCCGGGCCGGCGCGCTCCAGGTGGTGCCGTTGTCGTCGGAGTACTGGACCATGATGTCGGTGTTGTCGCTCTCGTTCGGCGACTCCTGCGTCCAGATGGCGTAGACGCGGCCGCTGTGCGGGCCTCCGCTGCGGTCCCACGCCAGGTTGGCCTCGGCATCGACCGAGCGGTCGGGCTGGGCGGGGATGTAGTCGAACCCGCCGACGCGGCTGCGGGCCAGGAGCTGTGGGCCGGAGAACCCGCCCGGCGCCAGCCCGTTGGCGTCGAGTGCGGTGTAGATGTGCGCGCCGCCCTGGCCGTTGGTCTGGTCCTGGTAGGTCACCAGCACCTGCCCGTCCGGGCCCACGGCTGTGTCGCCAAAGTCCCCCCGGCCGTTGGAGGTGGGCACGCTTTCCGGCGCGCTGAACGGCCCGAACCTGCCCAGGCCGGTGACGCTGGCGCCGAAGGCCTGCACCACGGTGGACGGGAAGCTGGTGTAGCTCACCCACACGCTGTCGGGTCCCACCGAGATGGACGGCTGATCGCCGAAGATATTGGGGTTATGCGACCGCGGCCTCAGCGGCTTGGGCGTGGCGCCGGAGGGAGCCCTGCTCCCGGCCGGGGTGGTCGGCACGACCTCGGCGGCCTTGCGGAACGTGAGCCCGCCATCGGCCGAGACCGCGACAAACACGTGGCCGTTGGTGTTGACCAGGTAGGTCATCCACAAGTTGCCGAACCGGTCCCACGCCAGCTGCTCGTCGCAGCAGATCTCGCCCAGCGGGGCGCCGGTGCCGATGACCTGGCGGGTCCAGCTCTGCCCACCGTCGAACGACACCCCCTCGAACAGGCCGCTGGGCACGTCAGGCAGCGTGGCCATGGTGACGATGTTCGACGGGTTGGCCGGGTTGATGGCAATCGCATCCTCGGCCTCGTTGCCGTGCATGACGCTGGAGTCAACGTTCGGCGGAACCGGCGGGACCGCCGCGGCCGCCGGCGCGGTCACCGATGCCAGCAGCGCCACGGCCGCAACGGCCGGCGCGGAAACGGCCAGGATCCGAAGCATGCGCCGGTTCATATTGGCATCCCCCCACGGGGAGCCAGCAGGCCCGCGCACCCCACTACCAACACAGACACCG